>PVMS01071473.1_pt1 | contig 21929 bp, 18 predicted proteins | sample 1853461 | NCBI WGS metagenome assembly PVMS01 (sample SAMN08582032, study PRJNA380276) | Marine sediment metagenome, whole genome shotgun sequencing project. | isolation source: ocean sediment barecode stripped | collected 2017 | reverse complement strand
TGATCGAGCCTATACATTAAAACTTAACTTTTTGAGTATAGAGTATTGGTGATCGGTCTGGGCCAGGGATAAACAAGATTATTTTTTTCCTGTTATAATATCAAGTCTATCCTGTTATCCTGTCAAAGATAGCTGAACTGTTACAAATTATTTAACCGGAGTCGTAAACGGCATCACAAGCAGGTGGTGAAGATTTAATTTTGCAGCCGTATAATGCCCCCCTACCCCGATGCGGATACGGTCCTGATCAACGTCTGTTATCAGAGTCCCCAGGATACGATCCCAAATCGAAAAAATCGTACCATAGTTGCTGTCCCGCTGCTTGATAACTACGGAATGATGAATACGGTGCATGGACGGCGGCACAAAAAGAACCCAAAAGATTTTCTCAAGCCACTCGGGAACGATTAAACTGCTGTGTTGGAATTGAGCTGTAAAAACCAGCAGTGTTTCAAAAAGAAGCACACCAAGCATGTCGGCCCCAAGAAAGAACACCAGCGAAATTTTAATGACAGCGGATATGGCCAATTCGCCGATATGAAAGCGGGTGGCTGTAGAGACATCCATGTTTAAATCCGTATGGTGAACACGATGAAATCGCCACAAAAAAGGCATTTCGTGATTCAGCAGATGCCAGACATAGAGCATAAAATCCATAACAATGATAGATACCAATGTTTTTACCCAGTACGGCACTGCCGTCAGGTTCATAACCCCTAACTGCTTATCAGTAACGTATAGGCATGTTTGCACAAGGGTGGATGCAAACAGCAGTTTCAGTATCAGGCTATTAAATATGGTAATGCCCATATTATTGAGCCAACGTTTCAATTTAGAAACAGTGTTCGGTCTATAGGGATTAATCAACTCTACAAGCAGAAACAAAACCAGCCCCCCGATGAACACCCAAAATCGTATTGATGCAATTTTGTCATAACTCATGAGTATCAAGCCATATTTTATTGAAGGTTGAACGGAAATAATATCTATAGCAGGTACATTAGGCAAGTGTAAAGTATCATTGACTGACTTGAATTCAGTATGTTCGTGTTAAGCGAAAATCCGGTTGACACCGCAGTGTAAACTATTTTAATTAGTATCCATACACCTTGAAGAGGATGGAATATCATGATTTGCGTATCTAAAAACTGGAATCGGTTCTTTTTCTTCACACTTATCCTATTGCTTACATGGATTTTGACATTTTCCAAAGGATGGTGCCAAACTTACGTTTCCGGAAAAGTGATCACCGCAGATGGAATGGTTATCGCAAGCGGCGCTGTCGCTTTGGAAAAAGGAGAACTTCATAATAACGCCTTCCATGCAGGTGGAAAAATAAACCCGGACGGCACATTTAAAATTCCGCTTCCATCCGGGGGCCCTTGGGGTTTGCACGTGTATAGTGAAAAGTACCTTTATTTTCCACTCCAAATTCAAATTATTGAGGCATCTGACAATGAAATTCCCGTCATCCTCCCGGTCGATGGAAACACCGATGATGACCCGCGAATTTCAAATATCCGATTTTCGAAAACCACTAATCAGGTATTTCGGATCACGATGCAGGTGGATGATTCCAACAACAACCTCGGCCCCCAGATGCTGGCGATTGATACCAAACGTTTTAAATCATATAGGTTAAGGCCGAAAGCAGGTGATCTGCAAGACAAAAAGGCCGATTTCCCGACCGGAGAGTACGTCTCACCATTTATTCCCGTGGCATTGGATGGAGAGGACCTGAGGGATTGGCTTTTTGCAGTGGCCGATCATCAGTGCAGCAACGGTGCCATATACAATGGGCAGGGCCAATCCGTCTTTAATCCGCCAATACCTCATACCGAGAAATTGATTTGTGCGGTCCCGGGAATCTGGAAATCAAATTTTGGGAAAGTGTATAAATTCTCACAGACGGCTCCGGGTACGCTCAACGGCGAACAGTTCGAAGGTAATTTGATCATTGATAAAATGGAGCAGAAGGCAAAAAATATTTTCCTTGATTATCGATACAAAGAAGAGAAGGGAAAGGCTGAACTCCAATTACTCTGTCAAGAAAACAATGTTATCTTGAAAGGAACGTTTAGCCTACCCGAAAGCTCCGGGGAATGGATCTTTACCAAGTTGAAAAATGCGAAAGCTGCCCCCACGGGTAAAGACCTTTTTATGGCAAACTGTTCTGTTTGCCACTATCACAATCGCAAAGATTCCAAAGTCGGCCCCGGCTTATTGAACTTGTTTAAAAGCCCAAAGCTTCCTATCTCAGGGCTGCCCCCGAGTGCAAAGGCCCTACGCGAGCGGATCATAAATGGGGGTAAACGCATGCCGCCGTTTAAGCACTTGAAAGCTGAACAAGTTGCGGCCATTATTGATTATCTGAAAACGCTTTAGAAGGGGGATCCGTCTCACCGTACAACCGGTCCCGAACCACGGGGGGTAATCCAGTCGGTAGCTGCACAAACAGCAAGGTTCAACGCATGTATTGGTTGCTGATGAATCCATATCGCTTCTTTAAAATGAGTTGTTCGGCAATATTTATTTTAGTCATATTAACGATAATTTTAGGCAATTCAATCGTGCAGGAAGTGCTCCTTAGTCCTCCCGGGCTGCGACCCACTAAGGATCCTGCCATCGTTATTCCCTCCGATCAACGCTATCCAAACCAGCCGCCTAATTTGCCGAAGTATCGTACTGCTACCGGAAAAGCAGCCAGAGGTTGGGCCAGAAATATGTTGAAACTCGCCGTTTTGCCAGCGACCAGAGCGCCTTGATTTATTACCGGGTTTCAGATCTGGCACAGTCCAGCGTCGTGAAGGATTCGAAAGCGTCCCAAGCGCTGCATATCTGGCCCGTTGGTACCATCATCATTTTGGAAAGCTACAAAGGAGATGTTAATTCACCTAAGAGTGCAAAGCTTATTGAAATTGAAGCAATCATAAAAATGAATGGCCAGAAGGGCTCTTCCGCTTATGCTTACTTCCCGGTGAAATGGAGTTATGCCAGATTTACACCCAAAGGAAAGCCCTCGATCACTTCCCAGAAGGTAAACGAATGTCACCAGTGCCATAGTATTGCCTTTCATCTTACGGGTGATCTTGTTTTTACTCCGTTTCCGTAAAAAAATGTCAAGTGTTCAATTACAACGGCCGTAGACGATTAGGCCCCGACGGGAACGGACGGTTGCATGAATTCATCTTCAACAAAAAATCTTCCCCCGAGATCTTCTCAAATACTACCGTGGCTCCATTTTTTCGGAGCCATACTGGTCTTTGTTATCCTCTCTTTGTTTACCGCAATCCATAGCGAACTGGGCAATGAAATCTCAGCCGGTGAAAGTTCCGGCTTTGCCTGGATTAGTGTGAATATCATAAAATTATTGTGGGTGGGATCGGGTTATTTGGTATTTGTTTTTTGGATTCAGCACCGGCAAAGCCGGATAAGGCCTCTACACTTTCCCCGTATTACCGCGGTGCTGGTCTTGATTGAATTTTTAAGTATCGCCGCTATTGCGATTGTCCTATTTTATGCATGGCATGTTTTTTTGCCCGCAGTACATACCGTTTTGTTGACCTCAATACTCCTTCAAGGAGTGTTGGCATTGGACCCCAACGAATTACCTGGATTGAACGCCGGTATCGCTCTGCTGCAAAAGCCTGAAAGAAATATTGGACTTTTTATGGTTCTCCTTTTTTTCTTTGGTGCTGTGCTTATTTTCATCGATCCCACCTGGAACCCGGCGCTGGATCGTGTGTTACTACAAACAGATATTGAATACTTTTTAGGTGCTTTTTTACCTCCGATTTTTTCGGGATTCACGAGTCTGTGGTTTGGAATAGCTCTGGTGGCCATCCTAACTATTTCCAGGGCTTTAAGGTCTAAATTGTTCTTAAAGCTAAAATTTGAAGGGATCAGCCTTTTCGTCCCGTTTTTTTTCATAACCACATTTTATGCTGTGGTTTTGCTTGGCACATTGTTTCACGCCATTCAATGGGAGATAAGCAAACTCAATCTAAAACCGGCCATTTTACAGCTCATTATACTTACCGGCGGCTGTGGCAGCGCACTGCTTTCAGTAGTTTTTTGCCGGATTACAGGCCGGATGCCGCAAGCCCAAAACGCGAGTGCCATCGGGGTTGTCTCGCTCACATTTGGCGCTGCAATCTTCTTGCCCATAACTTGGCTTGCGACGCTGGGACAACATGCAAAGCGGTCTTGGCTTTTACTCTTATTGGCCATCTTCGGTGGTAGCCTATTGGTAGTATTTTTCGTCTTGTCCGGCAATATTTTTAACCCTTGGTTTACTGCCTTTTCCTATCTTAAGGGAGCGATTTTGAAAACCACAACCGTCGTTGCCGCCGGAATCGGGCTGCTGGTGTTCGAACAACTCTCCTCTTTCAGGTCACGAAATTTGCCGACACTCAGACGGCAATCGGCTGTCATGTTGATAATCATTGCCATAGGTTTTCTTCCCTTTAGTGCTCTTGAAAGATTCCCGGAAGCCAAGGTAGCCATATTACAATTCAATGAGCTTACCCGGATTGATGTTACCTATGCCAGAGAAGTTATTAATTTTTTGGGATTGGGGCGTTGGATTCGAATCGGACAGGACCCGAAGCAGAATAATTTTTCGAATCCCTGGCCGCTGCCGTGGCATCTGAAAAAAACACATCCTTCACTTCTGCCGGAAAACTTTAACTTGTTGATAATTGTGGTAGACTCTCTACGCGGGGATGCCTTTCATTCAGCCGGATACCACCGTAATCTCACGCCATTTTTGGATCGCTGGGCTCGGAAAGAAGCCGTTTCTTTCCGACGGGCTTACAGCCAGGGCGGCGGCTCTTTTGCCGCCTTTCCCTTTCTGGTTGCCGGCCGAAGCCGGTTTGCGTTATACGGACCAAACCTGTACCGTGAAAACCTGTACTTTAAAATTGCACAGGCAGAACGTATCCAACACTACATGGTGATGAAAGGTTTCGGCCCCAGGGCCATTTTTCCGCCCGAATATCCGGTAATGGAACTCTCCATACCCAGGGCTGTCAGCGATCGGCACTCAGCCACTGCAGAAGAAGTTTTTGACTCAGCGCGCAAGACTATCGGCGCCCTTCCTCAAGGAGAAAGGTTTCTGTGTTTTCTTCATCTAATGGATGTCCATAACGATCTATGGAAGAAAGAAAACGGAATTGACTTCGGCAACAGTCCCAGAGATTTATACGATAACAATCTGTCCTATCTTGACAGGGCCTTCAGCCGATTTGTGAGTTGGCTGAGACAAGCGGGCCTTTATGGCAGAACGGTTATTCTGTTTACTTCTGATCATGGAGAACAGTTTTGGGAGCATGGCGCCAGTCTTCACGGGCACACGCTATATGAAGAAGAAATTCGAATTCCATTAATTCTCCATGCGCAAGGCATTAGCGGCCGGTTTGAGAATGTGCCTGTGGTTGCAGCCGATATGGGGCCCACAATAGCTGAACTTGCAGGATATTCAGTCGACCCGCCCTATGATGATTCACATATGGGGATTTCCCTGGTTCCGTTGATATTGCGAAATGATAGAAAACGATATCTCCAACGGGACGTCGTCGGAAGGGCCTCCTTTAAGCGCAGGTATTTTTTATACCGAAACTGGGAATGGAAACTGGTCTACTTTGCCGAACTTGATCTTTTGCAGTTATTTAACACGGCTAAAGACCCCATGGAAAAAAACAACCTGCTGCAGGAAGAGCCTGAACTGGCCGCGGAGATGGAAAAAGAGTTGTTTGCTTATCTAGAAAAAGTGGAGGGTAAAAAGTATCGGCCGCTGCTATCCGATAGCTCAGTGAAATGAGCACTCCGGGCGTTTCTCTATAAAACCGCTGCATGGACAATCCTTTTTTAAACTCCGGGGGAACCACGCGGTTTAAAAGCAAACAATTAAGAAGTGTTAAATTTTTCTAATTGTGAAAGGAAGACAAACGTTTTCTTGCCGGGCCAATTTTTTGATAATGGGCGGTCTTTATACCTGTTATAATATTCCAGAATATCTTCGAACGTATCCAAATCATTCCAGCGGGAAAGCAGCCTGACGTTGAGTCCCATTTTTCCGGCTTTTTCAAGTGTTGCAGAAAGTACGTTTTTAGTGCTCCAGGGAATATTGCGGAACAATTCCGGATAAGGTTTTCGCAGGCCGACCAGATAATAACCGCCGTCATGACATGGTCCCAACACAACCTCGGCCTGTTTGGACAAAAGTAACCCAAAAGACTCGTTTATTATGGACTTGGGCAAATCGGGGCTGTCGCTGTCGACAATGGAGACGGCCTGATATCCCCGGGCCAAATTATCTTGAAAAATATTGTTCAATCTTTCCCCCAGGCCTTTACCTCGCTGGGCAAAAAGCTCAAAGCCATCCAAAGACAACTCAGTGAAAGTATCTCTGGCATCCACGGGTGTGTAGGCTATCGCTCTATCGACTCCGTTAAGGGCGCTGATTTCTGTTATCCTGTCACGCAGGGAACACCGGTATAGGCCGGCAGCATCTGCCGGTGAAAGCTGAGGGATAAAACGGGTTTTAACTTTTCCGGGCACGGGTTCCTTTGCGACCACCACCAGTAGTTTTGCTGATTTTTTATCCATTTAAAGACTCCATAGGGTGCCGCAACCTTTACAGCATTGCGGGGGCTGTTCAGTTTGACGTTTTTTTCTAAAGGCCCTGTACCTATGTCCGGACCAAATTTCGGCCAGGGAGCTGTCAAAAACATTGCCCAGAATGATAGAACCGTAATCAGAGGTGGCAAAGGGAGAAATGCAGCACGGCAAAACGTTGCCGTTGGCTGTAATATACATGAGGGTTTTGGGCCGATAGCACCGTTTCCACGGCATGGAGTTGCGACCATTTGTCTGCACACTTTCAGGCGGACTGCTGAGACCGGAAGCATTGAATTGAACACCTAATTGCTTGGCAATTTCATCGCTCGCATTGACCAATTCATTTACAGCGACATCTGAATCCATAAGTGTTTTTTCAGGCCTTGCCAGACCGTAGCCCTCATCGTCATGAAAATAAACCAGGCGTTGCAGATAAACTTCGGTTATACCCAAGGAAGCTGCCAGCCTGACAAAATCAGGAAGCTCAGAAATATTTTCCCGGGTTCCCAGATACCAAAGCGATAGTTTGGGATTAAAAACTTGAAGTGATTTAATACGCTTGGAAAACACCTGCACATTACTGACGATGCGATTGAATTTGTCGCTATCGCGCATCGCCTTATATCCTGCCGGGGATGCGGCATCCAGGGAGATGCGCAGTTCGTCAAGGCCGGAATCGATGAGTTGAACCTGACGTTGTTCATCCAGCAATACACCGTTGGAATTAAAAAATACATATACCTTCCGGTCTTTAAGATATTGGATCATATTGGGTAGTTCTTCATTTAAAAGCGGTTCTCCAATCCCGTGCAGTGCTGTCCGTTCAAGTTCCGGCAGTTGGTCGCATATCATAATGAATTCTTTAAGCGACAGGTCGCGCTGTGGTTCCCAACTTCCTTTGTACAAAATGCACCCCTTGCATTTGAGATTACACCTGCTGGTCGTTTCCAGGTAGAGATTTTGGGGAAGCTTTAAATTTGAACTATTGTTTGCATGCATTTAGATTCCCCTGACGATCGTCGTGCAGATACTCCCTGTGCGGAGGGGCTTGGTTACCGGGGAAAGCCCGCCTTCCAGTTGAATGGTTTTTCCCTGAAATATAGGGCAGTATTCATCCGGTTTTTCAAACTGCCCCCTGAGTATCCGCCGGGCGGCACACCCGCCGCCGCAATTGCCAACGTGTTCGCAGTCCAGACAGAATTGCGGAATTTTATGGGTTTTTTTAAATAGGGGCGATTGAAAGATATTCTCTTTTTTTTCAACAAGATCCTCGATGGTAAGATCGGAATTCGGCCAATAAACACAGGCCTTCAAAAGTCTGTCAGGTGTGATGCGCATGCTCCGGCCTCCGCACGGTGTGCCCTTTAAACCCTTTAAACCCATGAAAGTGTTGACCAGCGGCTCGCTCACGGAGATGATCTCGCTACGGCTAAACAGGGCTTCAAAGGCCTGCCAATATTGATCGAAGCTCGGCATGAATTCAGCGGTATACATCGGCTGATATACATTGACCCGAAAGTCGGCCTCCAATGAAGCGGCAAGTTGGGCGATGCTGCCCAGATCTTTGTAATTCAGGTTCATGAGAACAGCTAAAATCGAAACCCGGATGCCAAGGCGCCTGCACCTGGCGATGCCATCCATGACTGTTTTCCAGTTGCCTTGGCCGCGAAAGTCGTTGTGACGTTTTTGATCGGGAAAATCTACTGAAAACTCAACATCACCGAAATATTTGAGAACATCATCAGGAGTGATGGAAAGCGTGTAACCGTTTGAAGCCAGGGTAAGTTTTATCTGCCTGGCAGTCAGGTATTCAAGTATTTCAAAATATTCAGGATTTAAACCGTTTTCTCCTGTGCCGAATCCGATGGAACTGATCTCAAGGCTCTCGCACACCTTTTGAATATCGTCCAGCGTCAAATTATATATCCGGTCTTGATCACGATAGCAGTGTGCACAGGATAGGTCACAGTCGCTGGTTAGACCGATTCCTAGCGAAACCATAGAAAACCTCCGTTAATTTCTTTTCGGTATTGCATTTAACCTTTCCATAGGTATCTCAAGGGCACTAAAAACATGTAATAGGTGGCCATGATTGTTCCTTTTAGCGTACCCGTGACTTTTGACGTCCCGATGCGTTTGCGGTAGGTTATCGGCACGCTTTGAATCCGCAGGCCCTGGCGGGCTGCCTTGACCACCATCTCCACCGGCCACCCATAGGTCATTTGCTCCATCTTCAAACCGAAAAAGGCGCTGGTTTTAATTGCCCGGAAAGAGCCGATATCCGAAATACGAACTCCGTATAGTAGGCGCAGCAGCAGTACAATCAATCGGTTACCCCACTGGCCATGCAGCGGCATGGCCCCCTTCTCAAGCACTCCTCCGATACGATTGCCAATCACCAGATCGGCTTGATCTTGAACCACCGGCATTGCAATCACATCCAACTGGCGGGGATCATCGCTGCGGTCGCCGTCTAAAAATACGATTATATCACTGTCCCGGGCGGCCTTGGCTCCTGCCAGACATGCTGATCCATATCCGCGGCGCGGCTCATGAACAACCCGGGCGCCGGCTAACTCAGCCTGCTGGGCAGTGTCATCCGTGGAACCGTTGTCAACGACGAAGATATCCTGTACCCGATCTCCGGGAACTGCCCTGACCACACCGCCGATGGCCCGGGCTTCATTGAGCGTTGGAATGACAACTGATATTTTCACGTCGAAAACTTTTGCCCTCTTCAATACGAAAGTGAATCAATGTCGTTCGTTTCTGACTCCTGCTTTCCGACTCCCGGCCTCTGTCTTCCGACCCCTGCTCGCCCGGCGGCTCGTCGGGTCGTAGCCGGAGGCGTAGCCTGAAGCCTTGGCGAAGACGGAACCTCCGACCTCTGTATTACCGCAGCGGCTCCTTGGCATTCAGTGCCCAGTCATAATGAATGTAAGCAATTTTCGGATTACGTTCTAAAAACGTCAGAGCTTCCTTGGCCAGATAAGGTTTAATAAATTCCAGCACAGAACCTGATTGAGATTCGAAATCACCGGCAAACCAATCAAATAATTTAGAAAGATAAAGCGTATTTTCGGCATAATCAATTCGAGTCCCCCGGGAAGAATTAATATATTTGCGGGTCTCTTCTTCCAGCCTGGCCTGGACATTCTCTTGGGTGAACGCAAATCTTCCCAAAGGGGGACAGCTTGATGAAGCACAGACGATGGCAAAATGAATCCTGGAATCTTTGAGCTTCTTGCGCAGTATTTCATGTTCGATATCATCTTGGCTCAACCGTCTGCCGGCGATTAGATGCTCCCGGGTGGTAAAAAACTTGGTGGATGTCCAGACCCCGGGGATAAGCGTTTCACGCACACTCTTTTTGGGCCTCCACCTGATAACTTTATCTATGGTTACTGCATTGTAAGCATTAAGCCAGAAAGCCAATTGGCCATTTCCGGACAGTTCATCCGCTTTAGTTTGCTTCAAAGATTCCATGTATTCCTGGAAACGCGGTTCTTTTGCGATACCCTTATAATCTACCAAACCCTTATTGTCCACGTACTGTTTAAGAATCTGGTCAAATTTAAAATGATCAAAAGTATCAGCAAGAGTTTCTGGCGGTGTACTGCTGAGTATTAATACTGAAAACAAAAAAATAATCCGTTTTATCATCATTTTTGTGCCTCCACGCATTTTTCGGTCCTGTTCGCGGTAAAAAAGCCGCTACTCCAAGTTTGACGGACATACTGTTTAAAGATATAACTGGTTGCAAGAAGCGCAAGCAGAGGAAGATATTCAAGCAATAAAACCCAGGCGGGCATGATACCCATTGGAGACACATACTTTATATATGACAGTGCCACCGTGCAAGTGAATATCAACCAGGCGATCGAGGGAAAAAAGGCTAAAAAAGGAATCAGCATAATAACATACCAGGGATGCAACGCCGCCGGCATCAATACGATTAGCAAACCAATTAAAACATAAGCGCAGTAGACAACCTGTTCTTTTTGCTTTTCTTTAAAAAATAAAAAAAATCCCGCGGCCATCAGAATAAGCATAAATATTTTGGTCAGAAGGAAATAATCCAGCCCTGGAAAAAGATGCATGATCAGATATTTTAACCCTAAGTTGAAACTTTCATAGGAATTTTTAAAATAAATCGGTAGAAATCCCGTTATTTTACTCTCGGCTTTCAAAAATGGGAGATAAAGAAGCAGGAAAGAACCGACGAAAACAGCCAACCCCTTAATCCTTTCGCCTCGATTTAAAAGGGCAGGCAGTATCAGGGCCGGATATAGCTTGGTGGCACTGGAAAATGCCAGGGCGATGACGGCAGGCGTTTTCCTATTTTTAGCATTCAGATAAAACGCCAGAACCATCAAAAGTACTGTCAAACCTTCCAAATGCCCGCTGTAACCAATTTCGAAAATAACCAGAGGATTCCAGGCATAAATAAAGAGCCTTGTTTCTTCGAAGCCATAAGCCCTGAGAAGTGCAAGTAACACCAACAGGGTCATCACGTCAAAAAAGACCATCAGACCCTTAAACCCATAAATTCTGTCCCCGACCAGGATGTGGGAAATACGGAAGAACAACTGAGCGCCCGCAGGATAGATGGTGGGAGATTCTTTGCGATTGATATGCGGATATATCTCGTCATCCCTTAAGGATCTAAGTTTTTCAGATGATGGTGGATAAAGATAAGGATTGATGTCATTTTGCTGCACGCGACCGTCCCAGATATAGCGATACATATCTGTTGAAAGTACGGTTGGATCGGTTGGAACCAGAACGGCTCTGAAAAATATTGCAAAAAATATTATTATGACTATCAGGCTTTTTGATCGCCCCATCTGAGGCAGATAATTGAAAATAAGATAGACACCGATAAAGTAGAGTATTGCCAGGAACAGGAACAAAGATAAAAACAAGTGGATGCCGGTTTTATATAGAAATTCGGGCATGAATCTATGAAGCTTGAAATTAAACAGGTAGACGGCTCCGGATATTAGGCCCAACCCAACGATTCCGGCATGAACCGGATGATATCTGAGTCCGTTTGTCCCTTTATTGTTGGGTTTTTCCATATCCATGTTTTATAGAAAGAAAAAAGACGTAAAAAAATCCTGCGGTATAAATAAACAGAAATGGGCTGATCAAATATCTGCTAAAGAAAAGAAACATGCAAAGCCCGGTTAGAGAATATAAACCCAAAAAAAATTCAATAATGGCTAACGAGTCAAGGGGAATCGCATAGCGTTTACCTCTCCACCTATCTTCCTTTCTCTTTATCCCATATTTAGGAGTGCGGATAAAACCACTTTTGATATCAAAAAACGCTTCAAGAACCGCCTTGGTGTTATTTACAGCGATACCGGTGCCCAGACACATCAGAACCGGCAGGTACTTTATGCGCCTTTTCCAGTCACGATAGAGAATTCGTTGCGAAAAAAGGTACATGGATGAAGGCCCAAAGGTGGCCAAACAAAACAGTGTAAAAATCATCATCGGATAAGCGAGGTTGTTAAAAAACAATTTAGTGTACAGCATCGGTATCGAAGTTAACACCACCAGAAGCATCATGGGATGGACCATGTAGTGCGTCAAGTGTAAAAAAGCCTGGATTTTAACAAGCAGAGAAAGGTCAGACCTGAAAAGTTTTCCCAAATTTTTTTTGGCTGTTTGAATAGACCCTTTGGCCCAGCGATGTTGCTGGGATTTGAACGCATTGATTGTTACCGGTATCTCTGCGGGGCATACTACTTGCGTTGCGAATGCTAATTTCCACCCTTTTAGCTGGGCCCTGTAACTTAAATCCAGATCTTCGGTAAGGGTGTCGGCCTGCCAGTTGCCTGCATCTTTAATCGTTTTTTTTCGCCAAACGCCTGCCGTTCCGTTAAAGTTCATAAACAGACCGCTCCAGGCCCGGGACGCCTGTTCTATGGCAAAGTGACCGTCAATACCCATTGACTGGGCTCTTGTAAGCAGTGAGTAGTCGCAGTTAAGGTGGCCCCAGCGGGTTTGGAGCATCCCTACATTAGGATCAATAAAATACGGAACGGTTTCCTTCAGGAAATCAGAATTGGGAACAAAATCGGCATCAAAAATTCCGATGAACTCCCCTTTGGCGGATTTAAGGCCCTCTTTCAGGGCCCCGGCTTTAAAACCGATGCGGTTGGTGCGGTGGAGGTAAACAATATCAAAGCCTCTGACTTTCATCTTTGCGACCACGGCTTTGGCGATTTCGACCGTGTCGTCGGTGGAGTCGTCCAGAACCTGAATTTCAAGCAAATCTTTGGGATAGTCAATCCGGCAGACGGCATCAATCAAACGTTTGACGACGTAGCGTTCATTGTAAATCGGGAGTTGAATGGTTACACGCGGCCAGTGTTTGGCAGAAACGTCTTTATTAAATTTTTCTTTTATCTCTTCGTGCTTTTTAAGGGCGTTGGAGCAGTTAAGGCGATAAAACAGCATGAGTATGTAGCAGTTCATGCCATAGACAAAAAGCGACAAAAGGGCAAAGATATAGATAAATAGGAAGACGTATTGAATTAGTTCCATCTCATATCCGCGTACAATACTTTAAATCGTCTTGTCTTGCTGCGTTGGAATTCGTTTCAGTTTTACCTGTTTGCCTTATGGAAGAGCATGGATTAATTCTGTCCATCCTAATCTGAAGGGGCATTAAAAATCAACGTAAAAAAGCCAAAACTCGATTAGGCGCCTGTAGTCAGTGGTTTTACAGGTTCGTAGGGCCTCTTTTTGTGTTTCATCTGTAGTTTAAATATGAACTCGCTTCTTATTACTTACACCCAACTGAACGTTTTCGCTCAATTGGGGTTATGTTTTGTGTGCGATGATACATACGACTGCATTGTGAATGTCAAATGTCTCTACCTGAAACCCGATATCATGCAAAATTTCTCTGGTCCATGGCGGAAAAATACGAATTTTTTTAAAAAAACTTTTTTTCAGATTCCAATGGTTTTTTTTCCGTTCATAGATAATGTCATGGACTTTAACATAATCTTTTTCATACTCGACAAAGCATGTAAAAGTGGTGTTCGCATCATTTCGAATAGGAATAAAACGATCTAAACCTCTCAATTCAGTGGTTAAATCTCTGAAAGTTAAAATAACCCGGCCACCTTTTTCCAGGGCGTTGTAGATCATCGTTAAAAGGTGCCGGATATTTTTATGTGTGTTCAAATGGGTTAAGGTGTCGCCCATGCATACAACCAATTCAATCTTGTCGGGACAGTGTTTTGAGAAATTCAACAGATCATCGTTAATGATTTCAACAGGCAGGTTTTTAGCGCTTTCTTTAAGCTCGGTTAACAGGTTCTTACTCAAATCGATTGCAATAACCCTGAATCCTAATTCAGCCAGGGGAATTGATTGAAATCCGGATCCGGCCCCTAGATCTACTGCCACCCCTGAGAAACAGGGCGCCACATTGTGATCTTTAAAAAAGTTCCTATACTCCTCAAGTTTTTGGACCTTTCCTCCCGACATCCAGGAATAGTATTTTGCCAGATGATTTTCATAATGTTTTTTTACGGTAGCCATTTGACTAACAATCCTTTTTACATAAAATATATTTTCTTTTTCAAAAGTTTTCATGCAGTTTTTAGGTTGAAGATCAGACAGTGAAATAGTACATATAGCAAGGCTTGAAATACAGGTCAAATACGAACACGTCTGAACCCATCGAATGAACCAGCAGATATCCATAATCATACCGGTTCTCAATGAATCCGGCATCATCAATTTTACTATTGAACATCTTTATACCCTCGATTCTGCGGACACTGCTGAAATCATTGTCGTGGACGGGAGCCCTCATGGGGAGACCATCAACACCATAACCGGCTCTGATGTCCAAAAAATCAGCGGCCAAAAAGGCAGAGGATCTCAAATGAACCAGGGGGCCGCTGTCGCCGGCGGAGATATTTTGCTTTTTTTGCATGCCGATACCCGCTTAAGCCATGATGCTCTGAATCAAATTGTCGCAGCAACCAAGCAGCCTGATGTTGTGGGCGGCGCGTTTGATCTGGAAATCCAGTCTAAAAAGAAAATATTCAGATTGATTGAACAAGCGGCATCCATCCGCTCCCGCCTCACCAGAATCCCATACGGCGACCAGGCAATTTTTCTTCAAAAACGTTTTTTCGATCACATCGGCGGATACAAGGATATCCCTATAATGGAAGATGTGGAACTGATGCAAAGAGTAAGAAAGGCAAGTAAAAAAATAAAATTTATCTCTCGCAAAGTTCAAACAGCTCCACGTCGGTGGGAAAAAGAAGGGGTCGTATATTGCACGCTGAGAAACTGGTCTATAAGAACCCTGTACTTATTGGGAGTGCCGCCGGAGAAGCTCAAAAAATTCTACTCTTAAAATTTGCGGACCAGCCGAGATCTATCAAAGATCACCCAACCCGGAGCCAGGACCAATCGCGTTTGATACCCATTACGCATCACCGGCATTAAAGTGTTTTATTGGACCTTACTTATATAGCGGATAAGACCGGTTTTGGATTGAATATTCGAAACCCCAATCAATTCCGATATTGAGGTGACCTGGATTTGCGATTGAAGGCAGACATCATGAATTTGACTCTAAATGCCTAACAATCGGTGTATTTGGTATCACTTGCGGTAATGAGTGACAGAGAAATAGAAAACGTAGTCCCACTTCTGGAATTACTTGCTACAGATAAAGCCCCACTATGTTCTTCTACAATCCGTCTGGATATTGCCAGCCCAAATCCGGTTCCTTTCGACTTGGTAGTGAAAAAGGGCTTAAAGATGTCGTCCATTATTTCTCGGTCTATTCCATTGCCGGTATCGGAAACTTCTATTGTTATAGCATCTGCGTTTCGATCATATCTGGACTTGATATTTAGTTCACCTCCATCCGGCATGGCTTCGATGGCATTGAACAAAAGATTGAGAAATACCTGATGCAGTTGCATGGGATCAGCCTGCATCAGGGGAATATTTTTATCAAAGTCCCCGGAGATGTTTATTTCAACTAAGGAGTTCGATGAAAGAGATGGGTGTTTCAAAGAAAAGTCAAGTGCTTGATCCAACAGAGTATTCATATCTACAGTCGTGAGTTGGAGTTTAGGCGGTTTGGCAAAATTGAGCAGGCTTTTTAATAATCTTTCGATTCGCTTAATTTCCCTCACTGACCTTAATACTACGGCTCTGTCGTCTGCTGAGATGTTTAGATCATCAAGAAGCACTTCCACTGAGACTTTTATGCCTGCCAGCGGGTTTTTGATTTCATGAGCCAGTCCTGCTGCCAATTCACCGACCAATTTCATCTGTTCTGCCCGTTGTAACGCCTCCTCAACCTTTTTGCGTTCAGTTATATCCCTGACAATGTGTATTAATCCTACCATTTGATTATGACTATCAAATCGAGGCATGGCCCTTACCTCAAGGAACATATCTAAATGAGGTTCAAAAGTTTCAAAAGAGGAGGGTTTTCCAGTTTCAATGCATTCACAACTGAGGCAATTATCGGGTGGATTGTTTTTCCCATGATAAAATTCATAGCATTTAGGTTTTGTCTCGTCTAAGAATGGCAGTCCAAGGGTCTGGATGGCCGCCTTGTTGGCATGTATGATATTAAAGTCATTGTCATGGATAGTAATCATATCTGTAATCGTTTCAAACGTATCCTCCCAATCAAGTTTGGACTGAAGGATTTGGTTTTCCATTTCCTTACTATCTGAGAGTGTTTTTTCAGCCATGTTAATCCCCTAAGCTTTTGTACATATTACCTGCTAAGTTTTTCAGATTCTACATAATCTATTGCATTCTTAATGCTTGATTCCTTGCCTAAACCAACGGGTGACATAAAACTATTATCATAGACGATTCGGTTTGGGAATCTTGCATTTTTGGGTTATCTTGCCATCCCCGGTAACTATCAATGACCATAAAATAATTGCCGATATGTTCTTGATCTTATATTTCAAACTCCATCTTCGACTTTCGCTCAATGAGTGTGAAATATTTTTAGGTATTCGTCCGAACACTGATCAGCGATGTTTGGGCCGCTTTTTTTGCTGCTGCTGGGCTTTTAAAATTTTGGCCCAGGTGTCTCGCAGGGTTACCGTGCGGTTAAACACCAAAGATTCAGCCGTAGAATCGACCGTATCAACGCAGAAATAGCCGACTCTTTCGAACTGGTAGCGACTGCCCGGGGCCGCACCTGCCAGGCTCGGTTCCAGGCGGCAGTCCCTTAATGTTTCCAGTGAATTCGTATTTACATAGTCCTTAAAATCCAGATCGCCTTTTGCTTCGGTCGGGTTCGGCACCGTGAAGAGATTGTCGTACAGGCGTACCTGAGCGCTGATAGCGTGGTCCGCCGAAACCCAGTGCAGGGTTGCCTTGACTCTACGCCCGTCCGGAGCCGCCCCGCCCAGCGTCTGGGGGTCATAGGTGCAGTGCAGCTCGACGATTTCGCCGGTTTGTTCATCTTTAATCACATCCACACACTTGATAAAATAGGCATAACGCAGACGCACCTCGCGACCGGGGGCCAGGCGGAAGAACTTTTTGGGCGGATCTTCCCGAAAATCTTCCTGTTCGATATAGAGTACCCGTGAAAACGGAACGCTGCGGGTTCCCATGCCGGGGTCCTCGGGGTTGTTGATTGCTTCCAGTTCTTGGGTTTGTTCTTCAGGATAGTTGATAATTACTACCCGCAGCGGGCGCAGGACGGCCATCACCCGCGCTGCTCGCTTGTTCAGATCTTCGCGGATTATGTATTCTAAAAGCGCCATGTCGACAACGCTGTCTCTGCGTGCCACGCCGATGCGTTCGCAGAAGTTGCGGACGGCTTCCGGCGTATAACCCCGCCGCCGCAACCCGCTGAGAGTCGGCATCCTGGGGTCGTCCCAGCCGCTGACATGCCCCTCATCCACCAATTGTATAAGCCTGCGTTTGCTCAAAACAGTGTAGCTGAGATTCAGGCGCGCGAATTCGATCTGCTGCGGATGACAATCGACGTTGAGTGCGTCCAGCACCCAGTCGTACAGTTCGCGGTTATTCTCAAATTCCAGGGTACAGAGTGAATGGGTGATGTTTTCGATGGAATCGGAAAGGCAGTGGGTAAAATCATACATGGGGTAGATGCACCATTTGTCACCCGTGCGGTGATGCGGTACTTTGCGAATCCGAAACAGAGTTGGATCCCGCATGACCATATTAGGTGCCGCCATATCAATTTTGGCGCGCAGTACATGGGAGCCGTCTGCGAATTCGCCGGCTCGCATACGCCGGAACAGATCCAGGTTTTCCTCAACCGAACGCGTGCGGTAAGGGCTGTCCCGGCCGGCTTCCGTAAGAGTGCCCCGGTAATCTCTGATTTCGTCGGCGCTTAAACTGCAGACATAGGCTTTGTGATCTTTGATGAGCTGCACGGCGTAATCAAAGAGCTGATCAAAGTAGTCGGAAGCGTAAACAGCCGGTCGTCCCAGTCGAACCCCAGCCAGCGCACGTCTTCCTTTATCGATTCCACATACTCAACCTCTTCCTTGGCAGGGTTGGTATCGTCGAACCGCAGGTTGCAGGTACCGTTGTATTCGATGGCCATCCCGAAGTTCAGGCAGATGGACTTGGCATGCCCAATATGCAGATAGCCGTTGGGTTCCGGCGGAAAACGGGTCGCGACCTTCCCGCCGTGCTTGTTTGATTTTATGTCCTCTTCAATTATATGACTGATGAAATTGGGGGGGACTGCAATATCGGTTTTGGTCATCTTGGCATCTCCCTTAATGCTTTCGTAACCGTTCAAAGGTTCAAAGGTTCGGGGTTCAGAGGTTTACCCGCCTTTGGCGGCGCCCAAGGCGACCAGGGTTCAACGAATAAAGACAACACTGAATCCCACCAGTGGCGGGAAAGGTGTGAACGCATAAAAAAACAACCCTGAACCTCACCTGCCGTCGCTCGGGCAGTATTGAACTCTGAGCCTGTGAACCCAACAGAAAGGTAACCCTGAACGTTGAACGCTGAACCTGTGAACGCATACATGCTTTTACATGGGAAAGGTTACAGGAATGGGTGATTTTATGTCAACATCTCATTTTATCGCAAAGATTATTAATGTTTGACCTGAAAAGGGAAGTTGTCAGCTTCCTGCATTCATGTCAAAATTCTGACAGAGAAAGCCCTTAAAAATTAAACGTAGCTTTCTTTACCCCCCCCAATCATGATCTCGACGGAATATTAAACTCATAAAATCAGTCATATATAGATTTTTTCTGTTGGACAGTTATATACTAAATTAGTTGGCACATTTTTTGCTGCACTAGTCTGAGGTGATCCAGTTTGTTCTAATGTTGTATATTAGTTAGTTTCCATTCATAAATGGCTATTTTTCCGATGAGCATCGTTCTCTCTCCGAGGCGTAGGCTCTACGAGCCGGAGGCCGCGGGTTTCCGCCCTCGACGTACTGCCGTACGCCTCCCCGCAACAGCGGGACAGGCGGGCTAAAACCCTTGCTTGTCCCGCCATAGCCCCTTTTCTATGGGCGACGGCGGATGCGGCCTTACTCATCGAAAAAATTTCTCATTTATGAATTGGAAACTTACGCCAGTACCCTTTGGCCTTTTAACGATTCGTGGATGGGCACTAGTTAACTGCAGGCAATAGCAATGTTGATGGACAAGGATATAAATTGTTCCAATTTTCGTGGATTATTGGGTTACTTGGGGAAGCATTATGGCGATGAGGGCGTGCGGCAGACACTCGATGGTTTAGTTGATGATGACAGCTACCTTGTTGCAGATAAAGAAAACCCCTCAAACCTGATACGAGTCCATGAACACCACTTGAATGATTCCGCATACTGGGTTTCAAATGAATTCTCTCTGGCTTTATTTGCCAATGCCAAAAAGGTTTTCGGCGGCTCTAATGCCCTGGTTAAAGCAGGTGAGCATGCCGTCATCGAACAGTTTTCCAAAACCATCCTTTTTTTAAGCAGAATATTCAGCACCAAATTTGTTTGCAAACAGCCGGCAAAGGTCAATGCTCGTTTTAACAGAACGAAACAGGTAAAGCTTTGTGAATTGACGAATAATTCAGCCGTGTTCGAACTCCATTACTATCCCGGTTTTCAAGTTACCAAAGATATCTGTAACTGGAATATGGGGATCTATATAGGTATAGCCAAAATGACAGGTGCTTTGGATGTAAAATGTGAGGAAATCGAATGTGTCGTTGCTGGTGGCGAACATTGCTCTATCCGTATGACATGGAAGAAAGGGCCCGGCTTTCTCAAACAAATGCTTAGGTGGTTTTTAAAAATTACCAGCAAAGATTTGATAACTGATTATGAAGAAACGGTTCAAGAAAGAGATCAACTGATAGATAACCTCAGGCAATCAGAAGAGCGATATCGTGCCTTAACCGATCAGTCCTTAACCGGAATATTCATCCATCTATATGGAAAAATTGTATATGTAAATGATTGCCTGGCACAGATGCTGAGCTATTCACCTGGGGAAATGACGGATAAGAAGCTTTGGGATTTTGTGCATCATGCAGATCGTAATATGGTTAAAGAGAGAGAGACGGCCAGGTCCAACGGAGCTGATACCATAACAAACTACGAGTTTCGCGCCATACAAAAGAATGGCGAACCATTATGGTTGGGCCTTTTTGCTGCAACAATCAACTTCAATGGTCACAGTGCCTGCATGGGAAACGTTATTGATTTAACCTCACAGAAGCAGGCTGAGGAAGAGAGCAGGAAACTTGAAGCCCACATCCGGCAATCGCAGAAGATGGAGGCCCTCGGAACTTTAGCCGGAGGGATTGCACACGACTTTAACAACCTGCTGATGGGAATCCAGGGACGCGCTTCTTTAATGACGGCGGAAACAAATTTAACCCAGTCCTATTTAGAACATCTCAAAGGAATAGAAGCATATGTTACAAGTGCAGCGGATCTTACCAAGCAGCTTCTGGGCTTTGCAAGAGGCGGGAAATATGAAGTTAAACCGGCAGATCTAAACGAAATTGTTAAAAAACAGAATCGTATGTTTGGACGGACTAAGAAAGAGATCACTATTCGTGAAAAGTATGAAAATAATCTTTGGTCTGCAGTTGTCGATCAGGGGCAGATAGAACAGGTTCTGTTGAATCTTTATATCAATGCCTGGCAGTCAATGCCCGGAGGTGGCAGTTTATATGTTCAGACAGAAAACGTCACCCTTGATGAAAATTGCACCGAGTCCTTGGAAGTCAAGCAAGGTAATTATGTAAAAATTTCGGTTGCCGATACAGGAGTTGGGATGGATGCTGCAACCCGGAAGAGGATATTTGACCCTTTTTTTACAACCAAGGAAATGAGCAGAGGCACTGGCTTAGGGCTGTCCTCTGTTTATGGTATCATCAAGAATCATGGTGGTTTCATAGATGTTAAGAGTGTAAAGGGTGAAGGGGCGGTGTTCGACATTTATCTGCCGGCCTCTGAAGGAGAAGTCATCAAAAAGAAGGCAAAGGAACAACAGGTATTAAAAGGGTCGGAGACTGTTCTTTTAGTTGATGATGAGGATATTATAATCGATGTGGGTAAGGAACTACTGGCGATACTTGGATACAGGACTTTAATCGCCAGAAATGGAACTGATGCAATCAAGATTTGCCAAGAAAATCAGGATCATATTGATATGGTCATCCTTGACATGATTATGCCGGAAATGGATGGTGGTGAGACTTATGACAAATTGAAAAAGGTCAATCCGGATCTAAAAGTCCTGCTTTCAAGTGGATATAGCATCCATGGTCAGGCTGCCGAAATATTGGAACGGGGTTGCGACGGTTTTATCCAAAAGCCCTTTGATATAGAAAATATATCGCAAAAAATAAGGGAGGTTTTGGATAACAGGTGAAGAACATGAGGTTCAGGGGTTCAGGGGTTCAGGGTTCGGAGGACTGAAAAAGATGAACATCGAACATCGAACGTCCAACTCGCCAGAGGCGAGCAAGCACTTGTCCGCCTTCGGCGGATCGAATGGTGAATAAAAAAAACCAATGAAATTAAACGACCCCGCGGCAAGCCACGGGGTATCAACAAATGATATTTTCTATCTTAACGCATCAAGCTGCGGGGAATTTAACTCGACAGATTCCGCAACCTTCATCGCGTATTCATTGGAATCTGTGTAATCTGCGAAATCTGTGGATTAAATTGCAGAGCGGAGCGACAACATTATTCGATGTTCAACGTTGGACGTTCGATGTTCGATGTTCAGTCTGTTCGATATTCGACGTTCATCTTTCAAAAC
>PVMS01125389.1_pt1 | contig 21939 bp, 18 predicted proteins | sample 1853461 | NCBI WGS metagenome assembly PVMS01 (sample SAMN08582032, study PRJNA380276) | Marine sediment metagenome, whole genome shotgun sequencing project. | isolation source: ocean sediment barecode stripped | collected 2017 | reverse complement strand
CGAAGACCTGACCCAACCGGCGACTGCAGCCGCCCCCACTTGAGTTGTCAGGGCAGACGCTAAGTACCTGTACCAGCCTAAAAAACCCGAATAGCACATTTTTAGCCGACTATTTCGTCAGCGGGCTCGACATTCAGGCCACAACTGATTAAAGTGCGCTCCGTTTGTGTGCGCCCGGACGCATGCATATTATTGATTAACCCCTTACGATAAATTCCAGGAACGACTCCATTGATTTCCACCGCGAACATCACCATGCAATTCGGCGCGAAGCCCTTGTTTGAAAATATTTCCGCAAAATTCGGCAATGGCAATCGTTACGGCCTGATTGGTGCGAATGGTTGTGGTAAATCAACCTTGATGAAAATCCTCAGCGGAGAGCTGGCGCCCTCTTCCGGCAATGTCTCGATCACCCCGGGAAGCAGGGTCAGCACGCTAAGCCAGGATCAGTTCGCGTTCGAGGAATACAGCGTCATCAACACGGTTATTATGGGCGATGTCGATCTATGGCGGCTGAAACAGGAGCGAGACCGTATTTACTCATTACCTGAAATGTCCGAAGAGGAAGGCATGAAAGTTGCCGACCTCGAAGTCCAGTATGCGGAAATGGATGGTTACAGCGCCGAAAGTCGTGCTGGTGAAATACTGTTGCAGGCGGGTATCGAGGAAGCGTTTCACTTCGGCTCGATGAGCCAGGTGGCGCCCGGCTGGAAACTTCGCGTATTACTGGCACAGGCGTTATTCGCCAACCCGGATATACTGCTGCTGGACGAACCGACCAATAACCTCGATATTCACACCATCTCCTGGCTTGCGAGCGTCCTCAACCAACGCAAGTCGACAATGATTATTATTTCTCATGACCGGCATTTTCTGAACTCGGTTTGTACCCACATGGCCGATATCGACTATGGCGAGTTGCGTATCTACCCGGGTAATTACGAGGCTTTCATGGCCGCGTCCTCGTTGATCCGTGAACAGCTGCAAACCGCGAACGCCAAAAAGAGCGTCGAACTCGCCGAGTTACAGCAATTTGTCGATCGCTTTTCGGCCAATGCGTCAAAAGCCAAACAGGCGAGCTCGCGTGCCAAAAAGATGGACAAAATCAAACTGGACGAGGTCAAGCCGTCCAGTCGCAGAGCGCCTTACCTCACATACCAGCAGGAAAAGAAACTGCATCGCCAGGCACTGGTGCTGGAAAACTTATCCCATGGATTTGAAGATGAAACCCTGTTCAGCGATGGTAACCTGATTCTGGAGGCCGGCGCCCGACTTGCCGTTATCGGCGAAAACGGCACCGGTAAAACCACGTTTCTGCGCTGCCTTATGGGCCAGCTGAATGTCAATCAGGGCATCATAAAATGGTCGGAGAATGCCACGTTCGCTTACTGCCCGCAGGATAGTACCGCCGACTTTGATTGCGAGTTGAACCTGTTCGACTGGATGTCGCAGTGGCGTAAACCAAAACACGATGAATTGATGGTGCGCGGCATGCTCGGGCGTTTGCTGTTTAACGCCGACGACAATAAAAAGAAGGTCAGGGTCTGCTCGGGTGGTGAGAAAAACCGACTGTTGTTCGGCAAGTTAATGATGTCGGACGCCAATGTACTAATCCTCGACGAACCCACCAATCACCTGGATATGGAATCGATCGAAGCCCTCAACCAGGCGCTCGCCAGGTACGACGGTACGGTAATCTTTGTCAGTCACGATCGTGAATTTGTATCCTCGCTGGCGACCCGCGTGATCGAAATCAAGGATCAGAAAATGGTGAATTTCCAGGGGTGTTACGACGAATACCTCGCTAGCCAGATGGAATCTTTCAAGGTCGCCTAATCAATGGGAATACCTCAGTCTCTGACCTCACTGGCACTTACTTAAGCCAAAACTCTGGCCGGTGTAAAGCAAAACACTGATGCATCCAGATTCCGACTACGGCCGGATGATTGGGGGAAGTTTTCGCGAATGCCTCGGCGGCTTCGCCGCCTGCGGTTTACTTCGCAAAAACTTCCCCCAATCATCCGCCCTCTCCCGACCATAGCGAATATCATGGGGTTATTTGCTTATGTAAGTGCCATTGGTCTCTGACCTAAATTAACCTGTCGGCACAATACTTCTACGGCTCAAAGATTGATTATCGGTTATCCATAAACTACGATAGCAAACTTCAAACAAGCCACTTAAAACTCAGGTCCTGAAGCGTCCACGTAACCAGGATAAGCAGGCATCATGGGGGCAGCCTTCGGTCCGTGCTAAGCGAAGCGCGTCGACGAAGAATGCGTTGTGGCACGGGCAACCTGGACTGATTCTGCACCCAAATGGTTTTCGCATCACATTCCTTCCTCGCCTTCCTGGCAATCGTACTCGCCACCTACTGGTTCGTCGGGCGCCGCAACGAAAGCCTGGGCAAACCGATTCTGATCATTGCCTCATTCGTTTTCTACGGCTACTGGATCCCCGCCTACCTGTTACTGCTGAGCGCGTCGATCCTGTTCAACCATGTGATCGCGCGTGCTATTTTAAGCGGGCCCTCAGCGGGTCTGCGCCGCGCGCTCATGGTACTCGGCATCGCGCTCAACCTGACCCTGATCGGTTTCTATAAATACGCGGCCTTCCTGGTCGAGTCGTGGAACTGGAGCATGCAAACCCAGTTTGCCGTGCCCGATATTATCTTACCCATCGGCATCTCGTTTTTTACCTTCCAGCAAATCAGCCTGCTGGTCGATGCCTACCAGGGGCGGGTCGAGCGCCTGCGCTTCTGGGACCATGTGTTATTCATCTGCTTCTTCCCGCAACTGATCGCCGGCCCGATCGTCCGCCAGCACGACATGCTGCCACAGCTGACCGCACGCCGGAACTGGCGTCTGCGCGCGGACTACCTCGCCATCGGAATTGCACTGTTTGCATTCGGGCTATTCAAGAAGACGGTGCTCATCGATCCATTCGTACCCTATCTCGACCTCGTGTACCAGACCGCTGCAGCAGGTGGAGCAGTAGGATTTGTCGACGGTTGGGTAGCCGGTATCGGCTACGGATTTCAGGTCTATTTCGATTTCTCGGCGTATTCCGACATGGCTATCGGCCTCGGTTTCATGTTCGGCCTGCGTCTGCCGATCAATTTCTTTTCGCCTTACAAGGCCGCCAGCATTAGTGCTTTCTGGCGCTGCTGGCACATCTCCCTGTCTCGCTTTCTGCGCGATTACCTGTTTATTCCAATGGGCGGCAGCCGTCACGGCCTGGCGCGCACGGTTGCCGCATTGATAGTTACCATGGGCCTGGGGGGGCTATGGCACGGCGCGGGCTGGACCTTCGTCATCTGGGGATTGCTGCACGGCGCGTATCTGTCGGGGAACCATCTATGGCGTGCCCTGGTGTCGAAATGGCTACCGGGTCCGCGCGACCGGGTGCGTCGCTCGGTCGGCCTTTCATGGGTGACGCGTATGCTGTCGATCGGGCTGACCTTCCTCGCAGTGAGCTTCGCCTGGGTATTTTTTCGTTCACCCGACCTCGACAGCGCCATGCGCCTCGCCACCGCCATGTTTGGATTTTCCAGTTGGCACGAGGTCGCACACCTGACGCGGGGCATCGTGCCGCTGTTTCCGCTTTACCTGTTCATAGTCTGGTTGATGCCAAATACGATGGAACTGTTCCAGGCTACCCGGGCGGCACTTCATGTCGAGGAATACAGGGATGACAAGGTTTCGCCGCTACCTGGCTGGCTGTCGTTTGAATTATCAACCCGCTGGGCGGTGATCACCGCCATCGTATTCATTTGCGCCTGGTTCGCGTTGTCGAACCTGAGCCCGTTCATATACTTCCAGTTCTGATTAGCCATGGACGAACATTCAAATCCAGGTCTTCACGATAATCACAGTCTCGCTGCGGGGCGCCGCTTTCTGCGAATCTTCGCCTGGTGTGTGTCGGTAACCGCACTCGTCGTCGCCTCGGTCAACCTGGTCGCCTACAACTACATGCTGCATGAGAATAACCAGACCATTGTGCAACTGCTGGCGGGTTGGGGCAGGATGTACAAACCGATTCTCTACGATGAAGTAAAACCAAATGTGGTGATCTACGGCGCCTCGTGGGCCAGGGACGCCTTCGATCCGGAGGCGACGGGCAAAACGATCGGACTAAAAGTATTCAATCATGCCGTATCCGGCAGCACCCCCTACGAAACTCGCAGGTTTGCCGACTCGTCGCTGGACAATCCCAATCTGCAGGCCGCTATTATCAACCTCAATACCTTTTATCGTTCCGAAATCGGTGCGCGCGTCAGGTACGGTTTCGATGAATCTATTCTTGACGTTGATGCCGAGCATAATCCCAACCACTGGGTGAACCTGAAGAGAACTTATTCATTGGCCCTCACCGGCTGGGCGGCAGGCGCCAACCTGAAGCTCATCTCGACCATTTTGGCGCGTGACCAGGGCGCTCCCCCATCTGAATACCTGAAGGCCTACCAGAAAGCAGACCATACCCGGCGCAGCAGCACGATAAAAAAGTCGGACAGCGTATTTTCCCCGAGCCCGGCCGCGCGCCGGACCCGCCTCAGCCTGACGCCCAACCCCAACATAGTATTGCAGCGCTGGCAGAGCTCGAAGTGATGATCGATGGATTCTGTGAGCACGGAGTCGACGTATACACTTACTTCACTCCATCCCATGTACGCCAGCAAGACTGCGACCTGCAAGCCACCGAGGAACTCGCCACCCTCGAGTTTCTGCGGCGTAAACAGACCATGTGCAGTGCCAGGATAAGCTATTTCGAATTTTCCTATCCGAATGCCGTTACCCTGGAAGGTGTGCTGGCCCCGATAACCTCCAGCGAGTACTACCGGCCCGACGGCCATCCCCGTCCAACCATGGGCGTGCTGATGGCAGCCCGCATGTTCGACCGTGAGTTCCCTGCCGACACACCCGCAGTGGTGATAGAAGATTTCGGCGTCGATCTGCTTACCCACGAAGACCCCGAAGGCTGGTTACTCGAACGCGCCGCGCGCTGCGAAGGTGACTGGGGCGAGAATGGATACGCAGACTTCAAGGAAGCTCTGCTTAAACAATAGTCGATCTGTTAATACCGGTAGCCTGGGAACTTTCGATCAAAGGTTCCCTAGAAATAGCGCCGAATCTTTTTCACGCGCTTGCGGAACGATTTTGTCGCCGTGCGCGGATTATTTTTAACCGGCGATGGCAAGGTCGCCGCGAGTTCGATCGCCTGTCGGCTGGTGAGTCGATTTGCGGGGATTCCCCAGTAATGCCGCGCCGCGGCATCGACACCGTAAATACCCCTGCCGAATTCCGCAACGTTCAGGTAATGCTCGAGAATACGTTTCTTGGAAAGATTTCTTTCCATGCCAATCGTCAACCAGAGTTCATGCCATTTGCGCAACGGATTCCGCGATGGGGTGAGGAATATATTTTTCACCGTTTGCTGGGAAATGGTGCTGGCGCCGTAGACCATGCGTTTTTCCGACAGGTTGTACTCCATAGCATCCTTGAGTGCTTCGAGGTCGACTCCATCGTGCTCGTAAAAGCGACTGTCTTCGGCGGCGATGACGGCCCGGATCATGGCTTGCGGAATGCTCTTGATCGACACCGGGTTCCAGCGGAGTTTGGGCCAATCCGGATGATGGTGACGCTCGGATTCGTAATCGCGAATGAAGCTGGATTGTTGTATCGGACCCTTACGATATGCGTCCCAATGAGGCCATATACTGACCAGGTAACCGATATCTATCAATATCAGCACCAACAGTAATAGCGAGCCCCATCGCAGGGCCCGCCGCAGCGATAAAAAGCGGAATTTCGAACCTTTTCTGGAGGAGTGTCTGGATGCCATGGGCGCACATACTAGACCATAAACTACCGTCTTGCTGCGACTTAGTCATCCTCGCGCGAAGCTGATATATACTATCGGGATTTGGGCATCAGATTATCGCCCCGGCTCTCGGTGACCAGGTAGGAAAATCCCGCAAAGGTCGGGATACTGGTGCAATATGCGGGCTAACCCGGTCGAGTTGTGCGCAACCTGTTTATTCAATCTTCACGCCGGCACTATCGAGAGCATCGAGCAGGCCTGCACTTTCGATTAGCGCCCGCGCGCAATTGATATCGGCGGCAAACCAGACATCCCCGTCCTCACGGTGCGGGATTACTTCGCGTAGCGCCTCGACAATCGCTCGCGTCGGATCAGCAAGCGGAAATTCGGCCGCAGTATCATCCACCATCGATAGTGCCTGTGCGGCAACCAGAATTTCGCCGGCGACTACGGTACTGGTATTTAGGGTCACCATCGCTGCCTTGCGTGCACACCAGGTGGAATTGGAGACATGGTCCTCGGCATTGCCTTTACCCGGAATCGAATCTACCGAACCGGGAGTGGCCAGGGAGCGATTCTCCATCACCAGCGAAGATAGCGAGCACTGCACCGTTGCATACCCGGTATTGAGACCCGGGACACCCGATGCCAGGTTACCCGTCAGACCAAAACTCATCACTGGATCAATCAGGCGGGCAACGCGGCGCTCGCAAATTGATGCCAGGTCGGCCATCGCAATAGCCAGAAAATCCATCACCTGTGCTACGTACTGGCCATGAAAATGACCACCTGATATTGCGCGTCGATTCTCACCATGGTGGAGGATTAGCGGATTGTCAGTAGCTGAATTTATCTCGGTTTCTATCACGCCGCGAACATAGGCCAGCGCATCCCGCGCAGGCCCATGGACTTGCGGAGCACAGCGCATCGAATAGGGATCCTGCACGCGTTGAGATGCCGGCTGACCCGGGTCGCGCGCTTCGCCGGGGAAAACAAGATCACGTGCGGCTGCCGTCATGCGCTGCGATTGTCCAACCATAGCCATGACATTACGCGCTACCAGCGCCTGACCTTTATGTGGTCGGGTTGCATGCAGCGCAGGATCAAACGCGTCTTTTTCCCCACGCATCGCTTCCAGTGACAGGGCAAGTCCCAGATCTGCATGCCGCACAAGGTTTTCGGCATCAGCCACTGCCAGTGCGGCAACTGCCAGCGATACCGTGGAGCCGTTGAGCATGGCCGACGCATCCTTGGCACCGAGCGCCGGGTTAACCTCCAGGCCAGCCTGCGTTATCGCTTCCACGGCGGCAAGACGCTTGCCCTGGTAGTCAATCTCGGCTTCGGCAAAACCGCACAGGGCGCCTGAAAGATGCGCTAACGGTGCGAGATCACCCGAGGCTCCAACAGACCCCTGGCTCGGCATCACCGGGGTCAAACCTGCATTCAGAAAATCGACAAAGCGTTGCGCGAGCAGCGACGAAATACCCGAAACATCAGCAGCAAATGCATTCAGCCTTAACAGCAGGGTCGCACGCACCACGTCACGCGCAAACGCATCTCCCACTCCGGTTGCATGGGAGAGAATCATGTTTCTCTGATACTGCTCGATATCCGATACCTCGATGCGGCGATCCTTAAACGCACCGACACCGGTGTTCAACGAGTAGATCAACGGCGCATCGTCATGCATCCAGTGTTCGGCAATATAGGCCCTGGTGGCGTCGAACTGTGCCAGCAGCGCCGGGCTAATCGATATTTCGCGGTCATCGCGGGCGACATCAACCACGTCTTGCAAAGTCAGGCCGGCAGCAGTGATAATCAATTTGTCATTCATGTTCAGTTACCCGATATTATTTTTCAAAACAGTATCAAAACGGCAGTGTACTTAATTAACCCCGCGATAGGAAAAGCACTGGTGAAACGGAAACTCAGTTAAGGAACCTCTGATTAAGTCATGAAAAATGAGATAATACTGAGAATTTCCACAGACACAAAGACTCCGTGAATATGAAACAAATCAGCTTTGCCAGCGCGACGTACGACAACAAGAAAGTCATGACAAAGCGGGAGCGGTTTCTTACGGAAATGGACACAATCATACCTTGGCCAAGGTTATTGAAGCTGATAGAGCCGTGCTACCCCAAAAAAGGCAAAGGCAGGCCACCGATGCCGATGGAAAGCATGCTGAGAATCTACTTCTTGCAACAGTGGTACAGCTTGTCAGATCCCGCAGCAGAAGAAGCGTTGTACGACATAGAAAGCATGCGCCGATTTGCCCAGCTTGAATTGGTGGTTGATGCCTTGCCGGATGAGACCACCATTTTAAACTTTCGAAGAATGGTCGAAAAGCATCGACTCAGCGAAGTGCTCTTTAACGACATCAACGCGTATTTGGTAGAGCGTGGCATAGCGGTATCCCAAGGCAGCATGGTGGATGCCACGATCATATCAGCGTCGGGTTCGACCAGGAACAAGGACAAAGCACGTGATCCAGACATGCACTCGACGCGTAAGAACAATCAGTATTTTTTTGGCATGAAGATTCATATTGGGACAGACGTCAATAGTAACGCCATCCACAGTGCCACCGTTACCGCAGCCAACGTAGCGGATATTACCGAGTTACCGAATCTGCTGCGGGTAGAGGACAAGGTTATATTTGCCGATGCAGGCTACACCAGTGACAGCTACAAACGAGGCTCACGAGCATTGGGTTTGAGCTGGAAGGTGAACGACAAGCGCAAGGTAAAGAAGAACATGAGTTCAACGCAAAAGAAACAGAACCGTAAGAACTCGGGAGTACGCGCACGGGTTGAGCACTGTTTCAGGGTGGTGAAATGTCAATTTGGCTATAAGAAAGTGCGTTATAAAGGTCTTGAAAAAAACCGAGTGCAGGTATTTTCATTGCTTGGATTGGCAAATTTATACATGCTGCGAGGGCAACTGGCAGGGTAAATCCGTCTGTTATTCAGGAAAACCTGAGTAACAGACGAAAATAAGGGCAAAATTACTATTTTTTTGCCCAAATAGTTCAAAAATCCATCGGAGATGATTGCTGCTGGATTTTTAGATGCTTGATCAGAGGTTCCTTAAGTAAGTGCCATTGGCGTTAGAACACAAGTTTTTCTATTATTTCAGTCAAATGTGCTCTGGCCCCGTTTTTACAGTGGTACAGTAGCGCAAAATGCCACTTTAGCATCAACCACGCGCAAATTAATAATAAACCATGCTCTCCGCCAGTCTTCCCATGTATAACATCCCCGAAGTCCGTAAGGCGTCCGCATCATTATGGAGCGGGATAGCCAAATACCTGCGCCTGGAGGGAATCAGGGGCGTGCCTGATCGACTGGTGTTTGACCAGTCACTGCAGGACCTTTGGAGCAATCCAAAATTGATGTTTAGCCAATGCTGTGGGTATGATGTGGTGGCCCGATTCGAGAATATACTGACGCCGCTAGCGGTGCCGCATTTCGATGTGGCTGGCTGTACAGGGAGCGAATATTCCAGTCTTGTAGTGGTTAACGAAGACTGTCTATACGAGGACGTGCTGGAGATGCGCGGAACCGTGGCGGTCATTAATGGTGCCGAATCCCATTCGGGCATGAGCTCGCTGCGACAACTGGTGGCGCCGCGACATAAAGACGGCCGTTTTTTCGATGAAGTAGTCATCAGCGGCGCTCACGTGGGCAGCCTGGGCATGCTGCGTCGCCGCGAGGCAGATGTGGCAGCAATCGACTGCGTGACCTATGAGTTACTTTCAACCTACCAGCCCCAATCCCTGATCGGAACCCGGGTGCTGGGGCGGACCTACCATTCTCCTGCGCCACCTTATGTCACTCGCTGCGAATACGGGTTCAGCCTGGTAGGGCGAATACGTACCGCTTTGCTGCGCGCCTTCGATGACCCGGCCCTGACCCCGGCGCGCCAGGCCCTGTTCCTGAAGAAAATCGAGTGGGCCGATATCGCCTCCTACAGCAAGATTTCCGCAATCGAGGATGACGCCATCAAGCTCGGATATCCAGTCCTGCAATAGTCTGCACGCTTTCATCCCCCCAGAAAGGGGCACCCATTAGCCGGCCCCGTTTAGTAGACCCATTTTGGTAACATTGCATTCGCGTAGCGATTAGTTGACCCCATGGCACGCGCTTGTTGAATCATGCGTTTAACCAGGCTAAAGCATCCTCTACATTGTCGAAGTATTTTACTTCACCCGAAACAAACCAGGCTCCAACTTTCGCTGCAATTTGTTGCCAGTGTTTATTGCCATATATTGCTATTTTCACAAACTCATTGCCATGCTTGAGACCAATTTTAAAATCATCCCACGCTGCCCGCAGCTCCCATCCTTCCAGTTCTGTACCATCAATTAACACTTTTACCTGAGGATCTTTAACTGCATTCAACGCAGAATCAATCATTGGAGTAATCGTTTCATAATCTTTGTGGGTGAGTTTTCCAATGGCTTTTAATGAAAGGAAAAAATCACTGCCAGATCGCTCTATGCCTATCGAAAGGCCATGCCTTTTAATGCTCATTTACGCCTCCTGATTAGATATAACGCTAAGCGCAAAGAAGATGCCTGACGTTGACGTAAATCAATAATCTTAGCTTCTATATCGAATTGAAATCCATAAAGACATTTGATTTCCCGTAGATACCGAGCAAAACCGCCTGAGCTCATATGGCGGATAAATTGAGATATAGCGGTGTGGCTATAGCTCCGTTAAGATATGCACAGGATCAATCCGGAATTTAGATATAGCTTCCATCTTTGTAAGGAAATTTTCGGATTGCTGTTTTGTTAGATAATATTTCACCAGGGACTACAAAATGAAGTATACGACCGCACTTATAGCACTACTTTCGATACTGGTTTCAGGGACAGGCTCGGCAGGAGGCACCTCCACACTTGAACAAATAAAAAATAGCGAGGTAATACGCATTGGATATCGTGAAACTGAACCGCCGATGTCCTTTTTAAATAAAGACAAACAACCGATCGGGTATTCTATCGAACTCTGCTTAAACATTGTGAGTGAAGTAAAAAGCCTGCTGAAAAATCCCAATATTGCTACCAGGTATGTACCCGTCACTGCCACTAACCGCTTCGAGGCCCTGAGAAATAATTCGATCGACATACTTTGCGGGGCCACAACCAAGACGCTTTCACGTTCAGAGTTAGTTGATTTCACGCAGCTCACGTTTATTACCGGAGCGGCTTTACTCAGCCTTAAATCTACCGAAGTAAAAGGAATTCCAGATCTTACGGGCAAGAAAGTCGCAGTTGTGAAAGACACCACCACGATGGATATCCTTAAAAAGACCCTGCGGAAAGAGATCAGCGACGCAGAAATCATCCCGGTAAATTCTGCTTCTGAAGGCGTGGATTTAGTCATAAAAGGAGAGGTGGCGGCTTTTTCGTCTGATCAGATTGTATTGATAGGTCTGGTTGTCACCCATAAAAACCCGAAGCAATTTGCAGTAACTGACAAGGTATTTTCATTTGAACCTTTCGCTCTCGCTGTTAGACAAAACGACGCTGAGTTTCGACTCGTTGCTAATCGTGTATTGTCACGGCTAAGTCGAACCAGTGAAATTACAAAGGTGTATAAGCAATGGTTTGGCAAGTACATTACCGAGGTTCCCGCGCTGCTTGAAGCGTTGTACGTCTTGAATGCAACCCCTGAATAGAACGAGGAATATTCACTTTTCCGAAATAGCAATAAATTAGCTAATTCACTAAGGGAAATGATGCCGATACAAGGAGCCTGACCTGTCGCCTGGGCAAAAAAAAGCCCCGGCATCAGGGGCTTTGAATTTGGTGCCGGCACCATGAATCGAACGCGGGACCTACTGATCGCAAGTCTGTGTAACAATCGATATAAACCGACAATTTGAGATAAAACAGGCTTTGGAAAATTACAGCCAACCTTCGCTTTGTGTGCGAATGCAACTTTCGAAAGGAGTATGCGTCAATTTACGCGAAGCAAACTATTTGGCGGCTAAGCGTAAGCCATTGACCAGCCGGTCGCGAATTGTTTCGTCCCGGAACGGGATCGAGCGTTCGATGCTTTCTACCGAGAAGGATGGATTGAGCATCATCAATTCCTGGAGTTCCCACGCTGCTTCCTCCATCTTGCCAGCATTAGCATAGGTCGCGACCAACCACATGCGGACCCGCTGGGCTCCGGGATTGCGGTTCGCCGCCTCAAGCAGCGCCACTTCCGCCTTGTCGTAATTTTTGGCCGCGAAATACGCAATCCCCACGTTCATCGAATACTGCATCGGGTAGTAGGGATTGATCCGCATGGCCTCTTCGATTAGGCGTACGCTTTCCTTCGGATCCCCGGAAAAAGCAAGTATCCGGGCCAACAGAACCCGCGCATCGGCGTTGCTGGGACTGAGCTCGATTGCCTTCCGCACCGCTTCCAGCGCTCGCTCGTATTCCCGGCGGAATAATCGGACCTGCCCCAGGATCCAATGTACCCGCGACGAGGTAGGATCGAGCGCGATGCCTTTCTTGGCAAGGACGAGGGCAGTATCGAGGGAGTCCCCGGGCGACGCAGTCCATCCGTCCTGGTAATCTCGGGCGTGTGTCCATCCCAGGTTAGCCCACGCTCGGGCGAACTTTGGATCCCGTTCAACCGCCCCGCGATAGAGATTGCGAGCCTCCTGATTACCTTCCCTGGTGAACTTGAAGAACGCCCGTTGTCCTTTGAGAAACAAATCGTAGGCCTCGATGCTTTCGGTATACCGCTTTTCAAGCCCACCCATTTCGGCATCGGTCAATTCCACTTTCAGTGCGGCTACGATTTTTTTAATGACCTCATCCTGCAGCGCGAACACGTCGGTGAGCTCGCGATCGAACCTTTCCGCCCAAATGTGAAGACCAGTTATGGCGTTGACGAGCTGAGCATTTATGCGCACCCGATCACCCACCCGCCGCACGCTACCTTCCAGCACGTGGTTGACGCCTAAGTCCCTCGCTACGTCCTGCACCTTCACCGCCCGACCCTTGTAAGTGAAGACCGAATTTCGCGCAATAACGAACAGGCCTGAAACCTGCGACAAGTCGGTAATCAGGTCTTCGGTTATGCCGTCCGCAAAGTACTCCTGCTCTGCATCATCACTCATATTTGTGAATGGCAACACCGCGATAGAAGGCTTGTCGGACAACGGCAACGCCCTGCTCTCTACAGGGGCTGATTCTTCTCGCGGCACCCGTGTCTGAAACCAGTAGGCTGCACCTCCCGCTACGACCAGCACAATTGCGATAATCGCCACCATCAGCCTCCGTGTTCCCGGCAGCGTCTCGTGTTGATTGCTCTTCTCTGGAGGTGGAATCGATTCACCAGATGTTAACTCGACTCGATAAACACGTACTGGGTAATCAAAACCCTTCAGCGCTTTCTCACCGAGGTTCTCGAGATCAAAGGGCATTCGCTTTGAAAGTGCTTCGTGAATCGCCGCGGTAATACAAACACCGCCAGCTTCCGCCAGTTGCTCGACGCGCTGGGCCTGCACAACACCTGCACCCGTCATAGTACTGTCTGCAATTATGACCTCGCCCATTGCAATACCCACTCGAATGACAGGTTGGAGATCGTCATTCAGCTGGTCGTTATAATTAGTTTGATCACCCTGGAATGAAAGTGCCGCCGAAACGGCGTCGGAGGCGCGCTTGAACTCAGCCAATAGTGCATCACCACGTAGCTCAAGCACATGCCCCTGGTATTTATCGATGGTATCGCTGAAACGCCGAAAGGTATCCTGGATGCGCTCGTGAGCTATTTGCTTGTCTTGCTGAACTAACGCGGTTGAACCTGCAACGTCGGCGTGCAAGATAACAACGAGTGTGCCAGAAAGACTGTCCTTTGCCATTGATAGCTCAATTGGAAACAAAGTCCGTAGATATTATCACATACCGGACTTTGAAATTTTGCCTTCAGGCTGTGGCGTGAATAACTCCAGTGTGCCAAACGCTGCTCTACAGATTGAGCAGGCAAATGTTCGCTTAGCGGCAGCAATTATCCGAAACGCAAGCAGAAACCGTATTTGTCATAATATATTCATAAAATAATTCCGACAAAGGACTGTGGGGGAATAGGCGAGTTACTGATTTAGAAGTAGAAAAATGATGCCGACACGAAGAGTCAAAAATACCAGTTGGCTAAAAAAAAGCCCCTGCATCAGGGGCTTTAAATTTGGTGCCGGCACCACGAATCGAACGCGGGACCTACTGATTACAAGTCAGTTGCTCTACCAACTGAGCTACGCCGGCAATTTCATTTCCATATTTCGACCACCTGGGCCGATAAAGGGTCTTGCTCGCCCCTTCCAAGGGCGCGAATTCTATTGTTTTTACCCTGAATTGGCAAGTTTACCGGATATCCGGCGCAAGCCACAAATTCGATAGCGAGAATTTGGTATTTACCCATTACTAAATTGTCTTTCTGACAGAGTGATTCCTTAATATTTGGTTAGCTCCTACCCAATATAGGTATATAAGCAAATGCTAATGCATTATATTATCAATTCTAGCAACAGATGTGTCCGAGTTCAGATTTCAAATCCAGGTTTAACGATCGTCTATCAAGACGGGAGCGCAAGCTCTTAACTCGGCTTCTGATTAATTACCTACAAGGAGATTATCGTGAATCTTAAACTTATACTTGCAGTACTAAGCATTCCAGCCCTACTGATTTTTCAATCGGCGGAAGCTATCGACAAAGCCGAATTAAAAATGGAAGCCGTCAGCATCGTCAAGAGGTTCGGTAGCGAACTGAAACCCGAACTAAAGAACGCGATTATGACCGGCGGGCCAGCACATGCGATTTATGTTTGCTCGGAAAGAGCACCGGCTATTGCGCAGAGCCTCAGTGAGGACACTGGATGGTACGTAAATCGAGTCAGCCTCAAGCCACGTAACTCGCAAACCGCCATTCCCGATGCCTGGGAAAGGAAGGTACTGGAACAGTTTGACCAACGTCAGGCCAGCGGTGAATCTGCCGAAAAAATGGCTTTTTCCGAAGTGGTGAATGGTAAGTTCCGTTTCATGAAAGCACAGGGAGTGCAGGCCGTTTGCATGAATTGTCATGCGGCTGAGATCAAACCGGAGACAGAGGCGGTGCTCAGGGAAAAATACCCGCTGGATAAAGCGCGCGGTTATACACTGGGCCAGATTCGTGGCGCCTTCAGCCTGTCCAGAGATCTTTAGTCCCACACCAGGCGCAGTGCTAGCCCGCATTTCTCACCAGGATGACGGGCCCTCTGGTGAGAAATGCGGGCTAGTAGCTACTACTTGAGGCTATTCACCCCTTGTAAAGGCAGGAATATTATTGCTGTAGCCATAGCCCGGCAGGCACTGGGTCGGGATCTGGCTAATGCCGGTATCGTATTCGTCATCGACGAGTAACTGCAGCAGTTCGGTCTCGCTCGATTGTTCGACGTAAAGCCAGTATATGGTGCGCTCGCGATATCGCGCTTCGGATTGCACCGGAAAATCGAGCTTGGCAACCCTGGCCTTGAGCCGGTCGGCATTCTTTTTCAAACCAAAAACACCCAGCGACAACAGGTTCGGCTGCTCTGGCTGATTGATAATTATGTGATCGCGGATGCCCCTGGCGGAGAGCTTGTTCGCCGTCGTAATCGCCGCACCGCGGTTCTTGTGACCGCCGATGAATACCATCACCCCGAGATACTGCTTTTCCAGACTGGATTTCAATGCAGTATGGGCATCATTACCACTGTAGCGGCCGCTGATTTCGATCGCGCGGGCCTTGTCGGTGATCGGTCCGATGGTATAACACACTAGCGGATCGCTGGCTTCTTCAGTCACCACGAATTCCACTACCTCTTCTACCTGCTGTTCAGCTTCAGCCTCAACTTCGGCAACCACCTCGGATTCGCTGATGATTGCCACGTTCGCATTGGTCAGAAATTGCAACTGCTCACCTGCCGGAATTTTTTTCTTCTCGACAAATAATTGATCGTAAGGCAGCAGCCATTGGAACACCGCGAAGGCGATATTGACGATCAGCAGTAACGCAAAAAACACCTTCATTGTTGCGTCAGCCGATGCATTCCCCGAAACACCAGGTCGGGAACGATTCTAGTTGCCTGCTCGAGTACACGCTGCACCCGCTGCGCATCGCCGCCGGTGATCAGGACGGTTGCATCTCGGTCAAAAAGTTGGCTCCAGCGCTTCACCAGTTCGGGTAGTATCTCGATAGCATTTCGAGCGTAGTCTATATGAATCGCGGCCTCGGTTGAACAGCCAGGTTGCAGGGTCTCGGCAATGGCCGGGTGGTCAAAATCGATGGTTTTGAATATGCGCCTGAAATGCTCGATCGAGGTGTTGAAACCGGGCAGTATCGCGCCCCCCATGTGCTGTCCGTCGGCACGCAACAGGTCGAGCGTGATTGCGCTGCCGGCATCGATGACGACACAATCTCCCGGCAGCATTTCCCGCGCCGCGAGCAGCGTCATCCAGCGATCGGCACCCAGACGTTCAGGCTGCCGGTATCCATTAGTCACTCCGAGGGCTTTTGCCGTCGATGCGAAACGCGTCACAGCGGCGTCAAATCGCGGTGCCAGGCATTGTTCCAGTTCAGCCTGGCGCGTGGTATCGAGTACCGAAGCAAGATAGCAATGGGTCGCAGTCAGACCCTGCATCCATTGCTGTAGAGATTGCCGCCAGCCAGCATGATACGCACCAGCAAAACTGGCCTGTAATTTTCCTGCCTGCCAGAACTGCGCCTTCAAGTACCTGTTACCACAGTCGAGCAATATCATTCGGGGACCGCCCTGAGCGAAATTTCAGCCGCTGAATGAGTTTCAATGCCCTGCTCGGTTTCAAGCTGCAGTTGGCCAGTGGAGGTGATGCCGCGATTGATCCCTCTAATGCGCCTGTCACCGGTAATCACTTCGATCGGACGATCGTGTAAAGCGTCGTATCGCGCAAACTCGGTAATCAATTCCTGCGTCGCACTATGATCAAACTCGCGAATCGACCGGATCACCATGTCGATCGAAGCTATTAGCACCTGGGTGCGATCAACCTCGGCCGCGGCAACCTGGGTGAGGCTGGTCGCTGGCTGAGGAATCGAAGCGAGCTCCTTGTCACTCATATAAACGTTCAGGCCGAAACCGATCGCGAAATAAAAACCGGCCTCATCCAGCGGACGCGACTCGATCAGAATACCGCCGAGCTTACGCCCGTCGAAGAGCAGATCATTCGGCCACTTCAAGCCCACCATAGTATCCGCACTTTGCTCTAAAGCCCTGCACAGCGCGAGACCGGTGACGATGCTGAGCAAACCCTGGCGGCTCGCAGGAATCTCCTTGGCGATCCCTATGGTGCAATAGATATTGTGCGCAAACGGCGACAGCCATTGGCGGCCCCGCCGGCCCCGGCCCGCGCTTTGCGCCTCGCTAACCGCCACCACTTCACGCTGCTGCTGTTGCTGGTAGCGCAGAACATCGGCATTGGTGGACTCGGTGTGGTACCGGTAATGCCAGGCAAATCCGTGCTGCTCGACCACCTGCCTGACCGCAGTTTCATTGATCGGTTCGCCAGACATCAATTACCGAGCCAGGCCTTGCACGCCGACTGGTGCTGATCGGTAATCTTCAGCACGAAAGTAGTTTCCGCTGCCGCCTGCAAGACGATATCAAACCGATACAATTCATCGCGTCTGAAGGCGTGAACCTGCCAGACATCTCCCGCATTCGCACGCAGGATTTTCTTTTCCAGTTGTCCGAGGTTAAGCCTGAGCCCGTCGACGGCAATAATCTGATCGCCCGCAGACAGACCGCCGCTTTGCGCAGCACCATCTTCGATAACGCGTTGAATCACGAGCCCGGCCTCGCCGTCCTTTAACATGACGCCAAAGTCGACCCCGGGTAACTCGCCTTCGATATCCTTGCCGCCCTTGTCCTGCGCATTTTTAGCCACGCGTTGCACCACTTCGATACCAACCGACGCGAGCAACTCCGGCAGCGGTAACTCACTGGTGCCATAAATCAGTTCATCGAGAAAAGACTCGAGATCGATGCCGGTGAGTTCGCTGACCAGTTTCTGAATGCCATCGGGCTCAACACCTTTGCCCTGCTCGCAATAATCCTGCCACAGACGGCGCATGACATCATCGAGACTTTTTTGCCCATCGGTCAACTCACGCATTTTCAAATCGATACAGGCCGCAATCAGACAGCCCTTGGCGTAATAACTTACGACTGCATTGGCCGCGTTCTCATCCTGCTTATAAAATTTGGTCCAGGCGTTGAAGCTCGATTCCGCCGCCGACTGGCGACAGCGCCCGAGAGCACGTTGTACCCGGGTCATGGTTTGCGCCAGTAATTCGAGATAACTATCCGTTTCGATCAATCCGCTGCGCAGCAAGCCCAGGTCGTCGTAGTAAGAAGTGATACCTTCAAACGCCCATAGCAAGTCGGAGTAAACCTCGCGCTGTAAATCATAAGGCCGATAAACCTCGGGCTTGATACGTTTGACGTTCCAGGTATGAAAATATTCATGACTGCAAAGCCCAAGAAAATCACGGTAATCATCGTCTACCTCGGTTTGCCCCGGTTTGGGCAGACTGGCACGGCTTGCAATCAGGCTAGTGCTGGCGCGGTGTTCAAGTCCGCCATAACCCTCGCCGACAACCATAACCTGGAACTGGTAGTAATCCACTGGCGCCGGCTCGCCGAAGAAGCGGATATGGTGTTCGCAAATAGTCTTCAGATCGGCGGCGAGACGTGCCTGGTCACATTCGAAGCGGCCAGTCAGAATAATATCGTGAGGCACACCGCAAGCCTGGAAGGTGATGCGCGTGAAAGCACTCATTTCAACCGGGTGGTCGATCAGGTCGTCGTAATCGAGCGCCTCGTAAAGGCCAAAACCATAAGCCTCCGCCTGCTTGCGTTTGAGTGAAGTTGCGAGTTTCCAGTCGACACAACAAGCCGCATCGGGTTTCTCGATCAGCACTTCGCAGGGTTTGTCACCCTGACCGAGGATCTCGACAAACACGCTGCTGCCGTTGTAATAACCACGGCTATGATCGAGGTGTGCCGCACGCACCGAAAGGTCTTTCGCGTAGACCTTGTATTCGACACTCAATTCGCCGCTGCAGGCGGCAACACGCCAGTTTGATTTATCGATTTGCTCGATGGCCAGTTCGCCCGCCTGGTCGCAGGCACGCAGGTCGAGCAGATTGCGCGCAAAATCACGAATCATGTAACTACCCGGGATCCAGTTTGGCAGGCGCAGTTGCTGTCCAGCCGGGTTGGGTTTATCGATGCTGATGGAAACATCGAAGTAATGGCTGTTGGGATTACGACTGGTAATCTGATATCTGATCATTTAGAAAAACTACTCATCAAGCGAGGGCGAAGTGTATCATTGGCGGCTTCACCGCAACATACAAGCCGCCTAGATGAATGAATCGCTGAAGCACCTCAACCGCTACTCGACCCCTGCAAAAGCTTTGACCGAACCCGCTCCCGACGACGAACAACTGCGACTGATCTTAAAAACAGCGTTGAGCGCCCCAGATCACGGGCGTCTGCACCCCTATCGCTTCATCAGCATTCGCGGCAAGGCGCGGCGTAAGCTATCGGAAATTTTTGGCCAGGCAACGCTCGACCGCGATCCGGGTGTCGACCCGGCCTATCTAGCCAAACAGAAAGACAAGCCGCTACGATCACCCCTGATCGTGGTGGTGGTGGCAAGCCCTATCGTCAGTCCCAAAATCCCCGAGATCGAGCAGATGCTTAGCGCCGGTGCGGCTGCACACAACGTGCTGCTGGCCGCCAATGCCCTCGGTTTCGGTTCAGTCTGGCTCACCGGTGCCAACGCTTACGATGCCTATGTCTGCGGCGAGCTGGGACTTTCCGAAAACGAACGCATCATCGGCTTCATCTATATCGGAACGCCGACGATTGAATTGCAGCCCCGCCCGATTCCCGAGGTATCGAGGCACCATAGTGAGTGGAAATAAGCGCCAGCTGAGACGGTTTCATAGTTCAATTCTATCCTCTTCATCCGGGTGTCCGTAGGCGCAAAGAAACCCGCCGACAAATTCGACTGCGGGATCGAAGGGATCACCCGGACCAACTGCGGCTTCTACTTCTTCACGATAGACTTCGGCGCTGTCCTTGGGCCGATAACCCAGATGAGCGACCTTGTGGTTAGAGAAAAATAGCTCCTTGTTATCGGATATACCGTAGACCACGGTATGGCCTATGCGCTCTGAAACCAGGCAGCGTTCCACCAGGTGAACCATATCGGCAAAGCTCAGCCAGGTGGCCAAATGGCGACGATCGATCGGTTTCGGGAAACAGGAATTGATGCGCAAACAGGCCGACTCGATGCCAAACTTGTTGAAATACATTTTCGCCAGGTCTTCGACGAAACACTTGGAAACGCCATAAAGCGTGTCCGGGTTATGCGGAGTATCCGTATCGGCGCCGACTTCGCGGCGCTCATAACCGACAGCGTGGATCGAACTGGCGTAAACAATACGTTTGATGCCATGGCGGCGGGCGGCTTCGTACACGTTATAGCCGCCTTTAATGGAGCTCTCCAGGATCTCGGCCCAGGGCCGTTCAACCGGGGCCGCACCGAAGTGAACAATCGCATCGCAGCCTTCGACGACCTTCATTACCGCGTCAAAGTCACCGAGTTCACAGGACATGGCTTCTTCATGTGCCTCGGTTGCGCTGATGTCAACCCGGTCGGTGAGACGTATCGTTGTCGCCAGCGGCGCCAGGCCACGACGCAGCTCCTGGCCGAGATTTCCCGCGGCACCGGTAATTAAAAGTCGATTAAAACGTGGCATGGCTAGCTCCTGGTATGAAATGAAAGTAATTCTAACCTACATTTAGGGAACCCTGACTAATTAGTCATTGCGAGCGAAGCGAAGCAATCTTCCAGGCCTGGAGCCCGTTACCGGGAGATTGCCGCGTCGCTAGCACTCCTCGCAAAGACGCTAAAAATAGAAGTTCCAATACGGGTAAATCAATTCAGCTTTAGTGCCGGATCGGTTAAAATCCCGCGATTCGATCTCGATGCAGAACCAACCCATGTCCGATTCCAGCGCTGAAACCAGCGATAGCTCAAACTTTATCCGCGATATTATCGATGCCGACCTGGCCGCGAACAGGGTGTCGAAAGTTATTACTCGATTTCCACCGGAACCGAATGGTTACCTGCACATCGGTCACGCCAAGTCGATCTGCCTCAACTTCGGGGTCGCGCGCGATTACGGCGGCTATTGCAACCTGCGTTTCGATGACACCAACCCGGAAAAGGAGAGCGTGGAATATGTAAACTCAATTCGGCGCGATGTGGAATGGCTGGGATTTAACTGGCACAGCAACCCGTTCGCATCGGATTACTTCGATCAACTTTATGGCTATGCGCTGGATTTGGTCAGGCAGGGCCTGGCCTATGTCGACAGCCAGAACGCGGATGAGATGCGCGCCAACCGTGGCACGCTGACGACTACAGGCGTCGATAGCCCCTATCGCGATCGCAGCGTAGAGGAAAATCTGCAGTTGTTCGAGGCGATGAAGAACGATGAGTATGCTGACGGCGCGCACGTGTTACGCGCGAAAATCGATATGCAGTCGCCGAACATCAACATGCGCGACCCGGTGCTGTATCGTATTCGTCACGCAACCCATCACAACACCGGCGATACCTGGTGTATATATCCGCTGTATGATTTCACGCATGGTTTGTCGGACGCAATCGAGGGCGTAACTCATTCGCTGTGTACATTGGAATTCGAAGACCATCGTCCGCTTTACGACTGGATTCTGGATAACCTGGAGACTCCGTCACGACCCGTTCAAACCGAATTTGCGCGCCTGCAGTTAGAATATTCACTGACCAGTAAGCGCAAGCTCAACCAACTGGTCAGCGAAGGGCATGTCGACGGCTGGGACGATCCGCGCATGCTGACAATCTCGGGCATGCGTCGACGCGGGTTTACGCCGCAATCGATTGTTGCTTTCTGTAACGTCATCGGCGTTACCAAGAAATACAGCACCATCGAAATGGGCGTGCTCGAAAATGTACTGCGCGCGCGTTTAAATCTTCCCGCAGTACAT
>PVMS01024048.1_pt1 | contig 21939 bp, 25 predicted proteins | sample 1853461 | NCBI WGS metagenome assembly PVMS01 (sample SAMN08582032, study PRJNA380276) | Marine sediment metagenome, whole genome shotgun sequencing project. | isolation source: ocean sediment barecode stripped | collected 2017 | reverse complement strand
CTTCGCGCCGTTCGACCGAAACGACCCTTCCACCGGGGAGTACGGCCCTCGCTAGGACCATCGCGAGGCCGCCCGATCCGGTCCCCGCCTCGAGCACGATCGTACCGGGTCCGATATCGGCCCACATCAGGATGGCACCGGGGTCCTTCGGGTACAGCACCGTCGCCGCGCGCCCCATCTTGAGTACGTAGTCGGCCAACCGGGGACGTAACACCGTGAGCTCAGAACCCCGACTGGTCTCGAGCCGCGCCCCTTCAGGAGATCCCACGATGTCGGCATGGGCGAGGAGCCCCCGATGCGAATGGAACTCGCGGTCGAGTTCCAGCTCGATCAGGTAGCGCCGACCCTTCGCATCGTAGAGCAGGCAAGCATCGCCGTAAGCGAAGGGGTCCCCCGTCGCCACCGTCAGGCGAGAGCCGGCAACAGAGCGACGACGAAGGAGAGGATCATCGCGATGACGATTCCCCAGATCACGATCTTGACCCAGCGGTCACGGTTCCTCGCCACAGTGCTCCTACCCGCCGACCCTTCCGACGGGGAACTCACCGACGACTCTGCCCTTCTGGAGAACTCGGATCCCGATGCTCTCATCCATGTCGAGATAGGCGGAGTAGAGCAGAGACGGCGTCTGACTCCGTTTCCACTTCTGATAAACGCCGACGCCGATGATGGTCCAGCCGATCATCTGACGGAGCCGATCGCCCTCACGGGCGCCCCTGACGACGTCACCAATGCCGCCACGCAGCACTCCAACGCGCTTCAGCCTGCTGGTCGCCCACCTCCCGAGAAGGCGGCCGCCGGATCCCGGCAGGAGCGATCCGATCCTGATTGGTTCGTCGGATCGTGTCATGGGATCCGGTACACCTCGACGCGGATCCTGCGGCGACGCGACCGCCACACGCTGTAAGCGATGGCCAGCACGACAACAACCGTCACTCCGGCGATGATGGCCGGGCCCCGGCTCCGCACCTCGCTCTCGGTATCGGTGACCACATCTTCGATCTCGCGGAGTTTCGACTCCAGATCGTCACGGCTGATCGTCACGACGCTCCTCCCGTGTCATCAGACTCCGATCTCGGTCCCAGGCGCACCACGATCGCGGCCAGCGCGACCAACACGACCACCCAGATCAGATAGCCCAGTGCCTCCCAGTAGGCACCTTCGGGCAATACGTCGATGAGGGCGCGAACCCCCGCCACCGAGAGCAGCAGGATCGCGATCGCCCAGAGGACCGCAGCGCCGAGCGACAGGCCGGCGAAACGGCCCAATTTCTTGGCGGGCTCGACCGTCTCTTGGAGGAGATACTCCTTGGCCATCGTCGTGAACTCGTCGAACAGGACCGGCAGATCGTGCAGTTTCGCCATTCATCGACCTCCAGCCGAGATCGTCGCTTCCAGGAGTGCCCGCTCCCGCGTGAACACGGTAGCCAGCAGTCGGAGCCTTTTCGCCGCCGTGCCGCATTCGAGCACATGCTGACGTTCCGGTTCCGAAACTCGTAGGAGAGAGGCTAACCGATACGACGCGTCGATCGGATCTTCCGGCACTTCCTGCAGCACGTCGGCCGTGTAGCCGAGCTCCGCCAGCGTTGCCAGGTATCGGCTCGCCGCCATCGCGGCATCAGCGCGTGCCTCGTCAACGCCTCCTCCCGGGTCCTCGGCGACCTCTGCCGGTCCCGCCGACGCGGCATCGTCCGGCGTGCTCACCAGCACCCGCATCTCGCCACGCACCGTGGGAACGACCGCTCCCGGCAGCGAGACCGCGATGGTTTCGATCGTGGCGAGCACCCCCACCGCGGCCGGAGAGGTCCCCTCCCCGTAGACAAGGACGATCTGGTCACCGACCGAAAGGTGGTCCAGACGCTGCTCGACCACCGGGAACGAATGCGTCTCGCCCGGAAGGACGACCCGCTTCGTCTCCACGATGATGAACTCGGACATCTCGCATCGAGCGTACCGCACCTGGTTCATGGGCAGGCCGGAGCGGCGTCGCTCAGACCCAGCGGGGGGATACCCGGATCTCGAGCATGCTCGGACCGTCCTCGACCACAAGGGCAGCTTCGATCGCGTCCTGAAGTTCCTCAGGGGTCTCGGCGCGGAACCCGCGTCCCCCGCACAGTTCCGCATAGGCCGCGAAATCCGGGTTGACGAGGTCGGTTTGCCACACCGGGCGCAGTGCGGAGACCTGTTCCCGGCTGATCTTGGCGAGCTCGTCGTTGTTGAGGACGATGTGGGTGATCGGCATCGCGTATTTGACCGCGGTCGTGAACTCGGCCAGGTACTGCCCCAGGCCCCCGTCCCCGGAGATCGAAACGACCTTCCGTTCCGAGCCGACGGCCACGGAGGCTCCGAGCGCGGCGGGGAGCGCGAACCCGATGGATCCCAGATAGCCGCTCATCAGGACGTCCTGGCTGCCGGTCGTCTCGAAGTAGTGACCGAACGCGTAGGTGTTGTTGCCGACGTCCACGGTGATGACCGCATCCGCGGGCATAGCGCTCGAGAGCGCTGCGAAAACCCGGGCGGGATGCATGGCGCCTCGCTCGTCTCTGAGCCCCATCCGCCGCTGCTTCTCCAGGTCCCAGCGTGCGCGCCGCCGCTCCATCGCCGCTCGCACCGCGGGTCGTTCCGCGGCGGGTAGGGCGGCGCGGAGCAGTGCGACGGTGGCTCCGATGTCGCCCCAGAGCGGTACGTCGACGGGGTGGAACTTTCCCAGTGTCATGCGATCGAAGTCCACCTGGATCGTCGGCTTCTTCTGGGAGATCCCGGTGTGATTCGAGAAGGATGCACCGAGCACGAGCAGGCAGTCGGCGTGGCCCATCGTGGCAGCAGCGACCGGTGTCCCGGAGCGGCCCAATGCGCCGCACGCCAGCCGATGGTCGTACGGCACGGACCCCTTCGCTTTGAAGGTGGTGAGCAACGGCGCATCGATCTGTTCGGCGAGCTGGATGATCTGCTCCCGGAAGGGCCGGGCACCGTTGCCGAGGATCACGACCGGACGTTCCGCCGCCTTCAGCAACGCGACCGCTCGCTCCAGTTCCCGAGGCGGCGGTGTGATCACGTGGGACGCGACCCTTCCCTCGCGCGGATGGGCGGGTGGATCCTCGATTCCGGGCAGGTTCTGGACGTCGTCGGGGAAGATCAAGTGGGCGACATCACGTTCGACGACGGCGTGTTTGATGGCGAGCGCCATCAGCTCCGAAGCATCGGACTCGCCAAGGACCGTTTGACTCCATTGCGCGACCGCCTCGAACGCCGCTGCGAGGGGGATCTCCTGGAACGCCCCCGGTCCCAGCACCTGAGTCCGTACCTGCCCGGTGAGGGCGAGGATGGGTGCTCGGTCGACCTTCGCATCCCAGAGGCCGGTGAGGAGGTTCGTCGCTCCGGGGCCGGCGATGCTGAAACATGCCGCCGGACGGCCCGTGAGCTTGCCGAAGGCCGACGCGGCGAAGGCGGCGGCTCCCTCGTGTCGGATCCCGATATAGGTCAGGTCGCCGCGCTCCTCGGCGCGACGCAGCGCTTCGGCGAGACCCAGGTTGCTGTGCCCCACCATGCCGAACACCGCGTCGATACCCCACTCCAGCATGGTGTCGACCATCTGGTCCATCAGCGTCCGCTGTTCGTGCACGACCGGGAGTTCGACGTAGAACCCGTCGGGCCGATCCTCGAGCTGGTACGGGGTCGCTCGATCGCCGTAACCCTCGGGCGGCTCCCCTGTGACCGGGTCGTACTCGAAGCCGTGCCAGGGACAGATCACCCAGCCGTCCTCGATGGTGCCCTCTCCGAGGGGTCCGCCCTGATGCGGGCACCTGTTGTCGAGTGCACCCAGGCGCTCCCCGGCCCGGGCCAGGCACACGGCGCGGCCGGCAACGATATGCGCGGTGACCTCGTCGGGACCGGGAACGGCACCTTCGATGCGGTGCCAGGCTCGATCGTCCCCGTTGGGACTCAATGGGCTCATCCGGCCAACGCTCGCGCTGTGGCGTCCATCGGCTCGGTTTCGGGGTGTCGTACGACCTGCCTCATCGAGACGAGGCTACCGCATCCCAACTCCGGCTCCCACGCGGCCGACCCCGGTACGCTGCGATCGTGCTCGGCATGCGCTTCATCATCCAACTCGGTGCAACCGACTGCGAGATGATCCACGATGGATTCCTCGTCCAGCCGGTCAACGCGATCTCGAGCCTCGCCTTCTCAGTGGTCGGGATCCTCATCGCGGCGTCGGCAACGCGAACCGATGGTCACGAACGCACGATCCGCGTGGTCTTCGGAACGCTCCTGGTGCTGACCGGCATCGGGAGTTTCCTCTTCCATGGGCCCCAGAACCCGGGGTCCCATTTCCTTCACGACATCACGTTCCTGGCAACGGTCTGGTTCCTCGCCGTGATGAACCTCAACGAGGCCTACGGTTGGTGGGAGGGGAAAGGTTGGGTGGCGTGGCTCGGCGGGACCGTCGTCCTCGGTATCCTGCTCATCGTGTTCCCGGCCTCGACGAACCTGTTGACCGCGGCCATCATCGTTGCTCTCGTCGTTGCCGACATCGCGATCCAACGCAGAGGAGGCATCATCGGGGGCTGGTATCTCGCGGCACTCGTCGCTCTCGTCGTGGCCGTCGGCCTGATGATCGCCGGGAGGACGGACTCCCCGTTGTGTGATCCCGACAGCGGCTTGCAGGCGCACGGGGGCTGGCACATCCTCATGGCGGTCGCCTTGGGGTCGTATTTCATGGCGATGAGCAACGTGCGGATCGCCGGCCGACGCCGGAGTGTGGCAGCAGGATGACCGATCTCGCGGTGACCATCGCAGACATCCGCGCCGCTGCGGAGCGAATCGCCCCCTATGTGCACCGGACCCCGGTGATGACGTCGAAGACGGTCGACGACCGGTTCGACGCGGAGGTTCATTTCAAGTGTGAGAACCTGCAGAGGGTCGGGGCGTTCAAAGCCCGCGGCGCAACGAACGCGGTGCTTTCCCTGAGTGCCGAAGACGCCGCCAACGGCGTCGTGACTCACTCGTCGGGCAACCACGGACAGGCGGTCGCCTACGCCGCCGCCGTCCGCGGGATCCCGGCGTGGGTGGTCATGCCCGAAACCGCGACTCCGGTGAAGGTGGACGCGGTGCGGGGTTACGGTGCACAGGTCGCCTTCTGCGAGCAGAGCGAACGGGAGACCATGGCGGAGCGGGTTCGTGTGTCGACCGGGGCCACTCTCATCCATCCGTTCGACGACGCCGCGGTCATCGCCGGTCAGGGAACAGCCACATTGGAGCTCCTCGACCAAGTACCGGACCTGGATATCGTGCTCGCCCCGATCGGCGGCGGCGGTCTTCTGTCGGGCGCGGCGGTGGTGGCTCGTTCCCTCCGCCCGGATGCAGCCATCGTCGGTGCGGAGCCGCTCGCGGTCGACGACGCCTACCGATCCCTCGCGACCGGCCACCGTCAGCCCGGCGTGCCCGACCCGTTCACCGTGGCCGACGGGTTGTTGACCGGCATCGGTCAGATCCCGTTCGACATCCTCAGGGCCTGCGGGGCCGAGATCGTCCGGGTCGACGAGCCGTCCATCATCGAGGCGGCGAAGTTCATGCTCGAACGCATGAAGCTGGTCGTCGAACCTTCGGCGGCAACGCCGCTCGCCGCGATCGCCACCGAGCCCGAGCGGTTCGCAGGCAAACGCGTCGGCGTCATCATCTCCGGCGGCAACACCGACTTCGCCTGGATGTAGCTGCGAACCCAGGGCTCCCAGCGACGCTGGGTGTCGCTCACAGCCCAAAGTTGCTGGGAAACCGTGCCTCGGCCAGGAACCGTGGGCTGGTAACCACACTGGGTGTCGTTGTTTTCTCGCGCTTGACCCGCGTCGGGCTCTCAGATGACTCGGGCGAGGGCGGTGAGCGACGTGGCGAGGCTGTTCCGGTCGGTTGTCAGGCTCTGCGAGGCCTGTTGTTCGGCGCCTCGGGCGCGCCCCTGCGCGGCCGGTGCGTCGGCGCCCGAGTCCGCTTCGGCGATTCGCGCCTGTTTCCTGGCTTCGGCACGGTTGTCGAGATCGGACCGGACCGAGTTGAGATCGTTGACCACGGCCTGCAGCATCGTGGCCATCTGCGGATCCTGTACCGAGGCCTTCGCCGAGTACAGGGCACCGGTCGCCTGATCCATGCGTCCGGTGAGCTGATTCCAGGCGTCCGCCTTGCCGCTCTCTGCCGACGCCGGAGCGCCGGTGGAGGCGTCGTATGCGGTGTTGCCTCGCCAGATCGCCAGGTCCTCGGTCATGTTGTCGTAGAGCCAGTGCGCGTCGGCGTACCCGGCTCGGGCTTGGTTCTTCCACGTGGTCGGCGCCGCGGCCACTTCGACCGTCTGTTTCTTCTTCCCGCCCGCGGCCAAGACAACGACCAGGAGGATGATGGCGAGGCCCACGACGATCAAGACCCACCACGGGGTCTCTTCATCTTCGGCCGCAGGCGCCGTTGTCTCCGCGGACCCAGAACCCGCGTCGGGTGCCGCAGTGGTGGCGGCGGCGGTCGTGTCCGGAGCGCCGGCACCACCCTCCGCGGTGGTCACCGTGACACCGTCACCGTCGGGCTGGGTCGGAGTCGTGCCGTCACTCGAGCAGGCCGCAAGCGCGAGCACGAAGAACATCGAGGCGGCCACGAAACGAATCGAACTGGACATCTTCCCTCCGGTCGAACAGATTCCGCGACGATACCAGCGAGCACGCCGGTGCCGGGGACCGCTGGGTGATCAGACCCCGCCGGGCATCCAATCGCTGAGAAGGAAGGTCTTGCGGGTCGCCACCGCATCGATCATCAGCCCTTCCGGCACCTGATCGACCGACCGTCGGATCGCCCCTTCGCGGGCGGCCGTGGCGACCGGACCGCCTCCCGAGAGATCGCAAACCTCGCGGGCTCGCGCCGAGATCTCCGCCGTTCCCACGCGTCGTGCGTAGTCGATGATGATCTGCTTGGGCAGTCCGACCAAGGGCCGCAGGATCGGGGTGTCGATGGCCTTGGACACCGCCACGAGATGCGGCAACGTCTGGCTGGACACCTGGCCGAGAGCGTCTCCGGTGACCAGTGCGCTGATCCTGCGATCTCGTGCAATGGCGTTGGCTGCCTGTGCCATGAGGACCTTCAGCGCGACCTGGCGCATCCGGGAGTCGACCCCTTCGAGGAGGGCATCTTTGACGGGCTGGAACTCGACGACATGCACGGCCGGTTCGAAGCCGTGGCCCCACATCTCGGACAAGGCGTGGGCGACGGCGATGGCGTGATCCGACTGGGCGCATTCGAGAGTGAAATGGACGAACTCGACCGGGCATCCCCGCGACATCATCATCCAGGCCGCCACCACCGAGTCGAAACCGCCCGAGATGAGCGAAAGCACCGGCTCCTGGCTGCCGATGGGGAGGCCGGCCGGCCCCTCTCGATGCCGTTCGACGAGAAACGCCCGCTCGTCCAGAACCGTCACCGCCACCGTCTCTTCGGGATCGCCGAGATCCACCTTCCCACCTGCCGCCACGAGAAGCGCCCCGGCCCGCGAAGCGAGGTCCATCGAGTTCCAACTGTGGGTGCCGCGCCGCTTCACCCGTACCGCGAACGTGCGTCCGGCGATGCGGTCTGCGGAACGGGCGGCGATCTCCGCGGCGAGGAAATCGAGGTCACCGATCGGCATCGCGACGACGGAATCGACCGAGGCGATCCCGAACACACGGGTCGCGGCCTCCGCGAGCCGTGTGTGATCCTCCCCCGGGTCGAACGAGAACCGGTGACCTCCGATACGGTCGAGGCGGTCATCGAATCCGGCGCGGCGCAGCGCCGCGGTCAGATTGGCCAGGACGCGTTTGACCATACGCGGTTGGGTCCGCCGCGATTTGAGGAAGATGTCGCCCGATAGCGTGACGTGGATCAAGGATTGCTCCGATCGAGGCTCCCAGGATACGCCGGGATCAGCCGTTCGAGGGGAGCCAACCGTCATCCGCCGGCGGCGACACCCATTCTCTGTCGGAGCGCGCCCACCGAGAGGCCTTCGGCAACCGAGCTGCTGCTTTCCACGGTGAGGCTCGCCGCGGCCAGGCCCCACCGTTCCGGGTTGGGGGCTCCGATCGAGATGCCGTAGAAGTAGCCGGCGGCGAGAGCATCTCCCGCTCCGGTGACATCGACCACGCGACGCGGAGGGATCGCAGCGAGGTGCGTCGTCCCGGTTGCGTCGCCCACCACGAGGCCGTCGGAACCGAGTTTGAGGAGCACCGTGGTGGCGCCGGCGTCGACCAGCGCCGCTGCGGCGGCGTGCGCACCCGCGCGGTCCTCGATGTCCCCGCCTGTGAGCGCCGCGGCTTCGGATCGATCCGGGGTGAGAACGTCGACCTTGGGGAGAAGGTGACGGAGCCGGATCGCCTTCGCCGGTGACACGGGGTCGACGAGAACCAGCGGTCCGAACGGGCGCTCCCCGAGGAGTCGATCGAGAGCCGACGCGGGCAGGTTGGCATCCACTGCCCAGGCATCGAACGCCGCGAGGTTCCGTTCGATCTGCGCGATCCACGTGGCGTCGACTTGGTCCATCGCGCTCATGTCTGCGACCGCACCCACCAACTCCCCCCCGCACGTCGAGCAGAGCCACGTACGTGCTGGTCGGCGCCGCGGTCGTGACCCGGAGGTGGCTGGTGTCGACGCCGTCGTGACGGAGGCGGGCCGCGATCGTTGCACCGGACGGGTCCTCCCCCACCACCGAGAAGATCGCCACCCCGGCGCCGAGCCTGCCGAGGGACCGGGCGATGTTGCCGGCGACACCTCCCGTGTCTCGGCGCACGGTGCCCGGAGCCGATGTCCCCCGTTCCAGTGGAGCGTTCGCGCGAGCCCTGATGTCGCGGTTCAGTCCCCCGACGGAGGCAACACGCATCGCGCCCGAGGCGTTCACCTGGTCGCCCGCAGGGCCGATTCGGTCACCCGGTACTCCTCGCAGATCCCGCCGAATGTTGCGGCAACATTACCTTCGACCTACCGAGAGACCTTGGGCCCCACAACGGCGTCGCAGGGTGAGAGGATCTCACTGTGGGTCCGACGGCCCTAGCGACGTGGATCACCGTGCTTCAGACTTGAGCGGCACAGTAGGCGGCTCGAACCGTCGAACGTTCAGGACGAGAAAGTGAGGCAGATCCATGACCGATCTCACCGGCAAGGTCGCAGTCATCACCGGAGCGAGCGCAGGCATGGGAGCCGCCGCGGCGCGAGCGCTCGTCGCCGAGGGAGCGTCTGTGGTCCTGGGCGCACGGCGCCGGGACCGATTGGACGCGCTCGTCGCCGAACTCGGCGATTCTGCCGTCTCCGAGGAAATGGATGTACGTGATCCGGAAGCATCGCGGCGCCTCATGGATCGGGCGCTGGAACGCTTCGGCCGACTCGACATCCTCATCGCGAACGCCGGCATCGGTGCCTACGGTGGCATCATGGACCTCAGCGATGATCAGCTGAGCGTCATGATGGATACGAACGTCGCCGGCACGGTGTGGCCCATTCGCGCCGCCGTGCCCCACTTCCTCGATGCAGGCAAGGGCGACGTCGTCATCGTCGCCTCCGTCGCCGGCCTCCGTGGAGCGGGAGACGAGGCGGTCTACGCCGCGACCAAGTTCGCTCAAGTCGGACTCGCCGGCGGCCTCGACCGTGAGCTTCGCGAGAAGGGCATCCGGATCAGCACGATCTGCCCAGGTGGTACTGCTACCGAGTTCGCGATGGGAGCCGGGAGAACCCCCGATATGCCTGGTCTCGACGAGATGCTCCGCGCCGAGGACGTCGCTGAGGCCATCGTGACCGTATTGCGCCAGCCACCAACGGTTCGCACGCTCATCTGGTCACTCCGCAGTATCCACGAAGCCGACTGAACGGTATCCGACGTCGCTGCGACGGATCCCGGGACGCTCCACCGGGAGTTACCCCGCTCAGGATCCCGCGACGAGCCCCGGCACGTCGAAAGTGACGCCGGTTTCCTGTTCGGATACGTCCCACAGCAGCTCCATCTCCCGGCGGTCCTGCGACCGGGACGTGATGGGTCGGCGTACGGGTGGCCCGACGTTGACCCATCGCGGTGTGTACAACTCCCCGCCGCGGGCCTGCGGGTCGGTGGCGGCGCGTAGCTGCGGGAGCGCCCCGGCACGGGGGCTCATCCCCACCCAGCGAACCGTGGTGGCGAAGAAACGTTGACTGGCTCCGGATCCGGCGCGAGCACTCTGTGCCTGGAGATCGGTGTTGGCGTATCCGGGGTGGGCGACGAGGCTCGTCGCGAGCGCGCCGGCAGCGGCGAGGCGGCGGTTCAGTTCGACGGCGAAGTGCAGGTTCGCCATCTTGGCCCGACCGTACGCCCTCCACGGGTCGTAGTCGTCCATCAAGTGCGGATCGTCTGGATCGAGCCGCGTCCGGAAATGCCGCCCGGTACTGGTGACGGTCACCACCCGAGCGGCGGGGGCGCGCAACAGCGCAGGCATGAGCTGGGCGGTGAGGGCGAAGTGGCCGAGGTGGTTGGTGCCGAACTGCAGCTCGAAGCCATCAGCGGTCTCGGTTCGTGGTGTCGCCATCACCCCGGCGTTGTTGATCAGGAGGTCGACGCGGTCGTGGTCCCGCACCACACCTTCGGCGAACTCCCGCACCGACGCCAAGGCAGCGAGGTCCAACGCGCGGACATCGAGGTTTGCCGTCGCGTTTCCTTCGACGATCGCTCGCCGCGCCATCTCCGCCTTGTCGAGGTTCCGCGCCGCCATGACGACGAGAGCGCCCTTGGCGGCGAGAGCCCGCGCCGTCTCCAGCCCCAAACCACCGTTGGCGCCGGTCACCACCGCGATACGACCGCTCTGGTCGGGGATGTCCATCTCGGTCCAGGCCATCGGTCCTCCCTTTCGCTGGACGATCATTCAAGACGCGTCGACGTCCTTACGATCGGCCGATCATGGAATGGCCCCCCCCAGGGCGCTCGGCTACGCTCCTGGTCCGGAGCCGCAACGCATCCGAACGCTACGCAAGGAGGCTGCCCTATGAACGATGAGTCCGCCGAACACAGGGGGTTCTCCATCGGGGCCATTTTCGGCGGAGTCGCCGCGGTGCTGGCGCTGATCTTCATCGTTCAGAACACCGAATCGATCCCGATCAACTTCCTGTTCTGGGAGTTCGATTTGGCGATCTGGGTCTGGGCGCTCATTCTTTTCCTACTCGGTGCCGTATCCGGGTACGGCTTCAGCTGGCGGAGACAACGCCGGCGGCGGAAGAACTGAGCCGAGCCCGATTCAGCTGAGTCGCTCCCGGAAATACGCGTTCAAGAGCCGATCCGTCGGGTCGTACCGCCTGCGGTACTCCTCGAACGTCTCGAGGCGGCCTCCGAATGCTCTCTTCGCCTGTGCCGGGGTCATGTGTTTGGTCTGGTTGAACAGCGGGGTGCCGCCGGCATCGCTGCAGAACACGTTGTACGCCTCGAGGAATGCATCCCAGCCGGGCTGACCCGTCGACACCGGGTCGAGCGTCATGACGTTCCCATCCCACGTGTACGAGAACAGCAGGTTCCGATCCTCCGCGATCCGATAGCCCACGTTGAGCATGTCACAGCGGTACCCGTGATCGCGGTAGTACCCGCGGCAGAATTCGTAGTAGCTGCGAATGATCTCTGGGTATCGCTCTTCGGGAAACGCCCAGATGCTGAACGTGTACGACGTCGCTCCCCCCCGAGCCGGATAGCGGATCATCTGGTCCGCCGGGCTCGTCTGTGAACCTCGCACCATCTTGAGGGAGTTCAACAAGAGCCACCCGGATCCGTTGATGAGCATCGATCTGAGCCGCTTCCCCGGCACCCGCTCGCTGACGAATCGAGCGAAGCCGGGACTGATCGTGCTCCAGATCTTGTTGCGCAGCCGCCATTGCCAATGGCTCGTGACCCTGCCTCCGTCCTGGTAGCGGCGGAACTCGACCGCGACGCGGTCGAGGAAGGGGAACAGGTACAACATCATCGACTCACCTTCACGCTGCAGGGCGGGCAGTTCGTCGATGAACTGGTCCAGGCGGAAGGTCCGGTGGTGCACCCGCATCGGACGGAGCTTCTGTACCCGGAACGTGACCTCGTAGACGATGCCGAGCAGGCCGTGACTCGAGCGCATCGCTTGCATGATCTCGCCGTCATCCTCGGTCACTTCGAGCAGCTCGCCGGCCGGGGTGACCAGCCTGATCACCGTCGCGTACGAGCTCACCTGACCGAATTCGCCCGGCATCGAGGCGTCCTTGGTGCCGCCGGTGGCGGCGCTCCCCATCGTGAGGTTGCCCAGCTCGATGTTGACGAAGAACTGGAGGCCCCGCTTCTCGAGCGCCTTGGCCACGTCGATGTAGAGAGCACCCGCCCGGGCGGTCACGGTGTCATTCGCGATCTCGATGATGCCGGTCATCTCACTCATATCGACGACCGTGCCTCCGTCGGCGAACCCGCACTCCGTGGTGGAGTGGTTCGAACCAATGGCTCGCACCGGCGCCGGGTAGGCCTCCGGGTCTCGCATCACCGCGACGATGTCACCAACGCTTCGAGCCATCACGATCACTTGGGGGTGCTGCTCGAGATCCCCGAACCAGTTCCGCACCGTCGCTCGTGTCGCAGCTGCCACGTGCCCCCCGTTCCGTCCTACGGACTCGATCCGATACGTACCCGGCGAATCATATCGACCGCCCGGCGGGTGCTGGGGACATCACGCGGTGAGACCCGCGCGCCTATGCTCCCGTCCATGTTGATCCGTCTCACCTTCACGGTGCTGGCCTTGGCCCTCGCGCTGTCGGCCTCTCCGGCGCTCGGAGCGGCGCTCGAGCCGGGAGGCTCCTTCGTCGATGACGACCGTTCCGTGCACGAGGGATCGATCGAGGCGATCGCCGCCGCAGGCATCACCCGCGGCTGCAATCCGCCCTTCAATGACGAGTACTGCCCTTCGGCGCCAGTGACGAGAGGCCAGATGGCGGCATTCCTCCATCGGGCGCTCGGCGGCACCCTCCCCGAAGGTCCCCCGATCACGTTCGTCGATATCGCCGGCAGCGTGTTCGCTTCCGACATCGCATGGCTCGGCAGGGTCGGGGTCACCAAAGGGTGCAATCCACCGACCAACAACCGGTTCTGTCCCGACGCCAGGGTCACCCGGGGCCAGATGGCCGCCTTCCTGGTGCGGGCGTTCGGCTATCGGGCCGGTGTGGGTTCGAACCGATTCCTCGACGACAACGATTCCATCTTCGAAAACGACATCGATCGCCTTGCCACCGCCGGGGTCACCAAGGGATGCAACCCTCCGGCAAACGATCGGTTCTGCCCCGGCTCCCTGGTCACGCGGGCGCAGATGGCGACGTTCCTCACCCGGGCCATGAAGCTGCGGGCCACCGTCCCACCACCGCGGGGCGACCTCGGCCTGCAGCGTGTCGGCGGCACCTTCTCCCAACCGATCCATGTTGCTGCCCCGACCGGAGATGATCGGCTCTTCGTCGTCGAGAAGCAGGGGCGGATTCGAATCGTCGAGAACGGGACAACGAAGTCGAGGCCCTTCCTCGATATCTCCGGACTGGTGGCGACCACGGGTGAGGAGGGACTGCTGTCGGTGGTCTTCCATCCCAAGTTCGCCGCCAACGGCCGCTTCTTCGTGTATCACAGCGCCCCACTCCGAGCCGGAGCACCGGGTGGATGGAATCACACCTCGTACGTTGTGGAATACCGGGTCTCCGGCGACCCCAACGTCGCGAACCTCGCCAGCAGGCAGGTGGTCATCGCGATCGATCAGCCTCGCTCCAACCACAACGGCGGTCATCTGCTCTTCGGTCCCGATGGGATGCTGTACATCGCGCTTGGGGACGGTGGCGGCGGGGGCGACCCCGATGACAACGGACAAGACGTGACGACCCTCTTGGGATCGATCCTTCGCATCGATGTCGACGGCGCGAAGCCCTATGCGAACCCCGCCGACAATCCCTATGTGGGCAAAGTGGGCAGAGACGAGATCTGGCTTTCGGGGGTACGGAACCCATGGCGGATCTGGTTCGACGACGGCCGGCTGTACGTCGCCGACGTCGGGCAGCACACCGTCGAAGAGGTGACGGTGGTAGATGCAAGCGTGCCCGGGCTCGATCTTGGCTGGAACACGCTCGAAGGATCCCGCTGTTTCGAGCCCTCGTCGGGTTGCTCCGCGGCAGGCACGGTGCGGCCGTCGCTCGAGTATCCCCACTCCCACGCCGCGGGATGCTCCATCACGGGTGGGGTCGTCTACCGGGGAGCCAAGGTGGCCGAGCTTCGCCAGTGGTACCTCTACTCCGATCTGTGTGGAGGTTGGATCAAGGGAGCCCGGTTCGTGGGATCGACCCTGGTCGACGAACGCAACCTCACCGCCGATCTCTCACCTCCGACCGGAGCCTGGTCGTTCGGCGTGGACGGACACGGCGAGGCGTACGTGGTGTACGGGGGGTCGGGTGCGGTGTACCAGATCGTCAGCCGTTGACGCCGGTGTAGCGAGATCAGACGCGGCAGGCGTCGAAGACGGATTGCAGTTCGTCGGCGTCGATGGCACCTTCGGCACCGATGACGACGATGTCACTCCGCTGGGGAGCCCCGTCCCACGGACCAAGTGACGACACGCTACTGCGTCGCCCCACGGCCTGGAGCAGGGAGCGCTCGGTCGGGTTGTCCGCGGCGCAGATGATGCCCTTGCAGCGGTACACCGCGCCGGGCAACTTCCGGATGACCTCGCGCAGCTCCGGGACCGACAGCGGCGCGTCGGTTCGATAATGCCACTTAGCGAATCCCGGTCCCTCCTCGTGGCCGTCGCCGGCGCGTTCATCATCCAACACCGAAGGGTCGAACCTGCCCACCGAAAGCAGGATCTCGTACGGGACGTCGCAGTGCTCGGCGTCGACGACGCGAACCCGATTGAAGTGGTGATCGATCCAGCCCCGGATCGCCTCAACCGCCTCCGGACCGACCAGATCCACCTTGTTCAAGACGACGAGGTCGGCGAATCCGATCTGCCGGAGCTTCAGCATGTTGAGCGCGACGTCCTCTCCATCGGCGAAGATCGCTTCAGCGTCGACGATGCAGGTGATGCTGTCGAGGCGGAGCAGTTGCTCGTATTTGGCGTCGAGGAATGTCATCACGACGCCCTCCGGGTCCGCGATGCCGCTGGCTTCGAGGATGACGTAGTCGATTTCCTCGGGCCGGCCGAGCAGGTCTTCGAGCGAGGCGACGAGATCGTCGCGGACCTCGCAACAGACACACCCGTTGGAGAGGCTGATCGTGTTCTCCTCGACGCCCTCGATCAGTGCGGCGTCGATGTTGATGGCTCCGAAGTCGTTGACCAGCACGCCGACGCGCAACCCATGGTCGCCGTTGAGGATGCGGTTCAGGAGGGTCGTCTTGCCCGCGCCGAGGAAACCGGTGAGCAAGGTGACGGGCACCGGCTCCCCTCGTGGTGAGACGATCGGCTCGATGCGTGGCCCCGGGGCGAGGATCGGGTCGGTCACCGCCCTACCTCGACCCGCGATCAGTCTTCGCCACCGTCTTCGTCGACGTCGATTCCGCGAGCCTTCAGCATCGCCCGCGGGTCGAGGAAGAAGCCTTCCTCCGGCCACGTCTGCGACTGGGGCCGATCGGCGTCGGGCGGGTAGTACAGGTGTGGGTCGATCTCCATGTCGCGGAGGAACTGCTCCTGCTGCATCTCGCGGGGGATCTTCGGTCGCGGCACCTCCATCTTGTCCGGGAGCGGTGCACCCGGCGGCAAGAGCATCCGCGGGTCCAGCGAGGCGATGGCGGCGCCCTCCGGACGGGCCGCCTCGCGCACCCAGACGGAGTCCTTCGTCACGTTGAGGACCTGCACGTCGGGCCCGCCCCACATGAAGAGGCCATCCCAATGGGCCCGGATCTCGGCGATGGACTCGGCATCGGTGGCGCCGCCCCCTGCCTCGTAGTGGCAGATCGCGGCGATCCTCGGATTCACCTGCTTGAAGAGGTATCCGGCCGCGTAATACATCGTGTGCCAGGAATCGATCGTGTACTCGAGCAGCTCTACCGGCATCCCGAACTTGATGGCCTGGAGCATCGGCGTGTCGAGCTGACCCTCGGAGACGAACACGTCGGCCCCTGCTCCATACTTGGCGGTCATCTCGTCCGGCCGCCCATCGCCGGTCCATACGAACGACAGCCCGTACTCCTCCCAGTCGAGGCGATACGCCGATGCGCCGTCCTTGACGTGCGAACGGGGCCAGTGGCGGACCACCACGCCATCCTGGTCGTAACAGACCCCGTTCTCGTCCTTCCAATCGAACTCGGTGACGTCCATCTCGAAGCCGTCGCCGATCGGGGTGTGGTCGAAGTTCTCCTCGTGCCAGCGGGCCATCTCGCGCATGTGTTTGGCCATGTGCTTGATACCGAGTTCCGGTGTGCGTCCGGAGGGGCCGTAGAGACGGAGCGGCTGCTAGCGTCCGGACCACGCGGTGAACGGGTAGCTGTACGGCAAATCGGCATAGTGATCCGTGTGGAGATGGGTGATGAAGATGTCGTTGATCAGCGACGGGGGCACCTGGAGGGCGATAGCGTTCTTGACGCTCCCGTTCCCGAGATCGAAGAAGAATCGGCGCGGCTGGGGCCCGTTGTTCCCGAGCTCGACCAGCATGGACGTACCCGACTGCGACAAGGTCGGCGGCCACGGGGTGCTCCCCAGGAACGACACCCGCATCTCCCCCGGCAGGAGTGGCTCCGTCCCGGGGAAATAGGCGTTCCGGTTCTTGACCGATGGCGTCGGCAGGTAATAGTCGGGAAGGCTGATGCCCCCTCCGGGCCGCCTGCCGTACGGGTTACTGGGCATGGTCATGAGGTCCCTCCGAATCCGGTTCGCCACGGTCGAACGGAACCCTATCAGAGATGAACGATGGTTCAGCAGTGAACCGCTGAGGGATAGATCCGCCGAGGGATAATGGTGAGATGACCGACGACACCCGAACCCTCCTTCTCGATACGGTCGAGCGCATGTGCGCCTCGATGCCGCCATCCGAGGTCACCATGCGTCGCATCGCCGCAGAGGCCGATGTCAGCGTCGGGTTGGCTTATCACTACTTCGGCTCCAAGGACGAGTTGTTCGGCAGCGTCCTCGACCGGCTGGCTGCGGATATCGCCCGCGGCATCGATCCCGAATTCGGACCCGACGAGGTGCTCCGAGAGGTCTGGATCCGATTGCGGGCGGCCCCGGCCTTCGCTCGTCTCATCGTCTGGCTCATCCTCGAAGGCAAGGACGTGTCCACGGTGATGTCCGGCCATCCGCTCATGGCGCAAGTCGCGGTCCAGGCGGGCGAGAGAGGAGACGAGGATCCGCCCGCCGCGGCAGCCACGTTGATCCTGCTCGCGCTCGCCGGAGGGTTCTTCGGCCCGCCGGCGAACCGCACCATCGGCCGTGACAACGACGATCCGGCGCTCCTCGAGGTTCTCGCCGGACTCCTCGAGCAGCACACCGAACGTTCATCGGGGTAGGACCATGGAGAGCCACGATTACCGGGGCCAGAATCTACGGGGTCACGATTTCGCGGGCAAGTCACTCCCCGGAGCGGACTTCCGCGACACCGACATCAGAGGAACGGACTTCAGCGGCGCCGACCTGCACGGTGCCCGCTTCTCCCGGAGTCGCGGGGGTGTACCCCCCCTGTGGGCGACGTTGGTCATCGCCGTCGCCCTGTTGGTCGCCTCCCTGCTCGGGGTGGTAGCGGCGCTGGCAACGACCGCGATGGGGCAACGACTCAGTTCCGGTGGAGGCACCGATCGGCTCGCGGTTCTCGTGATCGCCGCGATCGGATTCGCGATGATCACCACCGCCGTCTTCCGGGACATCCGCCAAGCGGCTCTCGTCGGCGTCGTCGTCTCCGCCGCTGTGTTCTCCGTTGTCATCCCGCTCCTCCTGATCCAGGGGGATTTCTCGGCACAAGCTGCAGCGATCTCGATCATCTGGTTGGTGGCCATCTTCGGGACGTTCATCGTCGGCGCCCTCGCCCGAGCGGCTGCGGGGATCATCTCGCCGACGGCGTTCTTGATCGTCGCCGCTGCCGGGGCTCTCACCGCCCGGAACGCGGGCGGGGCGATCTTCGCGATCCTCATCGCGATAGCGGCCGTCGTCTTCGCGAGAAGAGCCCTGGCGAACCCGGGAGGAGCCGGCCGTCTCCACGCCAGCACGCGCGGGCTGGTGCTCGGTCGGGCCACGACCTACCGCCGGGCCGACCTCACCGACGCCGAGTTCACGGATGCCGTCACCGGGCCTTCCGACTTCACCGATGCCGACATCACGGGTGCCACCTTCGAAGGGGCAACCGTCACGAGATGGGGGAAACTCACCCCGGATCGGCTCCTCAAGGCGGCGAGGAACGACGCACCGCGCTGAGGATCTCGGTCAACGTTCAGGCAAGACCGAGCGCCACCATCAGCGCCCGATCCAGTTCGGCGAGTTTGCCTGGACCCAACGCCCCGCGGCGCCTCGTCAATACTCGCTTCGGTAACGTGAAGATGTTGTCGCAATTGGCGGCGCTCGTTCTCTCGAGACCATCCTCGGCGCCAACCTCAACCTCCGCGACATGGCCATGAAACGAGCTGGTGACCAACACGCACACCACCGACGACAGCAACGGCAGCGCGGAATCGCGAGTCACGATCACCACCGGGTGCCTCCCGACACCCGGAATGTCGGCTTCCCAGATCTCGCCTCTCGAGATCAGCGTTCGCTGTCGGCGAGGCATGCGGCTACAGAGAAGGCGGCGAGGCTCCCGATGATCTGATCGTGACCCGGGTCGGGAGCAGAGTATCTGCGCCGATAGGACTCGACGATCGCAACCTCCCCATGCCGGTCGAGCCACTCGGCCACGGCTCGTGCGACGACGGCGCCCCGGGTCGGGGCAAGACCGGCATCGACTGCTCGATCGAGCGCCTCAACGACCGAAGGGTCGAGCCTGGCGGTGACGGGAACACTCATGTCGACACCGTATCATGGCGTGTACGAAATGTATACGGCTTCGAGAATCGGGAGGGAACGATCCGGACGGGTAGGGTCGTGGTATTCGCGAGTGAGGAGTGGAACATGACCGCCAACCATTATCCGGAGGACAGCCAGGCGACCGTAGCGCTCGTTCTCGGGATCCTCGGACTTGTCCTCTGTCAGGTACTCGCTCCCTTCGCCTGGTCTATCGGCAATACCGAGGTCAACGCGATCGACGCTGGGAAACGGAACCCGGCGAATCGGAGCACCGCGCAGGCGGGCAAGATCCTCGGGATCATCGGGACCGTGTTCCTGATCATCGGCGTTGCGGTCCTGCTCATCCTCCTCGTCATCGGCCTGATCGCTGTGGCGTCGTGACGCTGGCCCTCGCCTCAGGGCGGGCAACCAGGCCCGGCGGGGCGCTGCTGCGGAACCCAGTGTTCGTCACGGTCGTAGCGGCGCTGGCAGCGGTCGGCCTGCGCCTCTGGACGATTCCCGAAGAGGCCGGAGGCTCCCCGGGCATCTGCGTCGTGCGGACGTGCACCGGAACGGCCTGTCCCGGCTGTGGTCTGACCCGTGCCGTGGCCTATCTCCTCCGTGGGGATCTGGCTGCGATGTGGGCGATGCACCCGCTGGCGCCCCTGTTCGTGGCCGACGCCATCGCGATCCTCGCGCTGGTCTGGGCGGCCCGACGCGGCTGGTTCGCGCTGCGCCCGACGCACGTCGCTCTTTGGGCGGGTACCCACGTACCGCTCCTGATCGGGGTTTGGGGAATCCGTGGGCTGCTCGGGACGCTGCCGGTTTGACGGGTCAGACCCGCAGCGGCGATGGACCTGCGACCGTTCGGCCGTCCCGGTAGGCAGAGAGCCCTCGGTAGGCTCACCGCCCAGCACTGGATCCCAGAACTGCCGAAGGAGGCCTCGTGTCCGACTGGAATGCTCAGATCATCGAAGAGTTCCGCGCCAACGAAGGGCGAGTGGGTGGCATGTTCGAAGGAGCGCCGCTCCTCCTGCTCCACAGCACCGGGGCCAAGAGCGGCGAAGCACGGGTGAGTCCCGTCATGTATCAGTCCGTCGGCGACGATCTCGCCATCTTCGCCTCGTACGCGGGAGGCCCGAACAACCCGGCCTGGTACCACAACCTGTTGGCGAACCCGGAGGCCTCCGTCGAGGTCGGCACCGAGTCGATGGAGGTAACGGCGCGAGTCGCCGACGACGGGGAGCGGGAACCGATCTGGGCCCGGCAGAAGCGCGACTACCCGGGATTCGCCGATTACGAGAGCAAGACCAGCCGAACGATCCCCGTGGTCATCCTCGAACCGCGAAGCTGACTCCCATGGGTGAAGCCGTGGGGTTGCGTGACTACCGGGTGTTGTCCTTCGACTGCTACGGGACGCTGATCGACTGGGAATCGGGCATCCTCACCCACCTCCGGCCGTGGCTGGGCGATCGGGGCATCGAAGCGAGCGACGAAGAGATCCTGCAGGCCTACGGCCGGGCCGAGGCGTCACAGGAAACGGAGACGCCGGACGCACCGTATCCGCAGATCCTGAGCGCGGTCCACGAACGCCTCACCGGCCACTGGGGTATCGACCCCGACGCGTCCGCCGCAGCCGAATTCGCCGGTTCCGTGGGCAGGTGGCCGTCTTTCGCCGACTCCTCTGCGGCTCTGACCGAATTGAAGCAGCGCTATCGGCTCGTCATCCTCTCCAACGTCGACCGAGCGTCGTTCGCCCAGAGCGAACAGCGACTCGGAACACGTTTCGACGCCGTGTACACCGCGGAGGACATCGGTTCGTACAAGCCGGATCCCGCCAACTTCCAGTACCTCCTCGAGGCCGAACAGGCATCCGGATACCGGCGCGAGGACATCCTCCACGTCGGCCAGAGCCTCTATCACGACCACGTGCCGGCGGCAGCCGCCGGCCTCGCCACCTGCTGGATCCAACGCTCCTCCCCCGCCGGTGAGCACGGAGCGGCGCGGCCACCCGGAGGCGAGGCACGCGTCGACTACCACTTCCGGTCGCTCGCTGAGCTCGTCGAAGCGGTCGAGGGCGGGTGAGGGCGGCCCGTCGGTCGGAGGCAGTTCGCCGAGGAACCGTAGCGACGGACGTCACGCCGCTGGCCCGCCGATTCTGCTGATCGCGGTTGGGATCGAGGAACCAGTGCGGTCGATCTCGCACAAGGGTTCGGTCCCGGTGAGGAACTCGAAGGATGCTGCCAGTGTGGCGGGATCATCGGTACCGATCCGCCCGGGGGTCCGGCACTCGTCGCTGAGACCCCAGAACATGATCTCGGCGGCATGTTCGGTGCCCCGCTGGCTCCAGTCGGTGTCCGGATCGTGCCACATCTCGAGGCCGCGCAGGCCGAGGAACGCCTCGCGGTCGTCGGAGGTGAGGTTCTCACCGACCCAGGCATGAGCGAACTCGTGGAGGATGATCCGCTCCCGACTGCGCTGACCGGGATCACACACGTCGATCCGGTGCCGACCGGACTGCACCGTGTGGAGCCCGACGTAGCCGCGGCAGGCGTCCAGGCCACGGTGGAAGTAGACATCGGCGCCGGGAACGGTGAGGCCGGCCTGGTGGTAGCGATCGACTGCCCATTCCACCAGTTGGTGACCGCGTTCCTCGTCGGCATCAACCGTGATGATCCGGTCGGTGTCGGCGACGGCCTCGTTTCGGCCCGCACCGGACGTTGTGGCCGCCTCTTCGGTCGTCGGGAAGGCGGCGCCGAACAGACTGACTGCCAGCAGGATCGTGATGGGGAGGGTGCGGGCGGTGTGCATGCCCGCAAGGTCTCTGAGGCCTCACAAGAACTGTTCACGGATCCGTCCCATCGCGTCAACAGGCCCTCAAGTCGCCTTTTGAAGGTTCTTTGAAGCCCACAATCGGGATTCGCCGATTACGAGAGCAAGACCAGCCGAACGATCCCCGTGGTCATCCTCGAACCGCGAAGCTGACTCCCATGGGT
>PVMS01072882.1_pt1 | contig 21960 bp, 26 predicted proteins | sample 1853461 | NCBI WGS metagenome assembly PVMS01 (sample SAMN08582032, study PRJNA380276) | Marine sediment metagenome, whole genome shotgun sequencing project. | isolation source: ocean sediment barecode stripped | collected 2017 | reverse complement strand
TCAGCTAGAGCAAAAATATGTTTATTTTTCTTTTTAGTTTTAGAAGTTCATCCTGTTGAGAGCCTCTACAGCTCACAAGTTCTATTCTAACTCTATAGAATTCGAGATATGTAGGCGAGATTAATTATTAGTTAAATAATTTGTTTTCATTAAGAGTTTACTTCTTTACAAAATTATGTGGTAGGTTAATGTTTATTTCTAAGGACTTTATAATTAATATTGCCGGATGATGAAAATATTTGATTTGAGTGATGAAAGTTCAGAGTTATACAGACGGCTACATTATAATGAGGTGTTTATTTATCGGTTACCATTTGTCATTTCTATAGTAGTAGACGAATAATATGTAGAATATTGATTATTTTAGGTTGAATTTTTATTCTTTTTTTAGAATACTATTAAAATCTGTGCTCAAATTAGTCCACGATTATCTTTTAATATTTATTTTCAGTTTAGCAGTAAGTCATATGAATAAAATCTATAATTAATTATTAATGAATGGTTTATTGTAGCTTGATGAGAAAGGTGTTTGAAAAATATTGTCAGAAAAGAAGATGCGAAGTTTTATCTCTATTGAAGTAAATAATGAAGACGTTAGATCATGTATCTTGATGTTTCAAAAAAAACATTTTAGGTACAAATGCCGATCTTAAGCTTGTGAAAGCTGAAAATATACATATCACGTTAAGATTTCTCGGAAATATTACAACTACTATGGTTGAAAAGATTTCTGAAGAATTAAAGAAGATACAATTTTCACCTTTTTATGTCGAATTTAGCGATGTTGGTGTCTTTCCAAGTTTAAAACATATCAAGGTTGTCTGGATTGGAATAAAGAAAGGCGTTACAGAACTCATTGAAATATATAATCAGATCGAATCACGATTAAACAAAATAGGTTTTTCTCCAGAAACTCGAGGGTTCAGACCTCACATAACCGTGGCTAGAGTTCGATCTACAAGGAACAAGAAGCAACTTGTCAAAATGATAACAGATAAGCAAAATAGTGTATTCGGTCCATCAATTGTTGATTCAATTAAATTAAAGAAAAGTATCTTATTGCCAAAAGGACCTCTATACTACACATTATTGGAAGTTAAAGGCATTAAAAAATAAAATTTTATAACTCGTATTATCTTTTCTTTATATATCGCTCGTGTACTTGTGCGTATAAGGCTTTGAGAATAATGAATACTGAACAAATTGATAGAAAAGTTAAACTTCCTATCTCCGAGGCTTTTTTTATAAGTGTTAGGCAGATCCGTATACGTTTTCAAAGATCAAAAATCATGATCGCTTCAATTGGTCTTGGAATAGCCTTCATGACACATCTTAACATTACAAATGTGATTTTCAATGCATATATGGCTGATGCTGGGACTACGGTTGAAGCTTACCAATTCTGGCTTCTCATTATTTCAGTTTTCGTTACTTGTGTAGGGCTGATTAATTCAACATTAATCGCTGTTTATGAACGCTATACAGAGATTGGGACTATGAAATGTTTAGGTGCACTCGATCATCATATTCTAGAACTGTTTATTATTGAAGCATTTTTACTTGGTTTATATGGCGGTATAATCGGATTTATTATAGGAACAATAACAGCTACATCCTCCTTAATAATGCAATTAGGCTTTGATGTCTTATCAAAAATCCCAATAATCGATATGTTTAAATATTTAGGTTTAACGACAATTTTATCTATTATATTATCTGTTGGCTCTACAATCTTTCCAGCTTTAAGAGCTGCTAAACTAAAACCTGTGGAGGCTTTAAGATATCATGTCTGATTCAATAATAGAATGTCAAAATCTCTCCAAACACTATCACATTGGTGGGGAAATAATTAAGGCGTTAGATAACGTCAACATAAAAATTAAGCGTGGCGATTATACTTCACTTGTTGGACCTTCCGGTTCTGGAAAAACGACTTTGTTTAATATGATTGGAGGACTTGACAGACCCACAGAAGGGATAGTATATCTTGATGAACTCGAAGTTTCGAAACTTGATGCTTATGAGTTAGCTTGGCTCCGTTGTCATAAATTGGGATACATCTTCCAAACTTTCAATCTCATACCCGTTATGACAGCTTTAGAAAACATTTCTCTCCCTATGATCTTTGCTGGTATCCCTCGTAAAGAACGTAGGAAGAAAGCCATAGCACTCTTAGAAAAAGTAGATTTAGGGGACCGTTTACACCACAGACCAACTGAATTATCTGCAGGTCAACAACAACGTGTCGCTCTTGCTCGTGCACTCGCCAATGACCCCTCTATCATATTAGCTGATGAACCAACAGGGAATCTTGACACTCAAACTGGACTTAAAATTATTCATCTCTTACGAACTCTTAACAAAGAACGTGGGGTAACAATAATCGCCGCAACTCACGATTTAAAGATAATTGATGTTAGTGACTGCGTTATTTGGATGCGCGATGGAAAGATAGAAAAAGTGGAAAGAAACTTTAAAGCAGCGGATAAGACTGAGGGTCCATAAGATATATTCTATTTAGAACGAGCACTCCAATCGACAGCAAGCATACGAATAAGTGTAACTATGGTAGTTACAGACTCTGAATCTGCTCCAAATCTTGATGTTGGTATAATCTTTAGTGAATAATTCTCTTCATCCCTTTTTTTCTCAGCTACCAATTTAAATGGGTACCTCCCAACAGCAGCGTCGCGTTGACCAAAAGCGTACCTGAAATGAATAGTCTTAATATGTGTCTCTAACGTTTTCTCCTCACTTACAACCGTTCGTTTTTCAATCCAATCAGCGAAACGTGGATATAATTTCTTAACAGAAGCTTTAACTTCTCTCATAATAAAGTTAAGTAGTGGGTCTACCTCGTTTTCACGAAGTCTAATGGGTATATTGAATTGTAATAATTCTCCTTTATCTTCAACTTTTTGTTCCATTGTCCATCTTCTCAGCGTTGAGGGGGTAATGCTCACAGAATTTTTTATTGCAATAACTGCTCCAACTAATACTGCTGCCAATGCAACTCCTACCGATGCAAGACTCCATACTGCTGAGATTTTTTGACGAACTTCCACAGTTATGGAGAGAGCTAACATAGCTTGGTATCCGCCAATTCCCAATAAGTATCCTACTCCACCACCGACAATTCCTATGATAGCGGCTTCAGCCATGAAAAGGGTTCCGATATGTGTGGGATTAAGTCCTACTGATGAAAGGATGGCTATTTCTTTTCTACGCTCAAAGATTGCGTTCATCATGGTAATAACAACGTTTAAAATGACAATGATCCATGGAATTATTATGGACACTCCACTAGTTTCCAAGTATTCTCCTAAGCTCGTTTTGTATATGTGTCCATCATAGGAAGACCAGACTAACAGATCACGTTCTAATGCAATCTGACGCGCAATAGAAAGAGTCAAATTCGGATCTACAAGTTGGACGTCTATTCTTGAGAGAAAAACTCCTCCAAAAAGTTTAGCCGTCTTCCAGTTCATAACAATCACTTCTGAAGGATCACAAAATTCAATTTCAATTGTTGGCTTCTCCGTATTTTGCATGACAAATTTTTTTGGAATCAATGGCTTTGCATCAATATCCTTCATCTGACTAAATTCATTGTCATCAAGGAGACCAACTAGAGTAACCTTTATCGTTGATACTTTATTGACTAGTAATAACTCGTCTCCTATCTTTGCCGTCAATAACTCTGCCGTTGAAACACTCATGAGTATCTCATTTTCATTTAGGGCATCTAAAGATCCGCCGTCAATGATAATCTCATCAATATGTGTAATTTCTGCTTCAATGTTGAGTTCGATTCCAAGAATACCAAAAATCGATACGTTCTTAGATGAATCATTTAAAGAAGACAAAGATCCAATACTTGATAAATTTGGCGTGTTTTCTAACTTAGGAGCTACTCTGAGAATTTCAGATTTGTCTTGTAACCAATTAATAGTCGAGAAATCGAGAGAAATAAATGTGATAGTTGATGGTAGATCAGATGTCAAAGATTTCGTGATAAGAAGTCCTTTTGAATCCAAAATTGAGCTACCCATTGAAGTGATTGTGAGTCCATAACCGGTCGAGAAAGATGTTAACGTAACAAAGCTCATAGTTAAGATTGCTACTGATATTACTGTAAGCATGAAACGAAGTTTTCGTCGTCTAAGATTTTGCTTTGCTATTGAGAATATTGAACTGGTTTTTCTGTCCATGAATCGCGAAAAAATTAAGGAAAGAGAAAAAGCGCCTATCAATGCCAAACCAATATCAATTAAAAACGTAGATGTTTGAATAATTCTAAGTCCAGGATATGTATAGAAAAATATTATCAAAAAAACTGCGGCGACGATACAAGTGGTTATTATTTTTAAAGACCATCGTTCAAAAAGGAAAGATGATAAAACCATTGCTGTTAACGTTAGAAATAGTGTTAAGATTGCAACAGATGAAGATGCATCCGAAAATATTTCTTCAATTCTCTGGTTAATTTGTACTGTAAATATGTATCCTTCGCGAAGATCAGCATAACTTTCATCGAAAGCACCTTCAGTTATTTTTCTATTCGCTTCATCAATAAGATCTTTAACCTTTGCAATATCTTTCCTATCAAGACTAGTGTAGAATCCTTTCTCTTCAACCTCAACAAGCGCTTCATCGATGAGTGTTACTTCATTTTCTACAAGATTTACATTGAATGGTAATAATGACTCATCGATCTTAACTTGTTTTTTTTCTCCTTTTTCCAAAATGAACGGTTCTACCTGATTCACAAGAAAGGCTCGCTTCACTATCTCATTATTAACGACTATTGTAGCGTTAACCATAATGTTTACAGGCGTGTATGCTGGTACGATTATGTATTTGGGGTCTAAACCCAGAAAATTATGAAATTGTGGTTCTGTACCATAATCATAAACATCTCCTTCATCTTTAAGTCGAGAACCTGTATCTGGGTCTAAAACTGTAAAACTATAAGTGTCTGAAGGTTTTATGGATTCAACAATTCGCAATACTCCGTCAAAAATGATGGAACCTCCCGGCTTTAATTCAAATGTTAGTTGATTTTCTCCTGAAAAATAAAAATCTTGGAATGAAGGAACATAATCAAAACCTGGAGAGCTTGAATCATTGTAATAAGTATAAATGCGACACTGGAATTCTCGCTCAATATTGATTGAATAATAACCATTAACATCTGTTCGAACATCTTCCACTAAAACCCATACCGCTGAGGAACCAGGTGTGGTATCCCAAACTTGGATTGTAGCGTTTCCAATAGGTTGGTCTGTTACTCCATCTATAACCCACACCTCAATGACATTAGCGCTTTGCGCTCGGACATGATAGTTGAATAGTGGAAAAACTATCAGAAAGCAGATTACAGGTATTAACAAACCTTTTAAATGTTTAATTTCTTTCATTCGCCAATCAGCTGGTTTTGTGAATAAACATAAATAAAAAGTTTTATAATTTTGTAAGTCAGAAATAATATTAAAATTATATAAAACGTTTTATCAACAAAAAGGTATTAAAAAACCTTGTTACGAACATATATTGAAATTATTCACATGTAACTATTAGGTCTTATTGAAAGAAAGGTCTCTTATTGAAGAATAGGAAATGATAACCGGGAGAAGTTAATACTTTGAGAAATAAAACTGTAATCGGTGTTGTCGGAATGCCTGGTTCAGGAAAAAGTGTTGTAGATGCTGTAGCGGGGAAACTCGGGTTCTCCATTGTGATAATGGGTGATATTATCCGGGATGAAGTAGTGAAAAAAGGATTAAAACCCACTTCAAAGAATTTTGGTAAGATGATGATTCAGATCCGAACGGAAGATGGTCAAGCTGCTGTAGCTAAGAAATGTATTCTAAAGATTAAAACATTTAAAAGCCAAAGAATAATTGTTGATGGAATTCGAAGTCTTGCAGAGGTTAAACTATTCCGGAAAACTTTCCCTAACTTTAAACTGATATCAATCCATTCTTCCCCCAAAACCCGGTTTCACAGAATATTTAACCGAAGGAGAAGTGACGATCCGTCAAACTGGAAGATTTTTACAGATAGAGACTTCAGAGAACTCAATTTAGGGATAGGTTCTGTGATTGCTATGGCTGATCATGTTATCTTAAATGAGGGAAGCCTTTATCGATTCACTAGCAGAGTTCAGAGTTTTATGAAGGAAAATATAAATGAGTAAAATAATCGATGCTATCCCATTATTATCTAAAGATATCAATGGTATCACCGGAACTATTACCGTTGAGATTAAACCAACTGAGAATTCAGAGAAGATAGAAAAAGCGATTAGTAACTTCTTTAACTATACATCCTTAAATACTGTTTCCAAACTTGAAAAGAATTATCTTATTGCGAAGATTGAAGGAAGAGAGGGATTAACAAAATTTAATGAGAGACTTAAGCAGGAGAAAATTCTGAACATAGCTAAGAAAGTTTTAATTAAAGGTTTACGAGGGAAATCTATTATTTTTTATCTGAATAAGCAAGTGGCCTATGTCAATCATATCTCTTTCTGTGAACAAAAAAATGAATCTCCTTTAGGTCCAATTAGAGTTGAAATAAGATGTGATGACACAAATCAACTAATAAATTGGCTTACTAAGTGAACTGAGTAAATTGTGGATATACGCTCTGCAAAATTGTGTGTAACGTACCATTTTATTAATTTCAATTTCAAACTCGAAAATTATATTTCCAATCTATTTTTTTAGGATGCTTTTTTCACTCCCAATCTTTCAAAAATCCATTTTTTTGTACTATACTTTTCAAATTTAAGTTTTTCAGCTAATTTTTGTTCGTTTATTGTTAAAGGTTCCTCTTTAGGAAACTTGACATTGAATGCTTTTTGAAATCCTTCAAGAAGGGCATGGTGAATTATTTCAACTTGTATGTTTAATGTAAGCTCTTGTTTGATAGATGTAATTCTTTCTCTTGCGATGCATATTACATCAGTGATAGTCTTAGCCCATGGAACTCGTAGAAAAGTGAACATTTTGACAAGATCTATATCTAGAAGAAAAGTGCCATGTTGAAGAATGACTCCATTTTTATGACGTTGGGAACTTCCAGAAATTTTTTTACCATTTATTATTAGGTTAGGACAATTTCTTTGATTACCTGGCTGAAAATTTGCTTTTAAACCTAGAATTTTTGTGGCTTCTATTAGTCCATTACATATAGCGTTGTAGGAGGCAATTACGTCTTTTGATTTCAAGTCTTTTTCTTTAATAATCAAACTGTATGTAATTTCACCTTTAAAATCGTGGTAGACTGCCCCTCCGCCAGTTATTCTCCGGACTATGTCTATGCCCTGTCTTTTGCAGTTTTCAATTTGGATTTCCTTAAAGACATTCTGGAACCGTCCTATTGAAACCGCAGAAGGCTTCCATCGATAGAAGCGTAATGTATTGGGTACTAACTCTTTAATTCTTGCGGTTAATATTGCCTCATCGATAGCCATATTCATATAAGCATCGTTAATATCTAAACCAATTATACGCCATTCTTCTACCAATACAATATTCTCCAATGATTTACTTTTCTTTATGATTTAGAACAGGATTAAAGGGGTAATTGTACAATGGACCACTAGGCCTCTCATTATAATATGGTCTATTACATCCCGAGCATCCCGATGTCAGAAATGGAAGACCTGTTTTCACTATTTCTCTTATTAAATTTTCTTTGAGTTTAAAGTCTACAATGTTATCCTCTACATCAAAAACGATGTCTTCACACTTAGCTTTACCATTAATTATCAAGTACTGTGCCAACTGTATTTTTCGATATCGATGAATCGAAGGGCGAGGTCTTTTCTCCTCACTCGTTCCAGGTATAGGTGTAAACGCAAAGAGACTTGGGTGTACACCAATATTAACCATCCTCTGAATAATTTCGATAAGTTCACGATCATTTTCTCCAAGACCTACTATAAAATGGGTCGTAACTTTTCCCTTACCAAGAATTTGTATAGCGTTTTTTAAACATTCCATATGTTTCTCCCACAGATACGGTCCTCCACCTGAAGAACCCTTGGTTTTTTTAAATAATTCCTCAGTAGCAGCATCAAGAGAAATACCAATTCTATCAACACCAGCATTAATCAGGTCTTGAATCTGTTCCTTACTCATGGGTTGACAAGAAAGAGAAATTGGTAAACTGCTCATTGAATTGATTTTCTTGATTAGGGCTAACATTTCTTTGAATACCCCAGGATAATTCATGGTTTGAATGCAGACTCTTTTGACTAGGTTTCCGTTTCCAACCACTTTAATTCGATTAATCACATTCTCTACGGGAAATAATGGCCATATAACTCGCGATAGCATATCCGCCCTACTTGTACTAGATCGCGCTTGAGAACAGAAAACACAATTAGCAGAACATTTCCCAGAATGATACGTCATTAAATATATCGTTGTTGTTTCCGTTTGCTGCACTCCACGCGTTAATCCGAGGGTTAAAGCAGAGCCGAGGGAGACTCTTATCATCAAAGGAAGGTCTTCTTTATACAAAGTTAGCATCTTCTATTCATTTTAAATAATCCATAATATATCGATAAGAACTCACTTAACTTGAAACCATCATGTTTTCTGACACATCGTAAGTCTTCAGTTATTTGAATTTCATTTTATTTATAATAGGATGAATGTTTTTTGATTCTTTCTCCATAAACTACCTTTCTTCCTAATATATTGCATAGTTCTAAAATAGATCTATCTTTAAAAATTTTTTAGAATAAAAAAATGCCTCACTGAGATTTATTTTTTTGTAAATACATCTTTTTACATAATTATTCTCTTTAAATTTATCTTCAATAGGAAAAACTAGGCAAAATATGAATTTTTTAATGCACTATTAGTTCTATAATTTAGCTGAACAAATATGTGTTAAGAATATACCGTATTCTTCCCATTATTTTTATAATCGGTTTTTAGGTAGCTCAATTAATCTTTCATATTCATAGATTATCCTAGCGGTTATAGTCCAAGTATCAAGCACCTCTGAGTCGATAGAGACGAGCTCATTCGCTATCTTCAGTGTCTTTTCTGAAAAACGACCTCCTGGGAATGCCCCTACTATAACCACCGGGTTTTCCATTTTAACAAGTCTCCCCAAAACATTATGCAATGTCTTAGGTGAACCTGATCTAGTGAATACTAACGTATAGGATGGTTTAATCACATCAAGAAGATCATTAAGATTTCCTTTTCTTAAACTGAGGAGCACTTGACCATGCTCCGGAACCCTAGTTTTTCTAAAAAGCTGTTCAATTAAACCCACAAAACGGTTATAATTTCGTGGTAATCGAACAGTAGGATTCATAAATATAAGAAAATTTTCAATTGTATGAATATATGTTCTCAATAAACCTTCCCTATTCAATGGTGTTCCTAAAGCTTCAAGAAGAGAAAAGTGAACAATGTCAGGTCGCCCTCTTTTTAAGTTGTCTTCCAAAGAGAGCATTGCTCTATGATGATAAGATCTATCTAAGAGTGCTCGATGCGTCTTTTTACCAGCACCTTTAGCCCATGCAACAACAGATGAGTGACCTATGATTTCCTTTGGAATAGTTTCTAATGCTGTTTCAGCCAATACAAAGTTCAACATACTTTATATTCTATTAGATGTTCGGAAAAAGGTTTATCATTGGTAAGAAACTAATTTGAATGAGGATTATTAAACTTGGTAAACAGGAGGATGCGTCGTCGATTTCGTAGAGAGAATAAACGGATTGCTCTAGAACGCATTTCTGTCCTATTTAATAAGGCGAAGGAAATTTTTAGTAAAGAACCTGAATTGGCTCAATATTATATTAATTTAGCCAAAAAAATAGGGATGCGCTACAAGGTTAAATTGCAAATTGAGTTAAGAAGAATGTCATGTAAACACTGTAAATCCTTTATCTTTCCTGGAATAAATTGTAGGATAAGACTTCAACAACGACGTGAACCACATGTGGTAATCACATGTTTTAACTGTGGAGGATTCATGCGAATACCGCTGCGAAATCGGAAAATATTTCCCCGATAATATTACTTCCTCTTCCAATTTTTTTCTCTTAATAAGGATATTATTTGTTCCACATTTTTCTTTTTTCCTCTTATTTTTATTAGAATAATAGAAAGTTTATTTTGTAAGATTAAAATGCATAATAAAATTGGTTAATTATGCTTAATTTGTATATGTTTCCAAATCTCATTTTTTTTATCTTCACTAAAACTATCATTATGACCAAGGTTCAATTGAAATTATGCGCTGTAGATTTTATGGAAAAAGAAGAAGCGTGTGATCTTTCTTTGTATAGGAAACGGGCACATAACTCAGACTTCTTTTAGGCTTGATGAATTAACTAAAGAGCTTCTATATTTTTCCATATATAACCTTCTCCAACACCAAGGATAAATAGAAGGTGTTACAGAATATTGAAAAATTCTAATAATCATATTTAGATTCCAAAATCTTTGTTTTTATCATTTGTCTTTATCCAGAATATTGTTCATATTTCTTCTATCGATATTGTTTATGTTGATCGTATCTATAGGCGTTAATGTGAATAACATAAAAAATATGATAAAAAATTTAGAAAGAAACTCAGCGTACTGAGACCTAATGTAATGGAATATATCCGTCTTTTGATATGTCTTGTTATATATGTTTGAATTATTGCAAGAGTATACGTCTTTAGATGTTCTGAAGAAATATCTGAAAAATATTTGGTGAATAAATATATACTTCCATATGGACACTATTGCAAGAAAAAAGAGGGGCGTTGTGGGAGACGAACGAGTGACGTTTTCACTCAACAAAGGGTCATGCAAATACCCTTAAGGAGAGAATATAAGAAGATGATTACAAAGAAACCGAAATTAAAAATTAGGAAAGACTTTTCTATTAAGAAACCTACTATATGGCTTGGCAAAAATGGAATCACTGAAGAATTCATTGGCCAATTATTAAAACAATTTGAGAAGAACGAAATTGTTAAGATAAAAATTCTGAAAAGTTTCCTAAAAATTCATAATACTTTTGAAATTTCTAAAAAATTAATAAAACAGACCAATTCTACTCTAATAGAGATTAAAGGTCATAATATTATCCTTTTCAGAAAGAGAAAAATCTAGAATAATAGAGAGCTGTTTAAATATGTTTTACAATCAATTAATAAAAAACGGAAACATCTATAAGTCATGATTTTTCTAGAGAAGAAATATAAAAAGCATTTATATCTCTCTTATTAATTACTGACGTACTTCAATGAAGGTGTGAAAGAGTTTGCCAACCATTTATAATATTCCTCCAGAAAAAATTATTGAACGAACTGTTGAATACTTAAAAGGTAATGTCTCCGAAGTTACTCCTCCATCTTGGGTTACCTTCGTGAAAACTGGTTCTTACAAAGAGAACCCACCACGAAACCCCGACTGGTGGTATGTTCGATCTGCATCTTTACTACGAAAGATCTACATAACTGGGCCTATTGGCGTTGCGAGATTGAGAAAAGTGTATGGTGGATTGAGTAAAAAGGGAAATGTGGGAAAGCATAAGAAACGTGGTGGGGCACTCATTATTAGATTATCGCTGCAGCAACTTGAAAAAGCGGGTTTAGTAAAGAAAGTTGAGAAAAAGGGACGAATATTAACTAATAAAGGAATTTCTCTTCTTGATGGTTTAGCCACAGAAGTCCAGAATAAACTTGAAAAGAACATGCCAGAACTAAAAAAATATAGATAATCGGGTGCTATTATGAGTTCTAACCGTGAACTTGAAGCAATTCGTCAGAAACGTTTAATTGAACTCCGTCAACAACTTGTTGAAGAACAGCAGAAAACGGAGCAACGTCAAGCTTCACAGGTACAGCAACAATCTTTACTTAGAGCAATTTTGACATCAGAAGCTAGACAACGACTTAATCGAATTAAATTAGTAAAACCAGATTTTATAGCTCAACTTGAACTTCAACTAATCCAGATTGCACAAACTGGAAGAGTAAGACTTCCCATTAATGATGAACAACTTAAACAGATGTTGATACAACTTCAATCTGGAAAACGAGAAACTAAATTTAGGAGAATGTAAATTGAGTAAGAATAAACCAGCAGCAAAGAAGAGAAGATTGGTTAAAGCCAACAGTCGGAGTCGACCTGTTCCAATTTGGATTTTTGTGAAATCAGGTAGGAAAGTTAGGTCAAGTCCAAAAAGAAGGAACTGGCGTAGAAGTAAACTTCGTGCATGAGGGGTTTAATTATGTCTAAAGAAAATGAAAAAATCGTTGAAGAGCGAATCTATACAATTCCCTTGACTAAAGCTTGGTCTGTATCGATAAAGAAGAGAACTCCTCGTGCTATGCGCGTTCTAAAAGATTTCATTAAAAAACATATGAAACCTGAGGGACTCTTAATTTCTACCGAAGTAAATGAGTTTCTTTGGCGTAGAGGAATCCGCGGTTCACCTAGGAAGATTAGAATTAAAGCAGTTAGAAATACGGATAATGTAGTAATAGTTTATCTTGTCAAAGGAGAATGATCTTCTCCTTGGCGATTCTACGTTTTAATCTTCTTGGCAATCCAAATATTGGAATCTATGCCCTCACAACTAATTCATACACACTAATTCCGATAAAAAACTTAAAAGGAAAGATTAAACGTATAAGTGAATTTCTAAAGGGACAGCTTATTTCTACTACCGTTGGAGGAACCCGCCTTATAGGTGTTTTAGCAACAGCTAACTCCAATGGGGTTGTATTACCTAATTTTGCTCTTGATGATGAACTACGAGCTATGAGGGCTTTATTAGATATTAATGTTAGCAGAATAAAGAGTAAAGTAAACGCTTTTGGAAACTTTATTCTTGCAAACGATAATGGCGGTATAGTTGGAAAAAATTTAATGCAGGAAAAGAAGATTATTCATAAAATCGAAGATATCTTAGATATAGAACTTGTGCATGGCCACATAGCTGGATTACCCTATGTTGGTTCTTTGGCCGTAGCAACTAATACCAGCGTTTTAGCACACCCTTTGCTTCGAGATGATGAAAAAAAAGTATTAACGGATGTTCTTAAAGTTCGAGTAAAACTTGGAACAATTAATGGTGGAAATCCATTTATATCATCTGGACTGTTAGTAAACGATCATGGAGCTATTATTAGTAGCCTTACAACTGGCCCAGAAATTATGACAATCTCGAATTTATTCAGTGTATAAACTTCGTTTAATATTTTATTAATATCCTTCCAAATGAATAATAAACATTAAAATATGTCCAAGTTAAACGTTTCTTATCTTATTAAAAACTTCTAAACACTCTTGAGGGAACGATGATGAGTACAGTAAAAATATTCAGGGTAAAGGGTAGAATTCAAAAGCCGAATTATAAGACAAATTTTTCAAAAGATGTGCGTGCATTAAAACCCGCAGATGCTATAGAAAAAGTGTACATGCTGGTGGGTAGTCAACATCATGTAAAAAGGTTTCAGTTAAAAATCGACTCGGTTAAGGAAATATTGTACGAGGATATTAAAGATAATATAATCAAAGCATTAAGTAAGGCGTAAAGTTATGTCCGTGAATGAAGATGTTTTAAGACGATTAATTATGGAACTTCAAATTTTACAGGAAACTGCAGATGCTGTTCAACAAAGAATCGGTCTGACTTATTCAGCCATAAATGAGTTGCAAATAGCCTACAATACTCTTGAAGGAATAAAGAAAGAACCGAATGGTTCTTCATTATTGGTACCTATCGGTGGTGGTTCATATATTAAAAGTAAACTTGAAGATTCTGAAAAGCTCATAGTTGGTATAGGTGCTAATATCGCCGTTGAAAAAAATTTTGGTGAAGCTCAGGAAGATTTTCAAGCTCGCCTTCTAAGATTAGAACAAGTTCGGGATTCTCTTCAAAAACAATTAGAAGAGCTGGGAACTAAGATAACAAATACTAGAACAAATTTCCAAACATTATCTGAGCAATTGCAAGAAGGAAAGAGGATTGTTTGAAGGTCTCAAGAAGAGTTTAGGTAACATTCTCAATAAACTATCAAAGACCGAGTTGAAAGGAAAATCAATTGATTCTATTCTCTGGGACTTTAAATTAGCCCTCTTAGAAAATGATGTAGCTTTATCTGTAACAGATATGATCTGCAATGAAGTTAAAAATCAACTTCAAGAAATAAAAGTTCAACGGTTCGAAGATAAACGAAAGATTATTGAAAAGATTCTTCGTTCAGTCATTAACAATATTTTAACTTCAGAGACTAAAATCGATCTATTAAACCTTGTCAAGAAAAAAAATGAGACCAAAGAACCTCTCGTCATAGTTTTTCTCGGCGTCAATGGTACCGGTAAGACAACAACTATTGGAAAAGTTGCTCACCTTCTTCTCAATAATGCTTATTCTGTGGTATTGGCCGCTTGTGATACATTTCGAGCTGGTTCTATAGAACAATTGGAAGGTCATGCAAAACATTTGGGGATACGTACAATTAAACATTCGTATGGCGCTGATGCTGCTGCAGTGGCCTTTGATGCAATAAGTCACGCAAAAGCCAATCGAATCGACGTAGTCCTTATCGATACCGCAGGAAGAATGCAGACAAATCGGAATTTAATGGAAGAGCTGAGGAAAATCGTTCAAGTAAATAAACCTGATCTAACACTTTTTGTTGGAGATGCATTAACTGGAAATGATGCAGTAGAACAAACTAAGGAGTTCATTAAGTTTGTACCTATAGATGCTTCAATTCTTACCAAGATAGATGCTGATGCTAAAGGTGGTTCTGCTATTTCAATAGCTTATACTACAAAGAGACCGATTCTTTTCCTTGGAACCGGACAGACTTATAATGATCTTATACCATTCAAACCCAGTTTCTTGATTAAAAAAATCTTTGATCCCCCTCAATCTTAAACTATAGGATCAAATCCTTTGAGAATTTAACTCTTATTTTGATCTTTAATGATCTCAAAAACTTTGATCTTTACTTAGTTTGATCTTTAAATTTTCCGTTACAAATAATCTTATATCATTTTCCTTTCTGAAATTTATTCAAGACGTGTGTATCATTCGTATCTTTGGTTTTATGCGCTTCCTCTATAATATTCACTTTTCTTTTATTAAATCTTAACAAAAACAATCTATTTAATAGAAATCTCTGACTGTTGTGTCTCTGATGAACTGTTCATAGATTTAAATCAAATTCAATAAAAGAGCTTTTTCTGTATGTAACCTATTTTCAGCTTCCTGAAAAATTACGCTTTGTGGAGAATCTAAAACATCAGATGTTATTTCGTAACCTCTCTGTGCAGGTAAACAATGGAGGACTATGCAATCCTTCTTAGCTATAGATAAAAGTTTTGAATTCAGTTGGTAGGGTTTAAAGACCTTGATTCGTTCCTCTTTTTCCTTTTCAAATCCCAAGGAAACCCATGTATCTGTGACTAAGACATCAGCTTCTCTTGCAGCTTTTTTTGGGTCTCTCACAATTGTAGCATTGGTCTTTATTCTCGGTTCATAGCCTTCTGGAATAGCTGCTACCGTCTCCATCCCGACCATTTTAGCACCCAGCATTAAAGAGTTAAACACATTAGTTGCATCACCGATCCAACCCAACTTTATTCCTTTAAAGCTTTTCTTCACTTCTAAAATGGTAAGTAAATCTGCTAACGCTTGGCAGGGATGATATAGATCATCCATTCCATTTATTACAGGTTTTTCACAACCCTCCGCAATCTTTAATGTCTGATTATGATTAAAAACCCGTACCATTACAATATCACAGTACAATCCTAGAACTCTCGCTTCATCTTTTATGTTCCCTTTAACGAAATTTGTTTCTTCCCATTTTAGATCAAGAGCATGACCGCCTAAATGTGTCATTGCTGTTTCAAAAGAAACACGGGTTCTCGTTGATGTCTTAGCAAAAAGCATAGCTAAAGTCTTTTTCTTCAAACAATCACTATATAAATTCTCCTTCAACATTAATGAAAGTTTGAGTAATTCCATCAATTTATTCTGATCAATATCCAATAATGTTAAAAAATCTTTTCCCTTCATATATTTAACCTTCATACTCTACAAATTATTATTTTTATTCTTATTAGAATATGTCTATAATCGCAGAGCATATTAATGCAATGTCACATCTAATCTTACACTAAACCAACTGGATCGGGTGGAAACTTTATGGGAGTTTCAATTCAATTGTTAGAATATTTATGAAAAATCAGAAATTCTGCTTTAATTTGGAATCCAACATTTGGTTGTGAAAATTTTAATTTTGTAGTTAAAAAAAGAGGTAAGTGTTGGGCTGAACAAATTATTAAACGATAATTGTAAGAATTTCTAGATCCTAAAGGATATGGCTATATCTGTCGCTAATAAGTAAACCGTGACTAACGATGAACTATATATTGTCATTTGATGTAGTGGTGATCTGGGTAATGTTGCTATTTGAGAATTAGAAACCTGTGGGAAGAGCGTTCGTAGTGAGATAAATAAATATTCTTGAAGACATTGATTTTTTAAAATGTGATGTGCTGAATCATGCCCGAGCATGTTTGGTTTATCATGGAGTAACTGTTGTTTACCGCTGTACCAACTCTTTATACATTGATTGATTTAAGTTATTTCAATTTATTATGGCTGGGATCATAGACGGTTTGGTTTCTGTATGATTAAATTTGATTTTCTAATGATAATTTTTAGATGTATTGTTCAGTGTTGGGGCTAATAAATGAAGATCTTTGCTGTAAGGTTACTGTATGCAAGGATTTTACTAAAATTCAAATAGTTGAAATAATTATGAAAGTGCTTAAGTGTTGAATAATTTGCGCTATTATTGGGTTCGCGTCCGAGGATTTGGGTCTACACTTTCTAGTTTAACAAGACTTGTTTAGGTTCATGTTGATGTGTATGGTGGTTACAGTATTTAGTAATCTTGTGGTTACTTTTTAAATCTTTTAATCATCAAAAGGAATCGTTGGTAATTTAAATTCAATATTTCTTATAAAGAAAGAGTTTATATCTAAAGAAGTATTTTTTAGGTTGAGTTAGGTAAAATATTGTGGTGATATTTCAAATCGTGATGTTTTTCCTAATCATTAAATAAGACCATAAAGTTAAAAAATGTAGTTCGACTATCATCTGAGTTAAAAAAATACTTGAGTTGGAATGTATGGGTATTAGAGATTTCTTTATCTCATTTAAGAGATTAACGAAAATTATTAAGAAACCTTCAAATCAAGAGCTTTGGGCATCTATTAAAGTAAGTCTTATCGGAATGACTATCATAGGTGTTATCGGTTTCATAATCAAGTTTCTTGCAACTATGCTACTGTCAACTACTCCAACTATCTAGAGGAGAATAACGTTAAATGGAACATGATAATCGTTTAGAGCCTTCAATCTTTGTCGTAAAAACAGTTGCAGGTCAAGAAAAGAACGCAGCTGAACTTGTTTATGTAAAGGTTAAAATAGATAAGCTACCCGTATTATCTATTCTTGTCCCTGAAACCCTTCGGGGATATATCTTTATTGAGACTGCGGGATCTCACATCGTTGATCAAGCTATTTCCGGTGTCAAAAATGTGAAATCTAAAGTTTCAGGTAAAGTTCCGTATTCAGAAATAGAGAAATATTTAGTTGTGAAACCCATAATTGATGAAATTGAAGTGGGATATGTGGTTGAGATTACAGGTGGACCGTTTAAAGGAATGAAAGCTAAAATAACAAAAGTAAATAAGGTAAGATCTGAAGCAACTCTTGAACTATTAGAGGCAACATTTACTCTTCCTATTACTGTTCATGCAGATTACTTAAAAGTCGTTGAAAAAAATTGAGAATTAAGATCGTTGAACTTAAACATGGGGAATAAATAATGGGTGCAAATAAAATTGTGGAAATATTGGTTAATGGTGGACATGCAACGGCTGGTCCACCTTTAGGTCCAGCTCTGGGACCTCTCGGTCTCAATGTATTAGCTGTTGTAAAAAAAATTAATGAATTGACTGACGCTTATGTTGGAATGAAGGTTCCCGTAAAAGTTGAGGTTGATGTGGAAAATAAGACTTTCAATGTGACTATTGGAACTCCAACAACTTCTGCATTACTTGTAAAAGAATTAAGTATTTCTAAGGGATCTGGAACTCCAAATACTGAGAAAGTTGGTAACTTGACTGTGGATCAATTAATACATATTACTAAGTTAAAGCGGGAACAGCTTTTCTCTAAGAATCTCAAAGCCGCTGTTAAAGAGATTCTCGGGAGTTGTGTTAGTGTAGGTATAACGGTTAATGATAAAGAACCCAGAGACATTCAAAGAGAAATTGATGAAGGTCTCTTTGATGATGTCTTGAAAGAATGACAATGATTTTCAGACTACATTTAAAAAAAATGATATTTTTGAAGGAATAAAAAATGCCTATTAAAAACAAAGCTATCTTCAAAGCAATTTCTGAGATAAAACAGAAATCTAAGAAGAGAAATTTTAAACAATCAGTAGAGTTAATCTTAAACCTTAAAGATATAAACCTGAAAAAACCTGAAAATCGGATAAATGAATTAGTTGAGCTTCCACATTCTCCTGTAGAAGATGTTCGGATAACTGTTTTCGCTACTGGGGATTTAGCTTTAAGAGCAAGAGATACGGGTGTTTGTAGAGTTCTAGAACGGGACGCTCTTATCACTCTTGCAAATGATAAAAAAAAGTCTAAAAGGTTAGTTAATGAAACCGACTTTTTCCTTGCTGAAACTACTCTAATGGCTCTTGTTGGGAAATCTCTTGGAACTATCTTAGGTCCAAGAGGGAAGATGCCGACTCCAATACCGCCAACTGCACCTATCGAAACAATTATTAATCGTCATCAAAGATTGGTCAGGTTAAGAGTTAGAGATCAATTGGTAACACAATGTAGGGTAGGAACAGAGGATATGGCTGACACTCTACTCGTTGATAATATTCAAGCTGTTTTTACAAGATTTGAGCAAAGACTGCCAAAGGGTTTCAAAAACATTAGACGTGTTTATGTCAAGACTTCAATGGGTCCAACATCAAAAATAGAGTTATGAGGTAATATATCTTGGTTTTAACATTGGAAAGAGAGAGTTTAACGAAAAAAGCTAAAGATGTTGAGGAACTTACGCAGTTGATTAATACTTATTCCGTGTTGGGAATTGCCGATTTATATAAAGTTAGAGCTATACAATTACAGGAATTAGCTAAAAAATTTAGATCTTTAATACAACTGAAAGTCACTAAAAATATCCTTTTAAAAATGGCTTTACGGAAATCCAAGAAGATTGGAATTGAAAAACTAATTGACACCCTAAAAGGCTCAAATATATTACTGCTTACAAATATGGATCCTTTTAAGCTCCTCCTTCTCCTTGAAAAAAATAAAATTAAGATGGTTGCTAAAACTGGCGACATTGCTCCTAATGACATCATTGTACCTGCAGGTAATACAGCTCTTCCTCCAGGTCCAGCCATTTCTGAGTTACATGATGTGGGTGTACGGACAAAGATCGATAGTGGAAGTGTTTGGGCACTTAGAGATACTGTTATTACTAAGAAGGGTGAAACTGTAACATCTAAAGTTGCTAGTATTCTTCCTAAACTTGGAATTAAATCCCTTGAAGTTGGGCTTAAATTAGTTGCCGCTTATGACGACGGTTTAGTCATAACATCCAGTCAACTATTTATTGATCTTAATGCTGTCAGAAGACAATTTGAAGATGCTTTCAATAAAGCTTTTAATCTATCCATTAGCGTCGTGTATCCTACGAAAGAAACCTTGAATGTTATCCTTTGGAAAGCAGCTTCAAATGCTAGAAATCTTGCTATTAGCTCGGTCTATTTTGTTCCTGAAGTAGCTTCTCAACTGATCGCAAAAGCATATGCTGATATGGTAACAATTGCTATAAAACTATCTAAGATGAATAAAGAAGCTGTTCCCATAGAATTTCGTGGGCAATAAAAAGTTAAAATAGAGGAAAAGTTGAAAAGGAAGAGATTTACAAGTACTGTAGCATTAGTAATTGAAAAGAAAGTTTAGAATAATTAGAGGTGAATAAAGATTGAAGTATATCTATGCAGCTCTACTACTCCACTCTTCGGGTAAAAACGTTGATGTAGAAAATATTAAACGGGTTTTAAAAGCTTCCAAGGTTGATATTGATGAAGCAAGAGTTAAAGCACTTGTCGCTTCACTTTCAGAAGTTGACATTGACGAGGCGATTAAAACATCACCAGGATTTAGTGCTACTCAAGTAGTTTCAAACATAGAAACTCCTGTCGAAGAAGAGAAGAAAGAAGAGAAGAAAGAGGAGGAAGTGGAAGAGGAAGCTGTAGCTGGTCTCGGAGCATTATTTGGATAGAATAATTGAATGCTGCGAGTACAGATCTTTTTTGTTGTAACCCATTTTTGAAGTTTGTCTTTATAAGACAGCTCAAATTTAGGTACGCTCTTTTTATTATGTTTACTACTTGGTATTGTTTTCTATTGTGACAGATAGACTATAGTATTATTTTGGTATTATATTTTTATTGCATAGGTGTTTTACTAAAGCATATGAAGCAAAATAGAAAAGGTGGGTCAATTTTCATATATTGATATTGTAATAATGTGAAAAGAAGGATTTTGCAGATGTTTCCTGAAAGTGCTTATAAAATTCCGTTTTTTCTTGAGAATGATTTCGTTAGAAAGAAATGTAAACATTGTGATAGTTATTTCTGGACTCAGAATTCTGATTTAGATAATTGTGGAGACGCTCCATGTCAAGAGTATACCTTTATTGGGAATCCACCAACAAAGAGAAGCTTTACTTTTGAAGAGCTAAGAGAAGCTTTCTTGTCTTTCTTTGAAAAAAATAGTCACACTAGAATTAATCCTTACCCTGTAATTGCTCGATGGAGAGACGATCTTTTTATCACTATTGCGAGTATAGCTAACTTCCAACCCTTCGTAACTGAAGGGCTTATTCCTCCTCCGGCTAATCCTCTTGTAATAGCTCAACCTTGTTTACGATTTAATGATATTGATAATGTAGGTTTAACAGCTGGTCGTCATCTTACAATATTTGAAATGGGTGGAGCTCACGCTTTTAATTACCCAAAAAAACAGGTGTATTGGAAAAATCAGACACTTACTTTACACCATAATTTTCTTACAGATGTTCTTGGTATTGACTCCAGTCTTGTCACTTATAAAGAAGGAATATGGTCTGGAGGGGGAAACGCTGGGCCTGATGTAGAAGGCTGTGTATGTGGGCTTGAGGTTTCAACTCTGGTCTTCATGCAATATAAGGTTGTAGGCAATGAATTGATTGATATGCCTATAAAAATTGTTGACACGGGGTATGGAATAGAGCGTTTCTGTTGGTTATCTCAGGGTTCACTAAGTGGTTTCCATGCTTTGTATGGTTCACTTCTAGATAAGATACTGAATTTATCTGGGTTGAATAATATTGATAAAAAATTTCTTTTTGAGAGTTCTAAATTATCAGCAATTATGAATAGTGAATTTGTTCCTGATAGGATGTCTCTGAGGAAACGTGTAGCTAAAAAACTTGATATGAACTATTATGAATTAGATCGGTTTATGGTTCCTATTGAAAGTGCATACGCTATTGCAGATCATACAAAGGCTTTGATTTTTATGTTAGCTGAAGGTGTTGTTCCATCAAACACTAATGAAGGTTATCTCATAAGACTATTGATGAGAAGAGTTTATAAACTCTTAAGTTTGATTGGAATCGAATCTTACTTTTTTGAGATCATTAATGAGCAAATAGACCGTTGGGTTCCAAGCTTTCCCTATATAAAATCCAATGCCTCTTTTCAAAGTGAGTTGATATTTTTTCACTTCGACTGAAAGGGCGTCTAATATTTCTGTTTGCATGGATTTTATATAGGGAAAGCTTGGAACCCAACGGTCTATTTGC
>PVMS01088724.1_pt1 | contig 21967 bp, 17 predicted proteins | sample 1853461 | NCBI WGS metagenome assembly PVMS01 (sample SAMN08582032, study PRJNA380276) | Marine sediment metagenome, whole genome shotgun sequencing project. | isolation source: ocean sediment barecode stripped | collected 2017 | reverse complement strand
ATGAGGAGCTGTATAGCGATCTTTAGAATAATTGCATTCTTTAGGCATGAGCTTCCAATTTATAAGATCTTCTGAGGATGCAAATCTGGCAGTAAACCTTTGGCCTGCTTCCTCTTTTGGTTTACCAATTTCAAACATCAGAACATAGCGATTATCAGCTTTACATAAAGAACTGTTAAATATTCCATAGTTAGGAAGATGAAGTACTGAACGAGATTTCCAATTAAGTAGATCTGCAGATACAAACATCCTGATATTTTCTCCGTCCCAAATATCCACCACTGTAACATATACCGAATCTCTATCAACAAATGCACTACCCAAATGATATCCTTTTGCAAAAGAAGGAGTTGCTTCTCCACTTTCGTGATCTATAAAACGAGAATAGGAATCACCGGTTGTATTTTGTTTGTAGCCTTTGCGAACATATTCATAACGATAAACCTTATTCTTAAAAACGATTGGCGTGGTTTCTACAAGATCACAATCAATTGTACCTAATTTCTTTATCTCTATTATTTCAGATATGTTCTCAACTTTCTTCTTTTCTACACACGAAAAAATTATTAAAGAAAATAATAAAGCTATGAATAATTGAATGTGTTTCATGGGTTATTGTTTAAATAAAATTTTATTATTATTCTTTTATCAATTCCAAATAACGGCCCATCCAATAGGGCAAGAGCCAATATACCGGATCTCTTTCCTGGGCAGGGTTACCACTTATAGCATGGTATGGGTTCCTGTCCCATCGAATCGTTCGATATTCACTTGGTGGTCTTAATTCTACTTGCAAATCTTCTAATATTGGATATCTAACTACCTGCAGATCCTCACGTTTTCCATTGTCAAATTTCCAATCTACCAAATCAAGTGGCGCATCCTCTAGAAAGAATATAGAATTTTCGAGTTCATCACTTCCACCTGAAAGAAGATTGTATGTAAAGTTAACAAGGGGACTCTTGGTTTCTCTGTTCTTTTTGAACCATTGATCTATATGATCTTGATATTCTTTTTTGATTTTAGGATCATCTTCATATTGTAATAACGGAGGATAAACATATAAAGCCATGTAGATATCAAAATAGGTTTCCCATGCCGGATCTGTGTTATGCAGCATTTTCGTATTTTCTAAATACCCTTCCTCATTTATCAACTTCAAATACTCTTTTTGATATTTTTCGTCTTTTGTAATATGGTAGGTAAACTTTAAATAAGAAAGTAATTCCAAGGAATTCAAGGCCCTTTCCGGAGCCCATTCCGGATCATGATTCAGCATTTTTGGCGACCATACTCCCCATTTGGTGTGTTTTCCATCCACTCCAATTAAATTATAATCATTTCTTATGAGGTGATCCATAATCTCTCTAAAGTGATTCGCTACTCGCTCTTTTTCTTTGTCATCAGCAGCGTAGGTATAATAACAATAATAACCGAACAAATGACCACAAAGCTCATCACTGCTCGTATCTCCTTTCCATTTCCACTTTCCATTTGCAGAGATATGCCATCGTTTTTCCACTGCTTTTTGTCTTGGGTTGTTGATAATCTCTTCTGCTAATTCCTGTGGCGTATAAATGCGATCCATATCATGAGATCTTTCCCAGGAAACAGGAATAATTGTCCTTGCAAAAAAACCATCTATCTCTGTCACTTCCCTTAAATAATGCAAAAAATCAAATGCTTTATTTGCTCGTTCTTTCGCTACCGGATCTTTAGTGGTTGCATATCGAAAAGACTCCATAGCAAGGTACATAGAGGTGTATTCTCCGTCATTGTCATCATCATCTGGTACAAGGGAAGTCGTATCTCCCGGGATGGTTAGTTTAAACCTTCCCACGATCCATGGGTCACGCACATGGCGCTGAATCAATTTGGTATAATAAAGATCCGCTTTCTCGGAAAGGGTGATCTCCATTTTTTTAATTGCACTCACGCCATTTGCAGTGGCGATCCAGGCATTTCCTTCTTTGTCAAAGGCTATATCTCTAACTTCATCATTCATAAGCCAGCGTCTACTCAATCGAACGGAATATTTTTTTTCACCCGGAGTAAACCTGGTAATTCCGTAGTTGGTTCCAACCCACATAGTGCCATCAGGTGATCTTTTAACCACATTTATATTTGCATTGGTAATACCATCTTTAGGTAACTTTTCGTCAATTTTATCGGTTTTATTCCTAATGGCAATACCGCCCATACTTGCAACCCATAATTCACCGGTATCACTAAAATCCAAACCTTTTACATAGGCACTGATCAGGTCGTCATTTCCTCTGTAAACCACTGTTTTTTCATCCTTGCAATAGTATAGACCTACATCTGTTCCTATCCAAAGCCCTCCATTATCATCTGATAAAGCCGCCCGCATGCTTCTGGCAGTAGTATAGTTTTTCTTTTCCCATGTCTTATTTTTAAACAACCAAATACCATAAGGTCCTAAGGCATAAATACCTTCTTTTGCATTAACCACTTTTGCCAAAGGAGACTTCGGTCCTTCTATTTTTACCAGTTTGCCGGATTTGTTAGAATAAACCCCGTTCCAGGTTGCAACCCATATTTTTCCCTTATCGTCTAATTCCATATCATATGCGGGTCCCTGATCCAAACCATGGATCATTAATTCCCAATCGCGCGATCCTAATTTCTTTTTATAAACTCCACCTTTGGTCGCTATCCATATATTATCATGGTTGTCAGATTGAATGGACCTTATATTATTTGCTTCTCTATTGGTTATATCGATAAGAAAACCTTCATGAAATTCCTGAACAAAAGGTTTATCTACATAAACTGTACTTTTATCAGCAATAGATTTATCGGATTCATTCGATTTATCGTTACATGAAATATGTAAGATCAAAATGGCAAATAGAAATAGTTTGTTCATGTTTTAAATATTATAATTATGTGATGCTAAAGTTTTTTCTTTTCTACTTTTTCAATTTTCGTATCACCAACGCCATTCACCTCATGGATTGATATATTGCTTACGTTTTTTAGAATGAATTGTGGTGCTCCTTCGCCTTTTTGAGCATCAATATGATTAAAACTTGCATTGTGAACGTTATCCAAAATAAAAGCAGGTCTTTCATCTCTGTTTAAATAGCGTAAAACAACATTGTTTACTCTCAATCCTTTTACATACCGAAAATACATTCCATAGGCAGGCATAGAGTGCCATCGATATGGGTCAGGGTACATGTCGATATTTTGAGGAACCTCCTTTTCAATGGCCTCTTTAGAAGCACCTCCACGGTAATAGATCCGGATATTATCCAAGGTCAAATCTTCAATATAGTGACCTGGAATACCCATTACCATTCCGGCTCCTAATTCCGGGGATTTGGGACGTCCGCCAACATCGTAAACATTTAGGTTACTGATTGTAATGCGTCTGCAAACACCAACAGGAGTTCCTTCCGGACCACGCATTCGAGCATTTAGCCGGATAAAGAAAGGAGTATCCGTCACATCCCGCATGGTAATGTTATCGAATAAGACATCTTCGATCAGGCCACCATCGGCCGTTTCGATACAGATTCCACGCGAACGTTCGAAAACGCAGTTCGAAACGGTTATATTCTTGAAGCCTCCATTTGATTCTGTTCCCAACTTCAAGCGACCTGTAATGGCATGGTTAGCTCCGGGAGCTTCATCTATGAATTCGGTTTTGAATGTTCCATCCATCAAGGTACCATGATCATAGCCATATACCTGACAATTGGTGATAGTAACATTTTCAGTAGCACGGGCATAACCTAATGCAAACGATGATTTTAAGCAAAGCCCGTCGTCAGTAGGAGAATTAATTATACAGTTTGAAATAACAACATTTTTACAACAATCAATATCAAATCCGTCACGATCGGCATCGGCACGTACATTATCAATGATCAAATTATCTACTCCAGTAGCCAATATACAGAAGTGACCACCATGAAGAATAGAGATATCACGAATCGTCACATTATAACAATTTTTCAATGCAATTGCCTTGTTTCCTGACCCTTTTACATCCGGTTTATCGTGTGTATATAGTCCTTTTCCCCATATCATTCCATTTCCTTTAATTGCAATGTCATGCAGGCCATCACCATAGATCAAACTGTTCTTCCAATAACTGTGACCAAAGTCCTGAAACTTTGAATACCAGGTTGTTTCCTCGGGTAAGTCATATCCAATCCCTTCCGCTTCTTTATCTCCAATCAGTACAGCCCCTTGATCAAGGTGAAGGCTGATGTTACTTTTCATGTGAATGGTATAGGAAAGGTAATCACCGGCCGGAAAATAAACAGTTCCTCCTCCATTCTCTGCAGCAGCATCAACTGCAGCGTTGATTGCTTTTGTATTATTGGTTTTACCATCTCCTTTAGCTCCGTAAGCAATCACATTGTAAAAAATTTCTTGAGCAGAAACTGTGCCTACCAATAAATAGAGCAAAAAGATTGACATCTTCATTTTTTGAGAAAAAGATATTTCCATTTTAAAAATTTGATTTTTTCATTTTACTTGATTCATTAAAAATGAATGTTTCTTTAAAAAATAGTTCAAACAACAATTAAAATCATTTGAAAACAGTTCCAATTCTAACCGTATTTTTATTAACTTCTTTGGACACTTTAAACATTTCTTTAAACATCTCTTTGTCAACATCTGTCAAAAAGATCGATTTAGATTCTTTCCCGGTAATTTCTATAATATTCTTGCAAATTTCAATTGGGATTGGATTTTTAATATACAAATCTTTACTGTTATTTGAATTGATCAGGGATGTTGAATTATCAATATGTGCCTGAAGATCTAATATTTTTCCGTTTTTTACATCTTCCAGATAGAGAGCCGGTCTCATCTCTTCATTTTTAAAATACAATTCAACATTGTTTAAAGTTATATTTTCCACATGACGGATAAATATTCCATAGGAAGGTAACCGGTCGAACATAATTGCATCGGGGTAATCTGCTTCATTTTCAGGAATATTTCTTACCGCATCTTCAACGGTCCCTCCTCCATTATAAAATATGCGAATATTTTTCAAAGTAATATTCTTAATAACATGTCCCGGAATTCCTGTTATACTTGAACCAGTAGCGTCAGCATTAAATGCAGTAATATTAGATATATTGATATTTTCTATACTTCCAACTATTGGTTTAGGTAAGTTTTTATCATAACCACGTGCTCTGTTTCCTAACCTGATAAATATTGGAACTTGAGGACCATCTATTACAATATTCGAAATGTTAACACCATTCATCTCTGCACCATCTACAACCTCCAAAGCAATTCCACTAATTCCTTCCGGTTCTCCATAAATCGGATCTTTATCCTTCGATGGGCGAATGATACAATTGGATGTAGTAATATTTTTAAATCCGGTATTAGATTCCGTTCCGCATTTAATTGCATTACAATGACTACTAATAATACAATTTGTAATGACAATATTTTCATTAGGCATTGCATGTGTGCTTTTCAAAGTAATGCCGTCGTCATCAGTATCTCCCCGGCAATCAGAAATGATCACATCTTTACATCCATTGATATCCATCATGTCATTATTTTTATTTGCATGATTATATACTTCAATATTATGAATATATAAATTTTCACAGGCAATATAATGCTGCATCCAAAGGGCCGAATTTTGTAATTTAACTCCTTCTATACTCACATTTTTGGATTGAATCATCCAGATCACATGTGGTCTTTCACCGTAAGAACTGGCTGCTTCACCATTTGGTTTTTTGATGAATGCACCCTGACCATCAATAGTTCCTTCTCCTTTGATTGTAATATTTTCACATTTTTCGGCGTATATCAAAGTTCTTTTAATGGTGCCTCTTCTATAAAACTGATATTCTGGGAAGTTTTCCGGATAATCCTTTAGCTCTGTGCTACCCAGAATCAATGCTCCTTTTTGAAGATAAAGCGCTACATTATTTTTAAAATAGATCGTTCCGGTCAGATAATTCCCCGCAGGAAAAAGAACAGTTCCTCCCCCATTCCTGGCAACAGTATCAATAGCATCGTTAATTGCCTTGGTATTAATGGTTTTACCATCTCCCTTAGCACCGTAATCCAGCACACTGTAATACATCTCTTGAGCAGAAACAGGAACTACTAGTAAATAGAACAATAGTACTGCTATTTTTTTCATCTGATTCATGGGGAATTAGTTAGCCAATAACTATTTCAATATATTTTTCAAAATATCGGGAGAATCCGTAATTATCCCATCTACTCCAACCTCTATAACTTTCTGCATATCCGCCTTCTTATTTACAGTATATGTAAATATGCCAAAGCCTGCTTTATGGAGAAGATCGACTTTATTTTTATCTAAGAGCTTATAATTTGGGGCAACACCATCAAATTTCTTTTTAATACTTTTTCCTTTGCTTATTTGACCTGAAACTTCATCATAAAAATCATTAAAACCTTTGCCCAATAAATAATAAGTAACTAAATCCGGATACATTTCTTTAATACGAAGAATTGAATTTTTATTAAATGATTGAATCACCACCCATGGTTCAGCATTATGTTCTTTTACAGTTTCAATGATCTTTTTCTCTAAACCGGGATACCTCTCATCTCCACCTTTAATTTCGATCAATAATTTGCACTGACCATTAATTGATTGTAGAACTTCAGTTAATGTTGGGACCTTTTCATTTTTAAAATCTTCACTAAACCAAGATCCTGCATCATATTTTTTTATTTCATCCAAGGTCAGGTCTTTTATTTCTCCAGTTCCATTCGTGGTTCTATCCAAGCTTTCATCATGAATGACCATTATTTCAGAATCCTTAGAAAAATGCACATCAATCTCTATCATATCAGCTCCAATCACTATTGCATTCTTAAAAGAAGCCAGAGTATTTTCGGGAGCTAATTTTGCACCTCCCCTATGGGCAATAATTATCGGATGATTATCATTTTTAGCATGTTTCATGTTTTTTCCGGTTTCTTTTTTACTATCACAATTCATTAGTAGCACTGAGATGCCCAGAATGCCTAATAATTTTATTAATCTCATTTTTTAATTTCATTTATTATGATGCTATAAGAAGCCATAAAATTATTCTTTGGCTCCAAACTTAAAACTCCTTCCTTCTCAGTGAAATCCCTATTACTATCCTCACTATCAGCTATTCCCAACCATGGTTCAATACACACATATGGCGAGTTTGGTTTTGCCCAGATTCCCAAATATGGAAAATCATCAAATTGCACAGAAATTACTTGATTTGATCTTTTACTTTTTAAGCTAACCTTAGATGAATTTAAGTTCTTAAAAACCAAGGCATCTTTGTTGAAAATTTGTGGATGTAATTTGATCTTCGTAGGCTCGTCAAAAGCCGGTCTTGTTTCCCTTCCAATTAAACCATTTTCCAACACCTCCCAGGTAGGTGCTGTTTCAGGTTTATCAAATTCCAGATAGTAATCAGAATATTCTTCCTCATCGTGAATAGGACAAGTAAATCCCGGATGTCCCCCTAAGGAAAACAACATATTATTATCACCATGATTTACTACTTTATGTACCACTGTTAATTTATTGTCCTCTAAAATAAATTTAATTTGAAATTCAAATTTGAAAGGGTAAACTTTTAATGTATCCGCATCATATTTTAATCCGAAGGAAAGGCTATTCTCCGTTTGTTCCAAAAGAGAAATATTCTTGCTTTTTTTAATAAATCCATGTTTAGGACAGGCATACTCTTTTCCTTGATATAAAAAAGAGCCCTCTTTTAAGCATCCAATAATGGGAAATAAATTAGGCGCATGTGCTGACCAAACCTCAGGGTCTGCCTTCCATATATATTCTATATCAGTCTTTAAGGATTTAAAACTACACAATTCAGCTCCTACTTTTTTTATAGCAACCTCAAAATTCTTGTTTTTTATAGTATAAAGATTCATTAGTATTTACTTTTAAATAGATTGTCGAAAACCATTAAATAAATATTACCAAGCGAGTTCATTCCGTGATTTATCTATCTAACAGCTATTTATTTTACGGTTTTTTGTTAATGTGGTTTGTTATACTCTAATAATCAATTAATATATAGTAAATATTGAACATTACAAGTATTAAGACCTGTCAGGTTTTAAAAACCTGACAGGTCAATAAAATTTATTTATTTCAATTTCCAGTGGGTTTGCATAAGGCTTGTCTTTTCATCGCTTTTATCAATTTGATAATAAATCGTAATAATTGAGCCATCATCAAGCTGAGTTGATGCAGGATAGCCCAGGTCTCCACTATCGCTCAAACTTAAGATAATTTCATTTTCAATGTCCCATGTTTTTCCTCCATCTTTGCTGATACAAGCTCGCTCTCCGTACGGAATTTTTCTTACACCATAAGAAAGTAGCAGCCAGTCATTCTTAAGTTTTAATAGGTGTGGTGGATAACCCCAGATATCTGTTTTTTTTGTTATTGTCCATGTCTTACCTCCATCCAAACTTTCGGTTTGCCTTAAAAAAGACTTTGATCTATCATTAGGCTGATATCTGAACATTGCAACTAATTTGCCGTTGGACAACTCCACCACATGAGGTTCGGAATAAGGATCTATAGATTCATCATCCGGGATATCAATAGTAGCCAGTAAATTCCAGGTTATACCATCATTCTTTGATTCTTCAACGGCTAATTTTTTTTCATTATTAATTGTTGTTGTTCCTACATACAACAACCTGCCATCATTTAATTCTATCGGTCCATGTGGAGCGGTTACCAACTGCTTAACCGGCTCTTCCCATGTTTTTCCATTATCCAAAGATCTACGAGTCCAATTACCCAACCAGTGATCAACGGTATCTTCATTTAATTTTTCTCTATGTCTTTTATATTCAGGATGTTGCATGTAACTTCGGTCATTATCAAATGCCATTGAAGTAAACCAAGTCACTAACCATGTCCCCTTATTGGTTTCTAAAATTCCGGCATCCCGATCATCAAGTGGTGAATTGTTAATGGTAATTGGATCAGTCCATGTCTTTCCATTATCCTTACTGCGTATCATTTGTGTGATACCATAAGGGCAGACATGCTCATCGCGATTTCCGGAAAAGACAGCCACTAATTCTCCTGATCTAGTTTTAGTGATTGTAGGCCATCCAATATATCTGTCTTGTTCTTTACAGATCACTTTGGTCTCTATGATCGTTGCTTTTTTGGAGCTTTGTGCGTATAGTCTATCTATTTTAGTATCGAATAATTTTTGATCTTTCAACCCATAGATCTGACAATAAGCTCCCCATCCTCCTCCAAATTGATCGATTTTAAGTAAGATGGTATTATTTCCTTTTTTTAAATGGATAGAAGCTATATTTTGAGATGGTTCGGCAGCTCTACCGGTTTTATGTTCAATAACTAATTTACCATTTACCCATACTTTACCGGTATCGTTGGTGCCAATATGTAAATAAACATCTTGATCTCCTTCACTTTCCAATTCTGAAAATAAGTAGGTAAACACATCGGAAGGCTCTCCAAATATTTCTGTTAAATCGATATACTCACTCTTCCAAGACTGTTCAAAAAAACCACTTCCATTCCCATCCGGCGTATTGAATTTTTCATTCGGAATAATAGTGGGTGTTGTTTCACCGCCTATGGATTGCAGAAAATCTTTTGAAAAAGAATCCTGCATCCCATTTTTTTGTTGTGCATTCTTATAATACCTACTTGGCATAGGTTTGGCAACAAGCCAATCGTGTACAGTAATTATGTTCCCATTAATCGGAACAAACGTTTTGTATTTTTGAGAGGTAGTTATATTAAATGATAAAAATACAGTGAGGAATATTACATATATTCTCATTTTTGAATAGGTATTTTTTAATAATATCAATTTTTCCATTTTTACAAATAAACTCGCTTACCTTGTTTATCACTTTCCATTAATTTCTCAATGATGATCATGTTGTTTACAGCATCATTCAGGCCTGTTTTGACTATCCTATTCTCAAGAATGGCAAGTGAAAATACATCTGCTTGCAAAGTATACTGATCACATAGTTCAAACTCTATTTCCTTCTTTACATCCTCTTTTACCAACCAAATTTTGGCAGATTTGTCAGCCGGAGGGTTAAATGGTATATTAAATTCGATATAGCCCTCTGTTCCGAAGATCTTTACATACTGATTTTCCATCAATTGTATAGCACTAAAAAAAGTACAACTTCCTTGATCAAATTCAAGAATTCCAGAAGATAAAATATCTACTTTTGACTTCGAATCGTATTCAATGCTTGCCAAAACACTTTTTGGTTCGGCGTTGAACAAATAACGTGAAATTGAAATGGGATAACAACCTATATCCATCAAACTTCCTCCACCCAGTTCTTTTTTATTTACGATACTATTTGGGTCATCATCAAAAAATGAAAAAGATGATTGAATTGCCTTTAATTTCCCAATTTCTCCTTGTTTTATCATTTTTTTTGCCTTAGCCCATTGTGGATGATGCTTATACATAAAAGCCTCCATTATCTTCAATTTTGGATACTTTTTTGCTTCATCCAATAATTTCTGAGCTTCAATACTGCTCATAGCGATCGGTTTTTCTACTAATACATGTTTACCGGCTCTCAAAGCTTTAATAGCCCATTCAACATGTAAATGATTTGGAAGCGGAATGTAAACAGCGTCAATAGCCGTGTCATCTAATAGATCTTGGTAAGATCCATAATGTTTTGAAATATGGTATCGCTTTGCGGCATCTTTAGCTTTTTTCGCAGTTCTTGAAGCAATACCGGTTATCTCACAATATTTGCTTTTCAACATTGCGGGAATAACGGATTCCGTTGCAATCCAGGCGGTACTTAATATTCCCCATCTAATCTTTATTTCCATAGTAAGGTTAATTTATTTTATATATGTGTACATCAAAAGGTTTAAAGTCTTCTGTAATATTGCCGTTAGAAATACTAAGCGTCCTATTTTCTTTAAGGACTTCTATTATATTAAATTTATCTAAACCTGAAAATGTAGCTTTTACAGGATTCTTATCGGAATTTACACTAATCAAATAAGTATCACCATTTATCTCTTTCGTAATAAATTCAATTCCACTATCCACCGAATATCCCAATTCATGATATTCAATTTCAATATCATTTGATGTTGATTTAGAAGCTATTACTTCTTGCATTGCTGCCAATTCTTTAGTTACTGTATATAGGTCGTCAATGAATTTTGATGGCTGTGGAGTATAATTTGTACCCCAGATTAAAATTCCATTGGCTCCGTGCACTATTGCATTGTATGCCATAAATCTTGATTCAGCATAAGTAGGGTAAAGGATCATGCTTGAATCTCTTTCCTTGTCCGGTTTCAACTTCTCCCATGAAAAGCCTTGCAATACAGCAAAAACTGGTTTAGAGTCATCCACAACTGTTTTCATTTTATCAATATATTCACCTACCTGGCTTATATATGGATTTAACAGATCTCCTTGTAAGCCATCATCAAACAAGGCATAACTTGCTTTTATTCCCTGAGGAATAACCGGATAAACATCTACGGCAACTACTTCCGTAGAATTATTATACTTTTTTAATGTGGATATCAAATTAACAGGGCCGTGATTTGTAATGACGTCGTGTTTACCATCCGTTTTATGAATGATATCATAAGCCTTTTTCATTTGTTTAGGTGACACTCTTGCTTCTTTCGAATTCCAGGTAAAAGCAGGTTCATCCGAAATTTCCCAATACAATAAGGCGGGATGATCTTTAAACTTATTGACAAGATTTACCAATTTTTCTTTTGCATTTACCGGATCTTCTTTCGTAAAAATTGTTGTATAGAGCCATGCACTCAAATTATTATCCCTTGCCTTATCCAATTCCAGGGAATCGGCTTTTACTTTTACATAGTTATATCCGTTATTTGCCAATGTCTCAAAGGGATTAGAAGTTTTAGGAAGATGATATGATCCAATGATAAAAGTTCTTTTTCCGTTTACCAGAGGCATATTATTAGCGTTGAAAGCCCTATTTTTAACACTATCAGAGGTACATGCTAAAAATAACAAAGCAAGTCCTATCAATGATATTATTACATTAAATTTCATAGCTGATTTCATTGCTCGATTATAAAATTTGAGTTAAAACCTGAAATGAAATCATGTAATGGACTGAAAATGGTCTTTTCCAATCCAACATCAGGTTTTTCACTTCTTCTTCATTGAACCGACAATAACCCCTTAGAAAAGGTGCTATTTCGACTCTTTAAAGCTTGATTCACGATGCTACTTGATTCTTTCTCTTCAAAACAACAAATAGTAGTGCAAGAACAACCAAGCCTAAGGTAGAAAATGCCCCAACAATAATTGGGTCAATGGTACATTCTAACCATGAATAATTCGGCGATAAATCTCTTAAAAATGTCCCCCAAACAATAATCACGAGACTGAATAGCACAGAAATAATTCCTTGTAAACGATTTATTTTCACATTGAATATTGCCAATAGGAACAAACCTAAGATTCCGCCACCAAATATTCCTGAAATTTGCCACCAGATATCCAAAGCACTTTTTGCATTAATAAACATAAGTGCAAAAACAATTCCTAAGACTCCCCAAACAACAGTTGTCAAGCGTAAAAAATTAATGCTTTTTTTCTCGGATGGACTGGTATTAAAATATTTTCGATAATAATCTTCATACAAAACGGTTGCCGAACAGTTTAAAGCTGAATCCACAGTACTCATAGATGCAGCAAGAATAGCTGCAATGATCAGGCCTTTCATTCCGACCGGTAATTCTGTAGCTATAAAATATGGAAATACCTGATCTCCTTTTACAATAGATGGATCTAGTGTATGAGCAGAACCTGAATAAAAAGCGAATAGGGCCGAACCAATATATAAAAAGATTGCGGTTAAAGGTAAATACATCAACATGGCGATCCAAACAGATCTTTTGGCTTTTTTCTCGGAAGAAGTCGATGCATATTTTTGGGTATAATTTTGATCTGCCATCAAGTTTCTTATGTTTTCTGTTAGCCCATAAATTATCATCACCCATATTGTACGAGTACTTAATGAAAATGAGGTGTCACCCAGACTAAATTTATCAGCATCGATTGCATTTTGAATTAAAAAATCCGGTTTAGCAAATATCACTGTGGACAAAATATAACCCACAAATAATACGCCACCGATCATAATTACAGATTGCATGACATCAGTCCAAATTACGGCTTCCATCCCTCCCATTAAAGTATAAATAATGGTTACTACTCCAATGATTACAATTAACATCCGTATATCAATATCAATAAAGGAGACCAACAGAAGAGAGGAAAGGTATAGTATCACCGCAGTACGACCTACCATAAACAATACAAACAAAAAAGAGGCATAAACTCTACTCCATTCACCAATTTTATCTTCTAAATACCTATAAACTGAAATAATATTATTTTTCCTGTAGTGTGGAATAACATATTTGGTTACGAACCAGGTTACTGGAAGAGCAGTAAGGGCAAATATCAAGGGATGCCAATTGGAATCAAATGCTTTTCCGGGAACTGCGATATACGATATACTACTTGTATACGCACTCATTACGGCAATTCCGGCTGCCCATGCTGGAATACTTCTACCGGCTACCATAAATTCTTCAGAGGTTTTTGTCTTTCTGAAGAAATACACACCCATTCCAACTAAAACAAGCCCATAAAGTATTAATATGATCGTATCAATAGTACCTAGTTGATAATTCATTGCCTAATTTATTTTACCGAATTCATCAATATATTCTTTGATTTTTCTTCGCTCATTTGGTTTAAATTTTCGAAGTGGTTGTGCCATATAATCATTACAAATTCCCATTACTGCTAACGCAGTTTTTGTTCCTTTGGTAATTCTTGATGCATGTTTACCTACACTGTAGATAGTGTCATATACTTTAATCACTTTAGTGCGAAGTTCAGCAATTGCTTCTTTATCGTTTGCAAGAGAAGCCTTGTACAGATCAACATATAATTTTGGAAAAAAGTTCGCCCCACCTGCCACAGCACCGTCACCTCCGTGTATAATAGATTCAGGAATAAATAACTCGGTACCCGTTATGATAGAAAATTCTGGTGAATCTTTGAATTCTTCAATCAAAGAATAGAAATAGGCCATATCGCCAGAACTATCTTTTATACCAATAGCTCCTAATTCCTTAGCCTTTCGAACTGTTTCAAGTGAAAGGTGCAATTTTGTATGACTGGGCATATTATACATCATCACCGGTAAAGGTAATTCCGGTATTAAATTTTCCAAATACTCCATCATTTCCGATTGAGAAACCGGAAAATAATATGGCGGAGCAACCACAACAGCATCAGCTCCGACATCCTTGGAGTATTTTGCAATCTCAATGGAGCCTTCAAAGGAAGTATCCGTTATCCCTACCAAAACAGGAACTCTATGATCAACAAATTTGCAAGCGTTGTTTATCAATTCCTTACGCAAGGCATAAGTCAAACTAGGACCCTCTCCATTTGTGCCGAGTATAAAAATACCATGCACACCTCCGGAAATCAAATGCTCGATCAGTTTTTCTAATCCTGTAAGGTCTAATTCACCATTTTCTTTTAATGGCGTAATCATTGGGGGAATAATTCCTTTTAAAGGTATATTCATTATATTCAGAGATTAATTTTATACAAAGGAAAATTAAAATGAAAGAACACACCACAACTATATTATTTATGTTACATTATATATTAACCATTATATCACTAATATTATGTAAATTTGAAAATATTAGTTAATATTTTAATATGGAATTTGTTTTTGAAAAGATTTTTGTACCGGAAAAGCATTCATTCATAACGAGAAAATTACCTCTACAATCGAATGAAAGAATACATTCACATAGGAATTATGAACTTAATTATATTACATCGGGAATGGGGAGAAGAATTGTTGGTGATAATATCTCTGGTTTTGAAACGGGAGATCTGGTGCTCTTAGGTCCAACCTTGCCACATTGTTGGGAAGTATTGGACAAGGAAAAAGGGAGCGAACCTTCTTGTATTGTAACTCATTTCTCAGAAAACATTATCGATACGGATTTTTTTAAAATGCCGGAACTTGAAGAAGTGGTTGAATTGCTAAAAGAGGCAAGCAGAGGAATTAGATTCAAAGTTAAAAATGATGATGAAATAAGAAAAATTCTAGAAGAGATGGCCAATTGCGAAGGCTTAGAATATTATATAGGTCTGCTTAAAATCTTTAATTTCCTGGTCAAAGTTGAAAATAGAGAAACGTTATCAAACCCAATGAATCCGACAGCAGTTTTTGCAAAAAATCTTGAAAAAGTGAACAAAGTATATGAATATGTTTTCCAAAATATCCAGGAAGGCATAAAGCTGGAAGAAGCTTCTTCTGTATTGAACATGGCACCCAGTTCATTTTGTCGCTTCTTCAAAAAGAAAACGAATGTGACTTTTATGGAATATGTAAAAAGTGTTCGTGTTGGAATCGCCGCGAAATTATTGGCTGAAACGGATAAACCGATTACCCATATCTGTTTTGAAAGTGGTTATAATAACCTAGCTAATTTTAATCATTATTTCAAAGATAGCATGGGGAAAACACCCTCTGATTATCGTAAGAGCTTTAGATAAAAAAGTTTTGGTATCCAATGAAATTTATTCAAAAGATTGTTGCAATTGCAATTCTATTTCCGATCATAACTTTATTCTCACAGCATAAAACCGGAAGCGTAGAAAAATACGGACTGCCCGAAAGAGGAATTTGTGCGCACCGTGGTGCGAACGAAACTCACCCTGAAAATACAATTGCAGCATTTGAAGAGGCCATACGACTCGGTGCCCAAATGGTTGAATTTGATGTAAGAATGACCAAAGATAATAAACTGATAATCATTCATGATAGATCAGTAGATCGAACAACAAATGGAATGGGATTGGTTGAAGATTTAACCTGGAATGAGATAAAAGATCTGGACGCAGGAGAATGGAAATCAATAAAATTTAAGGGTGAAAAGGTCCCTTTGTTTGATGAAGCACTTGATGTGTTCCCAAAAAATATTTGGCTCAATATTCATTTAAAAGGTAATGACGAATTGGGACAGGCTGTTGCAAACGTTCTTTTAACTAAAAAAAGAGAGCATCAGGGAATAATTGCCTGTAACAATGAAAGTGCAAGAGGTGTGAAAAAAGTAGATCAGAACATAATGATCTGTAATATGGAAAGACAGGGTGATCGCAAAGCATATATTAGCGAAACTATAAAAGGAAATTTCTCCACCTTACAGCTTCTAAAGAAACGAAACGATGGTACTTTGCAGAATGATATTTTGGAATTGAAGAAAAATCAGATCCGAATTAATTATTATTTTAGTAATACAGTGGAAGAAACAATAAAATTATTTGATCTAGGCGTTGACTTTATTTTGACTGACCGGTTGTCAGAAATGCTAGAAGCAGCTGAAACTATTGGTATAAGAAGATCTTTAGAGTAGTTAATTTAAAGTATTTAATTCAATGGCGACGTTTAAAATACTCTTCCAAATATTAAAAGGGGTGCTCTCAAAAGAAACCTCATACATCATTATCATCATATAATTTATTTTTATAATACAAACCTAAAGGTCTTTGACTATGTCAAATTCACCTTCCCTTGTAAGGGAAAGAATTTCTCCTTTTGTTAGTACAATGCAGTGTGCAAATAAAATTTACTTTCTTCCTCTTAAGTTGATTAAAAATCCGAGAAAAAAAATAGAAAAAGAAATTAAACTAACAGGAGGCAGTCCTCCTTGCCAGGCATCAATATTTCCCCAACCTTTATACCCCATAAAAAATAGATGAATGCCTGTGAAAAAAAATGCATAAATAAGAAATCTTCTTGAAGTAATTATGGCCATAATCCTTTTATCTTCTCTTAATCTCGATGAGAAACTTGTATTGTAGACCCACAAAAGAACAAAACTTAATATCCCACCTAATAAACTCAAGCCTCCTTGAATGGTCAAAGTTCCATTACCCATAAAAAAAACTGAGTAATATTTAGGATTTAAAATAGAAAAACTCATGAATATATGAATAAATGCAAATAAAAACCCAGCTATTCCCATTGACTTTCGGGTGTTTAACCACTTGTCAGATATTTTTATGCCCATATTTTTTAAGGGGCTGAGAGAAAAGTTAATAGACAATAAAATTAATGACGCAAGAGAAATTCCCTTGTTTAAGACATATAAAGGAAGGTCTTTCCATGGTACATCCCCAAGTATATTATAACGTAATACAGCATAACCAATAGACAAAACAGTTATAATCAAAATAATTCTCCCTGAAAATTGATTTTTATTGGAAATGCCTTTCATTGTTTTTTATACAAGTGTCCTCAATATTAATATTAGCTCCTTATTATCCTGGTTCATCCTCAATTTACCGGGAACCTATTGTGTGATCCACCTAGTTCTCCATGAGTATTTATGGCGATAATTGATAGAACAGCAATGAATATAAGAATCATTATAAAATATGCAAACCATTTTTTCGAATTTACCTGATTAGAGACTGTCCCAAACATCGCCGGTTTATCCAATCTCAGTAAAATAAAAATTAATATAATATTCAATACATACAAATGGTGGTTTAACTCCATATTACCAGCAAATAGTCCTGTAACTGCGTAGCTTACAAATATATATACCGATAGATAAACAAAGGAGAATAATACAACATCCTTTTTTCTATAATTTCCATCTTTCAATTTCCAGAAGAGAATTACGGACATTAACATTAATATAATCCCAACAAGTGTTGTACTAAGAGAAGCCACAAATTCCAAATTTGAAATGTCACCTAACCGTTTAAAAAAGTGTTCATATGCCAAGGATTCCCGGTATACGATTACAGGTATTAAAACCAGAACGATAAACAGTGCCGCGCGGTTTACCCATTTTTTAGGCTTCTTTTCTTCAATAGGCCATTTCGAACTAAATACGCCATAAGCCATTCCTGAACCACCAAAAAATCCAATGCTGTATTCCATAACATTCCACATATTGAATTGTATTTCCATAACATTTCCTATAACCTGCAAAAAATTCCCAAATGCAAATCCGAATCCTCCACCAAGGGCTGAAAAAATTGCTACTCGGATGGCAGAATTTCTTTTCTCTCTGGCCATAAACCATAGCATTGCTATACCAGCACCCAAAATAATGGCCCAGGCCTCTGATCGGGGCGGAGTCATTTTGAACCCAATTTGTTCAACAAGAAAATAATAGCCAATAAGGCCGCCAGCAACCATTTCTGCCAAAAGTGATCCCCATTTTACTTTATTTTTATTTGTAGAATCTAATACAAGCCCAACCAAACCACCTCCAAGTAATCCAAATAAGGCTCCAATTACAAATAGCATACTCAGCCCATAAAACGCATTGATAAAATTATCAGCACGACCATATCCAACAACAACACCATAGCTAATCATACCACCTGCACCCCATCCAATAGCAGAAGCCAGAGCAACCAAAACCATTTTATTATACCAATCTTTTCTCCTGCTAACCATTATAAGTGCCAATCCACCTATAGCTCCTGCCCATGCTGCTCCTTGCTCATGGCCAAACTGACCTCTAATTGCCCAAGCGGTAGCTAATGACATTGCCACTATTAGCACACTTAACCATTGATCTTTATTTTTCATGTTCGTTTCATTTGTTTAAAATTCTAAAAATACAGGTTGTGTCCAAGCAAAAAATTGCTCACTACTCGACGACAGCGTTCTTGAATAAATAATTTTCGCTCTAACATATTGAACTCCTTTTGGTATTTTAACTTTAGCCGAATTCCCTTTTGATCTATGGATGATCTTTCCACCATCAGAGATAAATTGTATTGTAAATCCTTCAGCTTCCTTTGAGGTTTTATAACCAACCAATAGTGGGCTTTTTATTTCTTTTAAAGATCTATCAACATCAATTTCCACTTTATAAGTGTTTTTATTTTTGACTATCTTTTTTAGCATGACACCGCTTGATGCATAAAATTCTCCTTTTTCCATGGCTTTTGTGATTGCATTTGCTGTCAGCTCCTTACTTTGTACCATAACCCATCCGCGACCGGGGTTACTCTCGTCAACAGCCCAGTCTTTAAAAAAATGAGCATCATCTGAGGAGACTCCATAGATCTTTCTTCCTGCAGTTAATAAAGAATCCCATTTCTTTTCTACTGAGGCATGTTTTTCATTTCCCCAATTGTATACATCCGGATGACCATTGTATAATTCGATCATATTCAATCTATCTACTTTTTGAATATCTGCCGCCGAAGCCCCGGAATTCCAATTTGGATGATTTAGTATAGGAATTCCATTGGCAGCTCTAATGGAATCTGTATGTTTTTGCATTAAATAGATCTTGAAATTTTTAAATCTATTATTCTTTACAGTTGATAGTTCATTTGGATATTGTGGAAAAACCTCACGGCTAACATTCATACCGGTAGTGTGAATATGCTTATAATCTGATACTTCTTCTCCAGGAATTAATATAAAATCCTTTCTTCTATTTTTTGGAAGATTAATGCTTTGAGGATCAATAAATTGATTGTGTTCACTGAGAATCAAAAAATTATAATCCCTTTCTAGATACCATAAGGCTACTGTATCAGGATGTGTATCGGCATGTCCACTCAAAACGGTATGAGTATGGGTATTTCCTTTAAACCATTTTAGGTTTTTTCCTTGAGATTGAACAAGAGTCCAATTTAAAAGCAATAATAAAATTATTAGTTTTTTCATCTTTACTTTATTAGGTATCCATAGATTATTGAACTGGAATCTGCCCCCCAGTCATCTGAATTATAATGATCGCTTGATCCTTCAACTCCCGCTGCTATATCAATTTTATTTCCAACCTGGATTAAACTATTACCATTTATATCTTTAAGAAAACCGACCATCTCAACCCGAACCTCCACTTCCGAACCATCAGGAGAAAGCGAAATAATTATATCTTCACTAGTTCCCTCCGTATAATCTTTTGTTGTAGATCTATTGCCATCCCTATGGATATACTCCATTTTATAACTTTCTCGTTTCTTGCCTTGACTATCCGTACGTGAATAATAGGATGGTCCCAATTCCAATTCACCACTTAAAACCTCTTTCTCGGCTCCAATGCCTGTAAATCCGAAAAAGGTTTTTACAAACTTATTTCCAATAAATTCAAATTGTGCTTCAGAATCATCTCCAATAGGAATTCCAAAATAACAATTATCATCACGAGTTGGTGGGTACCCCGTTAAAGGATCAGAATCTACATCTATATAAGTATACCAATAATATCTGCCCTTTTCACCAGTTCTACCATGTGCCCCGGCAACTCTTGTATAAAAGTAAATATATTTATCGTCATTAGTAACTTTGAACTCCAAAAGATCCGTATCCGGATTTTCAAAAAGATAGCTTACATAATCCCCCTGAATATCGCTTACACCTTCAATATTTCTCCAATCTTGAAAATCACCATCAATTGTAATTTTATGTGATTTTGATGAAGCCGTTATAACATTCTCAATATTAGCATTCAGATAAATATCTCCTTCCGTCAAATTAATATTTTTAGAATAAGACCCTTTAAACGTCAAGGAAACCATTTCTCCTTTTCCTTGCTGACTGGCTCCTGTGATCAATTCCGGTCGAAAAGCTTTTTTACTTTGAACTATCTCTGATTTTTGAATATCACAGCTTGCAATCTCTATCTTTTTACCGTTTAAAATTCCATATAAAATCAATGAGGAATACTCTTTTTGATAAGAAATTTCAAACTGAATATTATTCAATAGTTCTCCCGTATTACCATATAAATCTATTGGAAGATAAAGATTTTCATTTTTCGTTAACTCTTTGTTACCACTTGAATTAAGTTGAATCAGCCTTTTCTTAAAAGGATCGAATATTATTTTATCAGAAGGTATTTGTAATATAGGAAATCCACTTGCCTCTGCCTTATACAATTTAGGAATGAACCTTCCTTTTTCATCAATAATGCCAACCGGCCTTTCGTTATATTTTGAAGAATATCCGCCAACTATTATTTCATTGTCTTCTTCATATACCCTGCCATCCCAAATAGGTATTGCTTCATTATAAGCTTTATATGTTAAAGTGTTTCCAACATAAAAATCCAAATTAAACAGGCCCGCTTTTTTCTTTATTTGAACTTTTCCATTTTTTTCTTTGATATCGTCCTTTAGTACAGTTACTGTAAAATAGGCATCCGATTGTATGTTTTTATCGTTAGGATATAATCCATTTTTCCTTAAAAACACTTCATGGGATTTGTCCCCATTTTTATCCAGATACATACTTTGTATTACCTCTATCTTATTTTTTTGAAAAATTCTGGATTCTTGTACCGGACCATTTAAAATTTTTTCTTGGGCATTTGAATTAATAACAATAAAAAATAACAACAACTTGATAAACACTCTATTTTGCATAAATAATTATTTAATTGATTACAATAACATTATATTTTCCTACTATCGATCAATAGTAAAACATTCAAATGTAAATTATTGATAGTTATAAAATTTCGTGCATTATGCCATAAATACATTAATAATTAGCCGTTTCATAATCATTATAATCCCTAAAACACAGCTAAAACTCAGAAAAATGAAGTAAAATATTAATGCATATGAATTGACATTCCCAAAAATATAAAAATGGGAATCCATCATAAATGGTTAATAGATTTCCGATGCCTCGGAAATGACACACAGGAGAACGTTTTATTCATTCATAAAAATTAAGAATCCACTATTATTGAGTAAATTTCTAATGGTCATCAAAATAGTCAAATGATTCTCAGGATATGCTTCTTTTGCTAAAGTCTTCTAATCAGATTAATGTTAAACATTTTGGATAAAAGCATCTGTTAACGCGGCATAGTTAT
>PVMS01106207.1_pt1 | contig 21972 bp, 30 predicted proteins | sample 1853461 | NCBI WGS metagenome assembly PVMS01 (sample SAMN08582032, study PRJNA380276) | Marine sediment metagenome, whole genome shotgun sequencing project. | isolation source: ocean sediment barecode stripped | collected 2017 | reverse complement strand
GGCCTGACAACAATTAAACGCCATAAACTGGTGTATGCCTCGGTCAACAATGAAATCGCTTCCGGTGAGTTGCACGCGTTGACCATCGTCGCTAAAACTCCTGCCGAACTAGGGAGCCTCTGATTAAGCCTGGGCGAATCAGCAAGAATCTGGCACAGCTCCCGAATATTGGCCTTGTACAAGGACTTGTCGCCACGCGCGGAAATTGCCTCGATATCAAAATGGAAAAATTATCTTTTATTTGCGAATTAGAGCGGCTATCCGATCCCGGATCCTACGGATTTTCGCTGGATAGCGATGGAGAAAGGGTCGACGGTTTCGTGGTAAGGCGCGACGGGGAGTGTTTTGGTTACCGCAATAGTTGCCCGCACACGGGTTCGCCGCTCGACTGGGTCGAGCATCAGTTCCTCGACATTGAGGGCGCGCTAATCCAGTGCGCGGTGCACGATGCACGTTTTCTGATCCATACCGGGGAGTGTGTTTTCGGTCCCTGTCCGGGGGAAAGTCTGGATTCCCTGCCTGTCAGGGTCCAGGACGATAAGGTCTACTTGCTGAGTGACGCGTAAACATCGTACTCGTCGGCGGCGCTAATATCGACCCGACAAAATTCACCCAACGGTAATTCATCGTCTGTGTCGATGTGCACCAGCCCGTCAATTTCAGGTGCATCGGCATAGGAGCGTGCTACATAGCCCTGTTCCGAGCGAGACTCTAGCAAAACCGTCATTTGCTGGCCGACCCGACGCTGCAGCTTTTGTGTACTGATCGTTTGCTGCTTCAGCATGAAACGCTCGAATCGTTCCTGTTTCAGCGCTTCGGGTACCGGGTTCGGCAGCGCGTTGGCGGTTGCGCCGTCAACTGCGGAATAGGTAAAGCAGCCGACCCGGTCGAGTTGCGCGATCTCGAGGAAGTCGAGTAGTTCTTCGAAATCCGCATCGGTCTCGCCGGGGAAACCGACGATAGAGGTGCTGCGAATCACCAGTGCGCGGCAGACTTCGCGCCATTTCACGATGCGTTCAAGCACCCGGTCGCGATTTCCGGGACGTTTCATCGCCTTCAGAATCCGCTTGCTGGCGTGTTGGAATGGAATATCGAGGTAGGGCAGGATGCTGCCGTCCGCCATCAACGGGATCACATCATCGACGTGTGGATAAGGATAAACATAGTGCAAGCGTACCCAGACCCCGAGCTGCCCGAGGGCGCGGGCCAGGTCGAGAAAACGGGTTCGCAGCGGTTGGCCCTGCCAGAATCGGGTTGCATACTTGCAATCGACGCCGTAGGCGCTGGTATCCTGCGAAATCACCAGTATCTCCCGTACCCCCGCATTGACCAGGAGCTGTGCTTCGTCCATGACTTCATCGATCGGCCGGCTCACCAGGTCACCCCGCAGTGACGGAATAATACAGAAGCTGCAACGGTGATTGCAGCCCTCGGAAATTTTCAGGTAGGCATAGTGCCGCGGGGTCAGGCGTACGCCCTGTTTCGGCACCAGGTCGAGAAACGGGTCGTGTGGCGCCGGTAAATGCTGGTGCACTGCTTGCATGACTTCATCTCTGGCATGTGGGCCCGTAACCGCGAGCAAGTCCGGAAAGCGTTGATTGATCATTTCTGCTTTGGCGCCGAGACAGCCGGTGACGATCACGCGACCATTTTCATGCAATGCTTCGCTGATGGTGTCGAGCGACTCCTCTACCGCGGAATCGATAAAACCACAGGTATTGATGATAACCATGTCTGCGTCATCGAAATCGGGCACGATGTCATAACCCTCGGCGCGCAACTGGGTGATCACCTGCTCCGAATCGACGGTCGCCTTGGGACAGCCGAGGCTGACGAAACCGACCCTCTTTTTTTTGTGATCGGCATCGGCAAGTTTTTGGGCAATCTCTGTTTCTGCCATTTCGTCGTGTCATCGGTTGCGTAGGTGCCAGGAAGTACGCGACCGTACTCCAACATGAAGGGGCAGTATACAGGGCTAGAAAGGCAAGGAAGGCTTAATTACAGGTATTCCCGGGGTCGAGCGGGACGAAAGCCCCCACATTTGGTGACGATTTGCTATAAATGTTCAGACAATGGGTGCTGTGCGGTGATGCAATCGATATCAGGCAGGTTATCGGATCAAGCCATGTCAGAAAGGTCAGTTGCGTGGCAATATCCTTGAAATTGTGATCTGGCGCACCAATGCGGGACTTTCGGCACTGGATGAAGCCGGTGATCCATGATTTAATCTTCAACGTCAACAGATAACGTTAACACTATGAAAATCCAGAAATTGCTGTTCGCACTTTTCATTCTCTCCAGCCTGTCGTTTACGGCACGCGCCGAGATTCAGGATCAGGGTTTGCAGTCGATCATGGACATCATCGACAAGGCCATTACTGAGCTTAACCAGAAAGTTGAAGATGGCGTCGAGGCTGATCCCGCAGCGCTCGAAAATGCGAGCAGTACGGTCATCAGCCTGTCGCGTACCCTGGGCACGCTGAGCTACTCGCGCCTGCAATGCGGCGAGGCCGCGGTACTGGCGGAGTTTACCCAGCGCGTGCAGCTGATGCCGGACGCCACCCGCGATCCCATGCGTGATGCTTTCCAGGAGGGTTTCGACAAAAGCAAGGAAGAGACGCCGATATTGTCACAGGACGAATGTGAACGCCTGACGCGCTCGCGCAAGCGCAGTGAACGCCAGGACAACGCCAATGTTAAAGCGGAACAAACCAAAACCGAGGTTGCTGAACCCAGTGTCGAGGAAGCCGAAGAAGTGCTGTCTCCGGAAGATCCGAAATTCCGTCATTTACGCGTGGCTGAATTGAGCGGTCAGCTGGCTTACAAGCACAAGTTTTGCGAAGATGAAACGGTTTTCACTCGTGACTATAACGAGTATCTCGAATCGATCCCCGAAGAATATCGCGAAGAGGTAAAGACCGCTTACTGGAAAGGCTACAAGCACGGTAAACGCCTGCACAAAAATCTCACCCGGGAACAGTGCTAGCCTGCAATATGCAGGCTAAGCGTCTAAGTAACTGCTGATCAGCAGGTAAATCCCGGGTATCAACAAGGCCGTGCTCGCCAACGGCACCAGTAACTGTCCACCACCGACCATGATCGGCGCGATGCCGTCGAGCCCCAGAATAATACTCGCGCTGATCACAAAACTGCCCCCGATGATGGCGCGTATGCTGCGTCGATTGGCGCTGCGTATCTCTTGTTTCAAGGCGTCGAGCTGGGTTGACCTCAATTCGACCCTGAGCTCTTCATTGGCGATTCGATCCAGCGCCTTGAAGGCGAGCTCGGGCAGGTCCGGCAGATGTTCGGCGATGTAGGGCAGGTTCTTTTTCATGCCTCTGACCAGGGCGCGTATGCCGAGCTGCTCGGAAAGCCAACGCTCGATGAAAGGTTTGGCCGTATCCCAGAGGTCGAGCTGGGGATACAGCTGGCGACCAATTCCCTCGATATGCAAAAAGGTTTTTTCCAGCAGCAACAGCTGGGGTTGAATCTCCATGTTAAACGCGCGTGCGGTCTGAAACAGGCGCAATAATAACTGGCCAAACGAGATTTCCGCCAGTGGGCGTTGGAACATGGGCTCGCAAACGCTACGTATGGTGGCTTCGAATTCATCGATGCGGGTGTCACGATCGACCCAGCCGGAATCGACATGCAGCTCGGCGACACGGCGATAGTCACGGTTGAAAAATGCGCCGAAATTCTCCGCAAGATAACGCTGGTCGCTGACCGATAAAGATCCCATGATGCCAAAATCGACCGCGATATATTGGGGGTCCTCGGCATTGTCGGTGGCGACGAAGATGTTGCCGGGGTGCATATCGGCGTGGAAATAGTTGTGCCGGAATACCTGGGTGAAAAATATCTCTACGCCCTTGCGTGACAGCACTTCAAGGTTAATGCCCTGCGCCTGCAACTGCTTGATATCGGATACCGCTATGCCGCTGATGCGCTCCATGACCATGACTTTCGAACGACAGTAATCCCAGTGTACGTAGGGCACGTAGAGGTCGGGTGAGCCCTCAAAGTTGCGGCGTAACTGGTTTGCGTTGGCAGCTTCGCGCACCAGGTCGAGCTCGTTCAGGATAGTGGTTTCGAATTCACGTACGATCTGTATCGGCTTGACGCGTTTTGCTTCGTCCCAGTAGCGATCGGCCATCCTGGCGAGCAACATCAGCACCTCGATATCCTGGCGAATTTTGCGCTCGATTCCCGGCCGCACGATTTTGACGACGACTTCCTGCCCGTCCAGTAATTGCGCGCCGTATACCTGGGCGATCGAAGCGGAAGCGATTTCTTTTTCGTCGAAGGTCAGAAATGCCTGCTGCAGTGACATGCCCAGTTGCTGTTCGACAATGTCACGCGCCTCGGGCCAGGGAAACGGTGGTACCCGGTCGAGCAACTTCTCCAGCTCGTTGGTGATTTCATCACCGAACAGATCGCGCCGTGTCGCCATCAGCTGTCCGAACTTGATAAAAATCGGACCCAAAGACTCGATGCACAAGCGTAGACGCTCGGCTTCGCTCAGATCCTTGCCGCGAAACCAGTTAAACGGATTGATTGCGCCCAGCAGGTAAAGCGGCCGGAAGAAATGCATTGATAACACAACTTGATCGAGACCAAAGCGCGCCAGGGTAAAATTTATTGAAATAAGGCGAAACAGATGGCGCATTATTGTGGCTGGGTTTTCTCGAGCAAAAGCTGTAAGCGGATCTCGGTACGCGCTACGTCGTGCTTGAGTTCGGTAAGTCTTGATTGGAAAACATCGAATTCGACCACAGTAGGGCTAAGTCGCGCTTCTTCGCGTAGATACTCGCTGCTGGTTTGCAGCAATGAATCTGCACTTTGACGTAACCACTCACCCAGAATACGCGCACGTTGGTGAATCTGGAATGCGAGCACATCTCCGGTGCGTTCGGCCAGGGCTTCTTCCCAGTCGATATCGAGATCGGTGAGTATCCTTTGCATTTTTTGCGCAAGTGAGACATTGCCGTAAAAACTGACGCGTTCCTGGATCGATGTCGACACCTTGTCGTCGAGCGCGGCCAGGTTGACCAGTGCCATCAGCCGACCGGAAATGGTGGCGTCGATCTCGCCTGCGGGCGCGTTACGACTCAGGCGTATTCCCCAGGCGCCGGGATGGCAGTAGAGCTGAAAATCGAGATCCGTGATATCGATGGCGACGCAATGCCCCTGCATTTCATGACATCCCCGCAGGGCAACCTCGTCATACGCGAGTAAGCGATTGCCACCGATTTCGGCTGCCGCCAGCAGTGAATTCTGGATCGAGTCGAAGAGGGTAGCGCCGAGGCTGTCGGAAGATTGCACGATGCGGTAACGGCCTAGTACTTGAAGGCGCGATGCAGGGCAACGATTCCGCCGCTCAGGTTGTGCACTTCAACTTCGTCGAAACCGCCCTGTTCGATGATGATCTGTTTCAGGCGGTCCTGGTCCGGATGCATGCGAATCGATTCGGCCAGGTACTGGTAACTGGCCCGGTCCCTGGCAATTACTTCGCCCATGCGCGGCAACAGTTTGAATGAGTAAAAATCGTAAAGCTTTTCCAGTGGCGCGTAGATTGGCTTCGAGAATTCGAGCACGCATAAGCGACCACCGGGTTTCAGCACGCGTTGCATCGAAGCCAAGGCCTTTGCCTTGTCGGTAACATTACGCAAGCCGAAGGCGATCGTAATGCAATCAAAATGATTGTTCGCGAAGGGCAGTATCTCGGCGTTACATTGCACGGTTTCGACACGATTGATGAAACCCTTGTCGATAATCCGATCGCGACCTTGCTGCAACATTGCGGCGTTGATGTCGGCCAGAATTACCTGTCCGGATGTACCTACCATCTGCGCTTCCTTAAGCGCCAGATCGCCGGTGCCGCCGGCCAGGTCCAGTACTTTGTGGCCGGCGCGCAGTCCACACATTTCCAGCGTGAAACGTTTCCACAGATGGTGCATACCCAACGACATGATATCGTTCATGAGATCGTATTTTCGCGCGACCGAAGTAAAAATTTCGCCTACCCGGCCCTGCTTTTCCGCGGTCGGAATTTCTTCGAAACCAAAGTCAGTGGTGGTGTTTTTGATCATAGCGCGAACCTTAACATATTCTGTCATGGCTTCGAGGGGGGCAGAGCAGATTTTCCCGGAAAGGCGGAGTAGAAAGGCAAGGGATAGAAAAAAATCTGCTCCGACCCCGAACGTCCTGGACCTGAACTCTCGGGGTCAGGCAACGTTTTTCGCGATACATTTCAACCCAGGCCAGGAAAGCACCGAAAAACGTGCTCTGACCCCTCTCGAAGCCACCTTCTTTACGAATCAGGTTTGCGTTTATGGCCGCCGGCCTCGAGCCGTTCCAGGTATTGCTGCCATCTTTCTTCGTAAGTGACGCCGAGTTCGTAGAGATAATCCCAACTGTAAATCCCGCTATCGTGATTGTCGTCGAAGGCGAGCTTGACCGCGTAATGACCCATCGGTTCGATGTTGTCAATATTGACGTCTTCTTTGCCGATTTGCAGCACCTCCTGACCGGGTCCGTGCCCCTGCACTTCGGCGGATGGTGAGTAAACCCTGAGATACTCGACGGGTAACTTGAAATTGGTACCATCTTCGAAACTGATCTCAAGGACGCGCGAAACTTTGTGCAGGTTGATTTCGGTTGGTTTCATTAGAGAATGTACTGAGACAGGTCTTCGTCGAGAGAGAGTTCACCGAGGTGTTCGTTAACATAATCGGCATCGATAGTTATGGTTTGCGCGACCATGTCCGAGGCTTCGAAACTAATGGTTTCGAGCAGACGCTCCATCACCGTGTGCAAGCGCCGCGCACCGATATTTTCCTGCTTTTCATTGACCTGGAAGGCAACCTCGGCGATGCGCGCAAGGCTATCATCGGTAAACTCCAGGCCGACGCCTTCGGTTTCCATCAGCGCGGTGTACTGTTCAGTCAGGGAGGCGTTGGGTTCGCGCAGGATGCGCACGAAGTCGTTCACGGTCAGAGCCGACAGCTCGACGCGGATCGGCAGGCGTCCCTGCAGCTCCGGAATCAGGTCGCTGGGCTTGGAAACATGGAATGCACCCGAAGCGATGAATAGAATATGATCCGTTTTGATCATGCCGGCCTTGGTGGAAGCGGTGCAGCCTTCGACCAATGGTAGCAGGTCACGTTGCACCCCCTCGCGTGATACGTCGGTACCGCTGGTTTCTCCGCGTCTGGCGACTTTGTCGATCTCATCGATGAAGACGATACCATTTTGTTCGGCATTTTCGAGCGCGGTCAGTTTAAGCTCTTCCTCGTTGATCAGCTTCGCGGCTTCTTCGTCGGTGAGCATTTTAAGCGCGTCTTCGACGCGAAGTTTGCGCGTTTTGGTTTTCTGGTTGCCGAGATTTTGAAACAAACCCTGTAGTTGATTGGTCATGTCTTCCATGCCGGGCGGCGCCATGATTTCGACGCCGACAACCGGTAGTTGCAGGTCGATCTCGATTTCCTTGTCGTTGAGTTTGTTTTCACGCAGCATTTTGCGGAATTTCTGGCGGGTATTGTCGCTTGCCGTATTGGCTTCTTCGGCAAAGTCGGCAGGCCGTGGTAGCAAAGCATCGAGCACTCTTTCCTCGGCGGCGTCCTCGGCGCGGTGACGTACCCGACTGACCTCGGCTTCACGGGTTTGCTTGACCGACACATCAACCAGGTCGCGGATGATCGATTCGACATCGCGGCCAACGTAACCAACCTCGGTGAACTTGGTGGCTTCGACCTTGATAAACGGCGCATTCGCCAGTCGTGCCAGGCGCCGTGCGATTTCGGTTTTGCCAACCCCGGTGGGGCCCATCATGAGGATGTTCTTCGGTGTTATCTCGTTGCGCAGGTCTTCGCTGACCTGCTGCCTACGCCAGCGGTTACGCAGCGCGATGGCAACGGCACGTTTGGCTTTATCCTGGCCGATTATGTGATTGTCGAGTTCCTGCGAAATTTCCCGCGGGGTCATGTGTGATTGGCTAATGAGTTTGTTGTTCACGGTATTAACTAGTAGTCGATTTCTTCAAAAGAGTGGTTGAGGTTGGTGTAGACGCAGATTTCACCGGCTATCTGCAAACCTTTCTCGACAATTTCGCGCGCGCTCATTGCAGTGGTGTCGAGCATTGCGCGTGCCGCTGCCTGGGCGTAGGCGCCACCCGAACCGATCGCCATCAGGCTGTCTTCGGGTTCGATGACGTCGCCATTGCCGGAAATAATCAGCGAGGCTTCCTCGTTGGCGACGCAGAGCAGGGCTTCAAGACGGCGCAGGGCGCGATCCGAGCGCCATTCCTTGGCCAGTTCCACTGCTGCGCGAATCATCTGACCATTGTGTTTTTCGAGTTTTCCCTCGAACAGCTCAAACAACATGAAGGCGTCAGCGGTGCCGCCGGCAAACCCGGCGATAACCTTGTCCTTGTACAGACGGCGCACCTTGCGCGCGTTGCCTTTCATGATGGTGTCGCCCAGGCTTACCTGGCCATCGCCACCGATGACGACGCTGTTATCGCGTCGTACCGAGAGTATCGTAGTACCTTCGAATTGTTGCAAAATTTTGTCCTGGTAAATTTGATACCGACATTGTCATATATGGGCAGCGGAATTGAAATACAAGAATTACCGGGTGGCTTCGAAGAGGTCAGAGCAAAAACTTCGGTGCTACCGGGACAATAGGGGAATGGTGGGCGAAATTTCTGGTCTGACCCCGAGGGTTAAGACACTGGAAAACTATTCGGATTTTCGTCGGGCGCGTGGGTGCGCTGCATCGTAAACCTTGGCCAGATGTTGAAAATCCAGATGCGTGTATACCTGGGTGGTGGCAATGTTGACGTGCCCGAGCAATTCCTGCACCGCGCGTAAATCCGAACTTGATTCGAGTAGATGGGTGGCGAAAGAGTGGCGCAGCATATGCGGCGAAATATGTTGTGCCAGCGCCTGTCGTTGAATCAACTGATTGAGTCGGCTTTGCACGTTGCGTGGGGAAATACGCTTACCCTGCTGACTCAGAAATAATGCCGCCTGATTAGCGTCCTTGCTGTAATCCTGGCGTAGCCGGAGCCAGCGTCGCACAGCGCTAACTGCCTTGCTGCCAACCGGCAGGTAACGGGTCTTGTTGCCTTTCCCGGTAACCACCAGTTGCTGCTGCGCGAGGTCAATATCATCGAGATCGATATTAACCAGTTCGGCGAGGCGCAGTCCCGAGGAATAAATCAGTTCAAAAATAGCGATATCGCGTACCAGCAAGGCATCGCGGTCATCGTTTAACCGCAACAGGCGATCGATGGTCTCGGCATCACAGATTTTGGGTAGTGGTTTATCAGGTTTGGGCGCGCTTACTTCAAGCGCCGGATTTTTAGCGACCACGGAATTGTGTATAAGAAACTGGTAAAAGCTGCGGATCGACGACAGTTCGCGCTGGATGGTCCGGCTTTTACGCCCCTGGCGGTGCCGTTTCGCGGCAAAACTACTCACGTCGGCATAACCAACCTGCGCCCAGGTTTCGATATCCAGGCTCTGCAAATGACTTCGAAACAGATTCAGGTCGCGGCGGTAGTTGCTGCAAGTGTGCCCGGAGTAGTACTTTTCACTGCGTAACATCTGGATGAACTGGTCCAGATATTCGGTCACCGCGATTACGCCACCTGCAACAGGATCTTCAGCCGGTTGCTAACCAGCTCGCCCAGCTGTTGCAGGAATATCGTGCCCATGGACAGGCCGAAGCGGTCAGCGCTGACACTGCCCAGGCATAGCAGCCCCATGTCCTTGGTATGGTAAAGCGGAATCAGGGCGCTCGAGCCGATACGCAGATCCGCACCGAAAAGTTCACGGTTGATTTTCTCGTCCTGGCGACCACAGACCGGTTTGCGGGCTTCGAGCCAGGGCTTGACCTTATCGACGATACCGCTATCTGCATCGAGAACGAGTCCGTCAATAATATTCCCGGCATCATTGACCCCGGGTAAAAAGCGGAAACAGACGAAATCGGTATAGAAAAAGGTCTGCACCTGGTCTTGCACCAGCGCCAGTACGTCGTGCAATTGATCGGTGTTCATTAACTCCAGTGCGAGACGGTGAAAACGCTGGTTGAGCTCCTCGTTTTCACGCGCAATGCCAACCAGTTCATCTATGTTGTTCTTCAGGGAAGTGTTTTCGTTGCGCAACAGTTTGGTCTGGCGTTCGATCAGGGAAGTCACACCTCCCGTCTGGTGCGGGATTTCGAGCGACGAGAACACCTCCGGATATGCCATCAGGACCGTGGGGTTATGCTGCAGATATTGAATGACTTTCGCTTCGTCAGTCTGCTCGGATTGCTCTTGTTCAGCCGATACTTCTGTCATATTCGATTTCGCCCTGATAAACCATTGCAGTTTCACCCGCCATCATAACGGGGTTTGTGTCGCCTTGCCATTCCAGATTGAGTTCGCCGCCCAACAAAATCGCCCGCGCACTGTTTTCGAGTATACCGCGCTGTACTCCTGTTACCATCGCTGCGCAGGCGCCGCTGCCGCAAGCGCGGGTTTCACCGACACCACGTTCATAAACGCGTAATTTGAAAGTGCTACGGTCAACAACCTGCATGAAGCCGATGTTGGCCCGGGCGGGAAACATTTGATGTGCCTCGAAGTAGGGCCCCAGGGTGTCGATGTCGGCTATGTCAACGTCATCGACCTGGATCACCATGTGCGGATTGCCGATCGATACCGCGCTAAAGCTGATTTCCCGGCCCTCGTAATCCGTCTGGTAGATATCTTGCCGCAGCTCGGCGCGCAGTGGAATTTCGACCGGTTCGAAGCAAGGTATGCCCATGTTGACGCGATAGCGGGTGGCATCGATCCTTTCAAGCTGCAACAGCCCCGCATTGGTTTCGACCGGGATAATATCCAGATCAGTCATGCCCTGCTCGCGGACAAAACGCGCGAAGCAGCGTGCGCCGTTGCCACATTGTGTGACTTCGCCGCCGTCGGCATTGTAAATACGGTATTTAAAGGCCGCGGCTTCACTATCCGCACGCTCGACGATCAGCATCTGGTCGAAACCGATGCCATCGAAACGATCTGCCCAGCGTCGCACCAGCTCGGGGCGTGGTTCGAATGGCTGGTTGATCGCATCGATCACGGCGAAATCGTTGCCCAGACCGTGCATCTTGGCAAACTTCAATTTCATGGCAACAGCGACTCGCCTCGGATCAGGTCGGGAAAACGCTCACGTTCGCGTACACAGTAGTGCCGGTCACCATCCACCATGATCTCGGCCGCGCGCGTACGCGAATTGTAGTTGGACGCCATACCGAAGGCATAGGCTCCCGAGGAGCGGATGGCGAGCAAATCGTCTTGCTCGAGGCTCAAGCTGCGATCCTTGCCGAGAAAATCGCTCGACTCGCAAATTGCACCGACCACGTCGTAAACCTTTTCAGTGGCTTCGCTTTGTTGTTCGACACGAATTATTTCCTGCCAGGCGCCATATAGCGACGGCCTGATTAAATCGTTCATCGCGGCGTCGATCACGGCGAAGTTTTTGTCCGCGCTATGCTTGAGGTAAATAACCTTGCTCACCAGGATACCGGCGTTACCGGCGATTGCGCGCCCGGGTTCGATGACGATGGTACCGTCGAAGCTTTGCAGTCGATCCTGTAGTGCACTGGCCCAGTCCGCCGGTAATGGTGGTTCTTCGTCGCGGTAGCGGATGCCGAGGCCGCCACCGAGATCGAGGTGATGAATCTTGATGTCTCGCTCACGCAAGCTTTCGACCAATGCCAGCAGGCGATCGAGGGCATCGATATAGGGCGACATTTCGGTTAATTGTGAACCGATGTGGCAATCCATGCCGATGATCTCGATGTTTGCGAGACGAGCCGCTTTGAGGTAAACCTGTTCGGCGTCGGTAAAGGCGATGCCAAACTTGTTCTCCCTGAGCCCGGTAGATATGTAGGGATGGGTTCCGGCATCGACATCCGGATTGACGCGAAACGAAACGCGAGCTGTCTTGCCCATACGCCCGGCAATTTCATTGATGCGGTCGAGTTCCTGCTCGGATTCGACATTGAAACAGAGAATATCAACGTCGAGTGCGGTCTCGATCTCGCTAGCCAGTTTGCCGACCCCCGAGAACACAATACGCGCTGCTTCGCCGCCGGCCTGTAACACCCGCTGCAATTCGCCGCCGGAAACGATATCGAAGCCTGAGCCGAGGCGCGCCAGTAGGTTCAACACGGCGAGATTGGAATTGGCCTTGACTGCGTAGCAGACCAGGTGGTCATGTTCGGCGAGCGCCGCATCGAATGCGTGCCAGTGACGCTCGAGTGTCGCGCGCGAATAGACGAACAGCGGGGTGCCATACTGTTCGGCAAGCGCTGCTATGGCGACGTCTTCGCAATAGAGTTCATCGTTTTTGTATTCGAAATGATCCACTAGTAACTCGTCTCGCTCTTACTCTTTTTCTCGTCTTCCTCGGGCAATACCAACGGGCCCTTGTTGCCGCAGCCGGACAGGGCCAGCAACAGGCAACAACAAATCAACCAGCTGGTAATTCTGACGCGTGTCATGCCGTGGAGATTACCCGTTTTGCGCTCAACGCCCAAACCCCTGCACCGCACAATAGTCCACCGCCGATATAGCTGTATGCCTTTTGCGCGCGTGGCGTTGCGAGGAAGCGTCGAATCGATGCCGCGAACAGGGCATAACTGGTGGCGCCGATGGTTGCTAGCACGACAAAAGTGACCCCGAGGATCCACAGTTGAGGTACCGCCGGGTGCGCCGCGCTAATGAACTGCGGTAGCAGGGCGATAAAAAATACGATGCTCTTGGGATTCAGTGCGGTGACGATAAACGCATTGGCAAACAGCTTGCGCGGTGAAGCCTGTTGCGTCCCCGCATCCTGCAGTTGCATCGGTTTGGTGGCGCCGCGCATCAGCCGGACGCCGAGGTAAATCAGGTATAGCCCACCCATCCACTTGATCGTGGTAAACCAGATGGCCGACGCGGCAAGCAATGTGCCGAGCCCGATCAGCGAAACCGTGATCGCGACGGAGTCACCGAGCGCTACCCCGGCAACCACTGGCAAAGTGGATTTGCGGCCGTGCGCGATCGAATAGCTCAACACCAATAGTATAGTCGGGCCGGGTATCGCCAGCACCACCGCGCTGGTGGCGACATAGGCAAGCCAGAGTTCTAGCGGCATGGGGGTTTTACTCGCGGTTGATTAACAGACGCGTGAGCTTGTCATACTCAGCCAGGCGAGACAATGGCTTGCGGCATAATTGATCCCGTGTGCGTTCGATGTAATGTCTCAGTTCGGTATTGATATCGGCGGGTAGCTCGTCTTCATCGAGCACGCGACAGCGGCCGTCGGGAGTGATCAGTACGTCAACCATCAGGTCGCGCCAGGCGATAGCTTCTGCCGAAATGATGGTGTTGTCGCTGACGTTGAAGTAGAGCGCGACGGTTTGCTGCTGCGCATCGATCCAGTGGTAGGTATTATAGGGTCTGTCTTGCCAGAAATAGCCGAGGCTCAGCGTGCCCTTGCGCAGCAGGATGTCTTCGAGCTGGTGATCGGCGGGCATGCGGTACACCACCACGGCATCGTTTGCCGTGGCCTGTAATAGCTCGCAGGCAAAGGTTGTACGCTCCCCCAACAGCGTGGTCTTGATCTCGGTAATGCTGTTCAGGATAACAGCACCAGTACCAGGCCGATTGCCGCCGGGGCGGCCTGTATCCATAGAATCCTGCGGCTCACGGTGGCCGCGCCAAAAACCCCGGCAATGATTACGCAGCTTAAAAAGAATAGCCTGATTTCATTGCTGCCGGTATCCGCCAGCAATCCCCAGATCAACCCGGCGGCGAGGAATCCATTGTAAAGTCCCTGGTTCATCGCCAGCGCCCGGGTTATTGCGGCATGCTCGGCCGTTTGCCTGAACACGCGCATGCCTAGCGGTTGTTCCCAGAGGAACATTTCCAGCACCAGGAACGCGAGGTGTAAAATCGCGACCAGCGCTACAACCAGACCGGCAAAGTAAGCAATCATAGGCGGTAGTAGTTCGGTTATAATTCGTCACTATCGTCTCACAGTAGCAACCACTTTGCCTGTTCAAATTAAATGCCTGGCTCGATACCCGTAATCGATCTCGAACCCTGGTTTGCCGGAGGTCGGCAGCAACGGCTGGAGCTATGTCAGCAAGTCGGACGGGTGTGCCATGAAGTTGGATTTTTCTATGTTGTCAATCACGCAGTGCCGGCGCATGTCAGCGAACTTTACCTGGCGACCCTGAAGAAATTTTTTGCCCTGCCGCTAGCCACCAAACGCGCTATCGATAAGCAGGGTTCGGCTCAGTTTCGCGGCTGGGAACAACTGGGATCGGAACTCACCAACAATCAAATCGATTACCGCGAACAAATCGATATTGGTGTCGAGCGCACTGCGATTGCCGATCCTGACCCTTATTACATGGCGCTGGTGGGCCCCAATCAATGGCCGCCGCAAGCGGAGCTCCCGGGTTTCAGGGAAACCGTCACTGACTACTTTACGCGCCTGTCCGAAGTAGCCCGGCAAATTCTGCGCATCATGTCGCTCTCACTCGGCCTCGCTGAAAACCATATCGAGCAGGTATTCGGGGAAAGCCCATCACCCTATCTGAAGCTGATCCGCTACCCGAAAACCCTCGCAGGCGGGCGTGGCGTCGGGGTACATAAGGATTCGGGATTTCTGACTTTGCTGCTGCAGGATGAAAACCCGGGGCTGGAAGCGCAGGCCAACGACAATACCTGGCATCCGGTAGATCCGGTCCCGGGCAGCCTGGTAGTTAATACCGGTGAACTGCTGCAACTGATAACCCACAACTATTTTATCGCGACCCCGCACCGGGTAATCAACCGGGCCGACAGTGAACGCTACTCGTCGGCGTTTTTTTACAGCCCCGATCTGAATACATTGCTAGACTCATTGCCGATCGATGCGACTTATATCGACCAAGTTATGCGCAGCGAACGACATCGCGGCGAGGGGTTGATGGCTTCTCGCACGGAAATGGCCGCCGGCACCGGTGGCATGGCGAGCTCACTCAGGCCGACCGTGTTCGGGGAGAGATACTGGCAGCGCTGGGTGCGTAGTTACCCGGAGATAGCGCGCAAATTCTACCCCGGATTGATGGCATAGGAATCAGGATTGCTGATATAACGCTTAAACTACCGTCGTGGTCGCACCCAGTACCAGCTGGCGATAACCAGTGCACCGAATAGCGTATACAGCAACATAAACACCCATTCCGGGGCGCGATAATAGAGCAGGGTTTGCAACCAGTGGCCGATGAATGAGCCCGCATAAACAGTATCACCGGCTTTGGCGCGTAAACTCATTTCCCAGGTGGTAAGCGGACAGATAGTACCTAGCCACGATTGCAATACGACGATGCCAATGGCCGCGAGGTGTGCGCTGCGAAACCTGAAATTGTACACCCAGGACCAGGCAAGTAACTTTCCGGAAAATATTAAAAACAGGCCAAGTACAACAAAAACAACGAACAACACATGGATAAACAGCATGGCGTCCGCGGCGATCAGATAATAAAGTTTTGCTTCCATGAGGTCGCAATTCTACCTGAGAGAAAAAGCGCCGCCGCCGATAATTTCACGCACATCTGGTTTCGATAACCAGGGTTGTGGGGCAAAAGCTGTTAAGACCCGCATGCGCCGGGTTGATGGTAGATCACGGAGAGATCTGCGCAGGCGGTGCAGGCATTGGCATAGGTCGCCATTTCGGTGGCTTCGGCGCGGGTGGCGCAAACCGGGGTGTAATCCATAGTGCAAATCTGCGGCCTGGGGTCCGTGCATTGCACCGCGTTTGCCGGCATTTGTCCGCCCATAGGTGTTGCGCATGAAGCCAGTAACAGGAAACCGGGCAGGACTGCAATTATGGCTTTGGTTTTCATCATCAAGACTCCGGGTTGGCTGGTATCAAAATACATTTTTCCCGGGATTTGAATCCGGGTCTATGCTCTGGGTCAGTTGAAATTCTACTTTCATGTCATATCGGCGATATGCCCGATGTGCTCGCGGATTTGATCGACGATTTGATCGAGCTTTTTAGCGTACAGACCCGAATAACCCCGGGTTAGCGGAATCATGGTTTGGTCGTCCAGAATCACCAGTAGTCGGTATGAATACTGCACGCCAGCGGAATCCCCGGATTCAAGTGCGTCACGCCTGACCTTGATGATGCGGCTGAGCGGTACTTCACCGCTTTTACTGGCGATCAGGTTTCGCCAACGCCAGCTAAACAGATTGTCTTCCACCGAAAAGGTGAAACTTGCAATCTCGATGAAAAAATACGCCACCACCAGCGGTAGCAGCAAGCCGATAGACAGGCCGATCAGCTCGCTGGTTTCAATGCTGCCGTCAAGCAGACTGGAACCGTGCTCGATCAACAGTAATGGTATAAGGCTCAAAAATATAAGCGGAAAAACATAACTGCTGTAACGAACCCGATAGGTTGATTCATTTTGTTCGGTGGTAAGCATCTGCCTATGCCCGGTTAGTCTCGCGTAGCATAAATTGAGCCCCGGCCGTTGGCGAGAAAAACAATCCATATTGCCATCGCGAAATTTCCTGAGCCAGTGATTTATTATCGGTTGCTGTGTGGTCCAATTGTTTCACAGTGTACCGGGTTCCACCAGCACGCCCCGCGGATGAAACAGCAGTAGATTGATTGTATACACATAGCTTTTCAGTCCAAAGCAGGGATTGTTTCAGACCTTGTTACGGTAGCTGAATTCTCAGGTCTGCGCTTGCCATAGTCGGCGCAACTCATCTTCATTATCAGGTTCCTGGTTGAAACAGTGGTACTGATTACGATCGATCTGAACCCAGGGCTGTGCGCTGCACAACCAGATATGTGCAACCGGCTGCAACCCGCTGGTGTCGTCCAGCGAGCCTGCCTTGATGCTGACTGCTTCATCAGGGTCATCAGAACCGTGCATGATGCGGGTGCCGCAGTCGGGACAAAAGAAGCAGCGCTTGATCGAACCGTCCTCACCGCGGGTGTCCCAGGTCTGTAGCCGCTTTTGGCTCTGTGAAAAATCGATTTCACGGGGGTTCATCCTTAACGACATGCCGAAGGCGCTCGACGACTGCCGCTGACAATCCGTGCAGTGACACACGTAAAGCATTTGCGGTGTACCGAGCAGTTCATACCTGATGCCGCCGCATTGGCAGCCACCGGTCCTGGTTGTAATCGAAGTCATCGCTATGCTCCTGAAAAATCGTTTTCGTGTTGCATCAAGTACTCCTGGGTTTCGACTACGTCACTTGCCAGATCGATAATAAGTGCTGCGTGATCGCTTAAGCCCTCGCGTCGATCGGGTTGCTCGGGGTTCAGTCCCCAGGCGTGCCGAAAGCCGGTGATTGCGGGCACCAGTTGCGGACTGCAAAAGGCCTGGTCGAGCCGAAAACCGTTGTTACGATGCGAATACCAGCTATATTCGCGTCGATCACCATGCAGATGGCGGAAGGCATCCGTCCAGCCACGCCGTCCCATGCTGGTTATCCAGTCGTGCTCGCGGTGAAAACTGGGACCTAACGGGTTTTCTTCGTCGAGGTCACGGTTACTGCAATTGCTGTCCCCGATTAGTAGTCCAGGGCCTAATTTCCATGCCTCGACCATTTTCAGTAGTGCCGTCATAAAGGGATACTTGAGCGCGGGGGTGGTGTGGTTAGGGATATGCATCATGCCGAGCGACAAACCGGGTCGGGTTGCGATCCGCGCCAGCAGCCAGCGGTCGCGATTTTTGGGCATCTTCGGCGTGGCTATAGCCTGCAACGGCTGCTTGCTGGCCAGCAATAGTGCGTTTTTTGCGGGTAGCTTCACGCTTATGCTGGTCAACTGGCTGCAATAACCGGCCGCGGTCAATTCGGCCGCCAGCCATTGGCTGGCGCTGGTGCCGCGAAATTCGGCAAGCCCGATCACATCTGGCTGCCATGCAAGCAGCTGCGCCAGTATTCCGCTTACGCGTTTGCCGCCACCCGCGCGGATATTCCAGGAAACGATACGCATCTTTTATCTTGCAGTGCTCTGTTAGTCGCTATTACGGCAGCATCGCCACGGTAATTACCGTAGGGTACTATCTTTTTGCCTGCGTCGGCGTAGAAATCTGGAAGGTATTGTTAATCGGGGTTGAGGAGAATTTTACTCTGGCAGATTGGCCGTAAGTATCCGTCGCAGGTTACCACCCAGCACCTTCTTTACATCCGCTTTGGATATCCCGGCTGCCAGTAGAGATTCTGTCAACATCGGCAACCCCGTGGTATCTAACGGCGTGGTCACATGGCCGTCGAAGTCCGAACCCAATCCGACGTGATCGACACCTGCAATCCTGATGGCGTATTGAATGGCGGTAACAATGCCGTGCAAGCTTGCGTCGCAAACAGCGATCTTCCAGTACCCGATACCGACGACACCACCGTTTTTGGCAATGCGGCGCAGTTGGGCGTTGGTTAAATTCCTTGGGCCAGGGCAGGTGCCGACGACGCCGCCGTGAGACACCACCACCGGCCGGGTCGCGAGTTCGAGAGTATCCTTGAAAGCTGATGGCGAAGCATGGGCCAGGTCGATGGTGATTCCAAGCGCTTCCATGCGGGGAACCAGCAAGCGCCCGAGTTCAGTGAGTCCGTATTTGTTGACGCCGTGTGTCGACCCGGCGATCTGGTTATCGGTAAAATGTGCCAGCCCCATCATGCGGAACCCGGCGGCATAGAACTCGTCCAGCGCCTGTTCATCACCTTCCAGTGCGTGCATGCCTTCCAGTGCGAGCAGGCCCCTGATTCCCTCGGCGGACAGATCCTCACGGCGCAGCACGAGTGTAAGCGATGAATTTTCGGCCAGCTGCCTCAACTCGTTCGCCTGCGCTAACGCTTGTTCTCTGGGGCTGAACCAGGTCGCAGGTGAACGCAGGGAAGCGATAAACAACAATGCTGAAACCTTGCTGACCACGCTGAAGACCTGCAAATCCACGCCGCCGTCGCGCAAGCGCGGCAGGTCCACCTGTCCACGGGTGTACCGCTTACGCAGATCGCGGCCCCAGAGCAGCGAGTCCGCATGCAAGTCAGCGACAAAAGCGGCTTCGTGGAACCTTCGAGCTGCTGCGGAAGTGTCATAAGGGCCTTGCACGAGCACGGCATTGTATTTTTGGTCGTAGTAGGGAAGGACTCCGTAACGAAGTGCGCCCAGGGTCACCAGAACAAGACCGATAAAACCAGCTAATAACTTAAGGAGCCTCTGATTAATTCTGAGTCACTCAGCTGCGCAGGGAAAATGCGTCTATTCAAGGCGCCAATCGCAGGCAATAGCAAGGCTATTGCCAAGATTGGCAACGCCGAGTTGGCACATTTTAACAAGCAGATGTCGATTCATGGATTGATCAGAGGCTCCTTAAACAGGAGGCGTCTAATTTACCAGTCTCCGCACTCGTAAAAGCCCACATCAGTATCCCGGATTGAGCCGGGATACTGACGCATTTTTTATTATAGGTTCTCTTTATTCAGACAGGCACTACATTGTTCGCGCAAGGACCCTTCTGGCCTTGACCAACTTCGAACTCTACTGCCTGGCCGTCATTAAGCGTTGCGTAGTCATCGCCACTTTTAATTTCGGAATGATGCACAAAAAGGTCCTTCCCGCCATCTTCCGGCGTGATAAAACCATAGCCCTTGGCAGCATTGAACCACTTGACTGTACCTTTACTCATATCTACTCTCACAAAAAATGGTGAATTATTATAAAATTTAGAATTCGAATTCACCGTTTCGAATTAGAAATGTAATTTCGCTACTAACCCGAAATACCCACCTTCAGCGGCGAACAAAATGAGTGTAACGAGTTTCGGGTAACCCACATAAAGCGTTTCATGCATTACCCAAAATTATGTTTTTTATCTTCAATTAGACGCTTACTTAAAACTATTACGGGGTCCGGGTCAAATCCTATACTCTTATAAAACGAAATAACCCTGTCATTAGTCTTGCGCACCATTAGTTCTACCTTCGGACATCCCAGTTTAACCAGTTCCACCTCAACATGATTAACAAGCATTGAAGCGAGCCCCTTTCTTTGCTGCGAAATCTTAACCGCCAGGAAATAAATCCAGCCACGATGACCATCATACCCCGCCATACAACTGGCTACTAATTCGTTTTTCAGTTCTCCGACGAAAAATAGCTGCGGAGAATCTGTATACTTCCTGTCGATATCGGTTTGCGGGTCGTTCCACGGCACAATAAGACCACATTCTCCCCATAAATCAATGACTTCAGCTGTGTCATCGGGGCGATATGTTCTGATTGAAAAATTACCTATGGCCGCGCTACGCATGTCAGTTGTCTCGAGCGATTGGCCTCGCCGAATAATTTTGATCAGGGTTCAACGATGACTCCCGCTCGATAATGTAAAATTTTACTGCTACCGTTCTTGCTGGTGACTGTCCATAGCCCTTCTTTCAGCCCCGCGATGTAATTTCCGTTCTCGGTCATCTCCCCCGCATCATTCCAGGAGGTAAACTGACCGTGCAACTTGCCGTTCGAGTCTGTTTCCAGTTTCAATATCAAAACACCATTCTTTATCAGCTCAAGAGGCCCAGTTCGGACGGTTATGTTTGCTGCCTTCTCCCACATGCATGTACGCATGATAACGTCATCGCCTAGTTGCGCAAGCACCGCATCTCCTCGTGGGCAGTTAAACTCGGCGGCACTGGGCAGTATCGGCAAACTGACCAATAGAAAGCATAAGAAGATAATCGTCGAGCGCATGCGAGCGTCGCTAGCTGGCTTTGGCGGCCCAGTATCAGTAATGTCCCTGCGCATTTTTCTGCTGCGCGAATATGCAACGATTCTTTTGATTATTCAGTTTACCTGCCATAGATCGTTCTTACGATTTCGTAACTGAGAGTATCGATCGTGAATACGAGTTTATTGTCACTTGCAGTCATTTCTGTGGACTGTAATCTAACATAAATTTTCCCATCGCCCGCTTGCAGGCATACAAACTCACCATTGTTTTCATCTATCTTGCCGAGCGCCTCCTGCATAACTTTATTACTCGTTTGTGTACCCATTTCGCCAATAACAACGGCAATGGCATAACCGCACTTCAGGGAAACGACTTGCCCCGTGGAGGTGGCGGCGGTGACGACAGGGCTGATGAATACCAGGTTGATTACCAGGAGTAGTTTTTTCATGTCAGTTATGACTCACATCGGCGGATGCTAGCGTAACGCTGGCGCTAGTTATCGAAACTGCAGTCAAAAAAGAAAATAGATATTTTTGCATGGTTTGTTTTCCGGTTAATCGCCCAAGATTCGAATACGCTGCACCGTGCAGCTGCAGGCATCTATTAAGCAGAGTATAAGGTGTATGCTCCGATTGTTATGAAACCGATGCCCGCGATGTAATGCAAGTACTTCTCGTTTATATACTCGGATAGCAAGCTGCCGGCTAAAACTCCAAGCGCAGTCGCAACCACTAGTGCGGCTGAAGCCGCAATGAAAACAGTATATTTGCTAACTTCCCTGTCTGCCGCGAAAAGCATTGTTGCGAGCTGTGTTTTATCACCCAGTTCAGCGATAAAAACAGCGGTAAAAATAGTCAGGAAAATTTTCCAGTCCATTATTTTCCTTTCCTGCCACCATTGATACAGACTTGCATTAATGCCTGTAACTTGTCCTTTCCCAGATGATTCATCAACTCGATGTTACGCGCGGGAACCTGGTCGAGGTCAGTCGAATCAGCGATGGCCCGCTCGAGACTCTGTTCCCTGATTATATGTAACATGGGATACGGTGACCGGTTTGTATAGTTCTCCGCATCATCTGGAGCGGTGCCGCCAAACTGGTAGTTCGGGTGAAAGCTGGCTATCTGATAGACACCCTCGAACCCCGTCTGCAGCAGCAGTTTATCGGCATAATCCAGAAACTGATTGTAGT
>PVMS01088749.1_pt1 | contig 21975 bp, 20 predicted proteins | sample 1853461 | NCBI WGS metagenome assembly PVMS01 (sample SAMN08582032, study PRJNA380276) | Marine sediment metagenome, whole genome shotgun sequencing project. | isolation source: ocean sediment barecode stripped | collected 2017 | reverse complement strand
CGTCTCCCATCCAGAGGTCGAGGATGATCTCGGCGTCCCGTTTTCGATGTCCGACACGTCGAGGCCGACGACGCGGCCGGCCGAGTTGGCGAAGAACGCTCGTTGCCCGAATACCGCCGTCGAGTTCTCCACGCTCTGTTGTCGCCCGACGATCTCGCGCAGTTCGTCGGCCCAAACGGGCATCTGGAAGACGACCTCCGGATCGACCGTGACCATGCCGGCATCGTCGTAGCCGCGGTTGAGCTTGATCGCGTACCACCACGATCGATTCGGGAGGGTTCCTCTACGTGGCGGCCCAGCAGGACCTCGCCTTGAAGAGCAACACGGCTGCTCGGCGCGTCCGCGAGGTCGGCCAGGTCGTGAAACTCGATCCCGACGATCCGGACGACCCGATCGTCTGGTCCCTCGAGGTCCCCGCCGCCCGGGGGCAGAAAGCGGGCGTGTGGGCAACGCCGGCGCTCCTCGACGAGGAGAACATCCTGTACGTCGTCGGCAATCCGGGTGACCTGATGGCGGTCGATACCACCTCCGGCGAGATCCTGTGGACGGACGACGTTGGCGGCAACGCGTGGTCATCGCCGGTGGTGGCCGACGGCGCGCTGGTCATCGCAGTCGACTGCCTCACATCGGATCCCGGATTACGTGCCTACGACCTCGCCGATCCCCGTGCCCCCACGAAGATGTGGGACGCTCCTCTCGGAGGCGGCGGATGCATCGAGTCGACTCCCGCGGTGTGGAACGGCCAGATCTTCGTGGGAACCCGAGACGGGTTCTTCTACGCGACCGGGAGCTGATGGCGATCCCGCGAACCAGGATGCACGGACTCGTGGGGCTGATCCGTGCCGTGATCGTCCTGTTCGGATCGGTCGCCGTCGCCGCCACCATCGCCGGATTCTTCGGGAGCACTTGGTGGATCTTCGACCTTGCCGCCGACTACCGGTTTCCCCTGATGGTGACCCTCGTCCTCGTCGCGATCGCCTACGGTCTCGGTTACGGCCGAGCCGCGGCGGTCATCTTCCTCATCGCCGCCGTCGTGAACGCCGTGCTCATCGTCCCGCTGTGGATCTCGCAACAACCGAAGGCCCGCACGGAGGACAACCTGCGAGTCGTCACCTTCGATGTCGAAGGCCACGCCGAGAACCGAGATGAGATCCTCAGCTGGCTCGGTTCGGTCGGGGCCCGCATCGTCTTCCTCCAGGGAACCGACGCTGGATGGTCGGCAGACATCTCGGCGGCGGGGCTTCCCTATCGGACCCTCGCAGTTCCTGCTCCGTCCGGAACAACGGTGCTCGCTCGTAGCGACGTCGACGCCACACTCGCCCCCAACGACGACGGATCGCCGTACGTCGAGATCGTCACGACCCTCGGCGGGGCGACGCTCACCCTCATCGGCGTCGATACCGAGATACCCCGCTCCTCAGAAGAGGCCGAAACTCGCCTGGCACTCTTCGCCACAGTCGCGGATCGGGTCGCCGCAGTCGAAACCCGGGTCGCGGTGGTCGGGAACCTGTCGACCACACGCTGGTCGCACGCGTTCAGGGTTCTCGCGAGCGACCCGCCGCTGCGAGCTTCGGAGGACGGATCTGGGTACTGGGCGACGTGGAATGCCTTCCCCTCGTTCAACATCCCGGCGGTCCAACGGATCTTCGGCCTGCCCCTCGATCACGTCCTGCTGAGCGAAGACCTCACCACGACCGCTCGTCTGGTCGGACCCGACCTCGGGCCCAATCACCGCGGTGTCGTCGTGGATATCGCGAGAGCGGGAACGTGACGAGTCGCGAACACCGCGCTCAGGAGATGGCCCGGACCATGCCACCGTCCACCTGAAGCGTCGCTCCGGTGATATACGAAGCTGCGTCCGATACGAGGAACACCGCAGCCGCCGCGAACTCCTCGAGCTCGCCGTAGCGCCCCAGCGGTATCGCCGCCTGGCTGCGAGAGCGAACCTCTGCCGTGGCGATGCCTTCCTGTTCGGCCACGAACGCGTCGAGTGCGGCGACCCGTTCGGTGGCGATACGGCCTGGGATCAGATGGTTGACCCGAATCCCGTCACCGGCCCACTCGTCGGACAGGGTCTTGGCGAGCGCGGCAACACCGGATCGGAAAACGGTGGAGAGCGCGAGCGACCCAACCGGCTCTCGCACCGATGCCGAGGTCATGAACAGCATCGACGAGCCCGGAGCGAGGTGCGGCCGAGCGTACTTCGCGAAACCGAGCGCCGAACGAAGGATGAGGCGATACGCGGCATCCCATCCTTCCGCATCGGTGTCGGCGAACGTTCCGCTTCGTGGGCCGCCCGCATTGGGAATCACGATGTCGAGGCCACCCCACCCACTCGCCACCGCGTCCAACCACGTACGCACCTGCGCGAGGTCCGAGACGTCGACTTCGGCGCTGAGGACGTCCGAACGGGTGTGGGCACGGATCTGATCGGCGGCCGCCTCCGCGCGGTGAGCGTCGCGAGAGCAGATCGCCACCCGGGCCCCCTCCGACGCCAACTCCCGAGCGATAGCGAACCCGATCCCCTGCGAGGCAGCAGCAACAACGGCCCTCTTGCCGGGAATCCCAAGATCCATGAGCAGAGTCAAGACGATGAGCGGACCGATGGCAAAGCCGCGGGTCGCGAGTCGCGAGTCAAGAGTCGCGAGTCAAGAGTCGCGAGTCAAGAGTGTGCACGAACCGTCTCCTCCCCGCGAGCGAAGCGAGCGTTGGGAGGTGGCGTCGACCGCCTCGGTCGACGCCGGAGGGGGTCCGGTCGTTGTACGTAATACGCAATACGTGATACGTGATACGTAGTACCCCGAGCGCAGCGAGGTCTACAGCGAGCTCCTCAATGCGGCGCGGTCGACCTTGCCGTTGTCGAGGAGTGGCATTTCTTCCAGGAGGAGCCATCGTTTCGGAACCTGATGGGGTTCGAGCCGCCCCCTCGCCTCGAGGTCCAGATCGGTGCGCGTCGGGTCGTCCACCGCGACGGCCGCGACCACGACTTCGCCCCACTCGTCGTCGGGAACTCCGAACACCTCACACTGTCGGATGCCCGGGAGACCCATCAGGGCGGAGACGACGGCAGTCGGGTACACGTTCTCACCGCCCGTGATGATCACGTCGTCCCTGCGTCCCACCACGACGAGGCGTCCTTCTCCATCGAAGTACCCGAGATCACCGGTGTGATGCGGACCGCGCCTGGGCTCCTCTCCCAGATACCCAGGAGACACCGCGGGGCCGGCCACGGTGATCTCCCCCGCGACTCCGGACGGGACCGTGACGCCGCGCTCATCGACGACGGTCACCTCGAACCCATCGAGCGGACGACCGGCGGTTCCGAGCGCATCCCTCTGCTCCCCCGCCGCGACCGTCGCCACCTGCGAACACGCTTCGGTCATCCCGTAGGTCTGACGGACGGGAAGGCCGGCATCGAGGGCTCGCTCCACGAGTTGGGGAGCTGCGGGTGCTCCTCCAAGAAGAACCGCTTCGACGCGGTCGTACGGCCCCGGGTGGTTCTCGAGGATCCGACGCAGCATCGTGGGCACGAGGCTCGCGATCGTCGCGCGACCGAACCTCAGGTCGTCGGCCACGGCTTCGGCGTCGAAACCCGGGTGCAGGAGCACCGAGCCTCCGGCGGCAAGGCTCCGCCACACAACCGAGATGCCGCCGACATGCCAGAGTGGCAGACAGAGCAGCCACCGATCCCCGGCGTCGTTGCCGATGCGCATCCGGGATGCCGCGACCGCGGTGGCGATGTTGGCCGCGGTGAACAGCACACCGCGGGGTCGTCCGCTGCTACCCGAGGTCGCCACCACCGCCAGAACCCCGGGAGGAACCGACTGTTCGGTCGTGTGCGGCGGATGCGGACCGGATGGCACCATCGTCGCTCCCGAGCGGGGAACCCCCACCAGGGCGACGATCGTGGCGCGGTCCGGCGCTGCGGGGAACGTGACGAAGGATCCCGGGCCCGTGCCGGATTCCCGCAGCTCCGCGGCGTAGGCGGTAGCGAGCCTATCGAGTTCGCGGTAGGTCAGGATCTCGCTCTCGAACACGATCGCCGGAGCGTCCGGTGTGTGTTCGGCGTGGATCCTCACGTGGTCCGGGGGAGAGCATCGATCATCGCTCTCACTACAGTATCGGCCGTGATCTCCGAGATCTTCGATTCCGACGCTTGGGAGCCCGTCGCAGGGTTCGACTTCACCGATATCACCTATCACCGTGCTCGCCGGGTCGGCGCGGTCAGGATCGCCATCGACCGGCCCGAGGTCCGGAACGCGTTCCGGCCCCACACCGTCGACGAACTGCACCGCGCGCTCGACCACGCCCGGATGACATCCGATGTCGGCTGCGTCCTCCTCACCGGCAACGGACCCTCGCCCAAGGACGGAGGGTGGGCGTTCTGCTCTGGCGGGGATCAGCGGATTCGCGGGGCCGACGGATACAAATACGAAGGCGGTGAAGGGGTCGATCCGGCCCGCCTCGGTCGTCTCCACATCCTCGAGGTCCAGCGCCTCATCCGATTCATGCCCAAGGTGGTGATCGCCGTCGTCCCCGGCTGGGCCGTCGGTGGAGGCCACAGCCTGCACGTGGTGTGCGACCTGACCCTCGCATCACGGGAACACGCGATCTTCAAACAAACAGACGCCGATGTCGCCAGCTTCGACGGGGGCTACGGTTCGGCGCTGCTCGCCCGTCAGGTCGGACAGAAGCGGGCGAGGGAGATCTTCTTCCTCGGACGCGATTACACCGCCCAGGAAGCCTTCGACATGGGGATGGTGAACGCGGTCATCGATCATGCCGACCTCGAAGGGGAAGCTCTGGAATGGGCGACGGAGATCACCGCCAAGAGCCCGACCGCCCAACGCATGCTGAAGTACGCGTTCAACCTCCCCGACGACGGCCTGGTCGGCCAGCAACTCTTCGCCGGCGAGGCGACCCGACTCGCCTACGGCTCGGACGAAGCTCGAGAGGGTCGCGACGCCTTCCTGGAGAAGCGCGCCCCGGACTACTCCGGGTTCCCCTGGCACTTCTGAGATGAACCCCTGGGTCCTTGCCGCGCGTCCGGCGACGCTTCCCGCGGCGGCTGCTCCCGTCCTCGTCGGAAGCGCTCTCGCTTCCCGAGACGACGTCTTCCGCTGGGACGCCTTCGCCGTCATCCTCTTGTCCGCACTCGCCATCCAGGTGGGCGTCAACTTCGCCAACGATCTCGCCGACGCACAGCGAGGCGCCGACACCGAGCACCGGATCGGGCCCACCCGGGCCGTCGCCACGGGTTTGCTGACCGCCTCCCAGATGAAACGAGCCATCGCGATGGCCTTCGGCATCGCCGCGCTCGGCGGGCTGTATCTCATCTACCTCGGCGGATGGGTCATCCTCGCCATCGGGGTCGTCTCCATCGTGGCCGCTCTCGGGTACACCAACGGTCCCATCCCCTACGGGTACTACGGGCTCGGCGAGTTGTTCGTCTTCGTGTTCTTCGGACTCGTCGCCACCGCCGGAACCCGATACGTCTACGACCGATCCGCCCCGGCCGACGCCTGGGTCTCGGGAGTGACGATGGGTCTGCTCGCTGCCGCCATCCTCGTCGCGAACAACGTGCGGGACGTCGACACGGACCGTGAGGCAGGCAAGAGAACGCTCGCGGTCATCCTCGGCAGGCAGGGAGGGCGATGGCTGTATGCGTTCACGATCGCGGCGGCGTTCATCGTGCTCATCACCGGCGTCGCCTTCGAGGTCCTACCCTTCGGGATGCTGCTCGCGCTCGTGGCCGTGCTCATGGCGCTCCCGCTCATCCGCACGGTCTTCACCGAGACCGCCGGCCCGCCGCTGATCTCCGTCCTGAAGGGCACGGCCCGGCTCCAGTTCCTGGTCGCGGGGCTGATGTCGATCGGCGCCCTGGTCCCCTGACGCCCCAGGGTCATCCAACGGTGACAGACCGTCATCGGCCTCCTTCCCGGTAACCTCGCCCACGTGGACAACACCGCAGAACTCACAACACGTTACGTCGGAGCTCTCGCCGACCTCGGGCTACGCACAGCTGTGATCTCACCAGGATCCCGCAGCAGCCCACTCTCGCTGGCCTTCGTCCTCGAACCGCGGATCGAAGTCCACGTGCTCCATGACGAACGGTCGGCGGCGTTCTTCGCTCTCGGCGCCGCGAAGGCCCTGGGCTCTCCCACCGCGGTGGTAGCGACCTCGGGAACGGCCGCCGCTCACTACCACCCCGCGGTCATCGAAGCATCCCATGCCAGGATCCCCCTCCTGGTACACACCGCCGACCGGCCACCGGAGTTGCGGGGTTCGGGGGCACCGCAGACGGTGGATCAGATCAAGCTGTTCGGCGACACGGTGAGGCTCTTCCATGACCTCGGTGTGCCCGATCCTCCGACCGCGGCCTCGGCGCGCTCCGTGGCGCTGCGGGCCTGGTCGGCCGCGCTCGACCCCCCGCCGGGGCCCGTGCACCTCAACTTCCCGTTCCGCGAGCCCCTGGCTACGCCGCCCGAACCCGCGCCGCCCAACCCTGCCCTCCGGCACGTCCCCGGCTACCCCACGCTCGAACCGGAGGGGCTTCGCGATCTCGCCTCGCGACTCTCGGGCCGAAGGGCGCTCATCGTGGCCGGCGGCCGCCAGCGCCCCGGATTCGCGGTCGCGGCCGCCTTGCTCGCCGGGGAGGCCGGCCTGCCCATCCTCGCCGATATCCAATGCCGGTTCCCGTCGCCGGCCACGATGAGCGCGGCACCCCTCCTCGCAGATGCCGGCGTCCTCGAACGACTGGCTCCGGAGGTCGTGCTGCGGATCGGTGCGATCCCCACCTCGAAAGCCCTCTGGCGATGGATGGAATCCTCGGACGTCGAACAGCTCTTCGTGGACGACGGCTCATGGCGTGACCCCCTCGGCTCGGTCACCACGGCGTATCGGTCCGACCCGGCGACGACGCTCATCGACCTCGCCGGTCGTGTCGACCCGGCACCGGATGATTGGCTCGCGTCCTGGCGAACAGCAGACGCGGCGATCTCCGCGACCGCTGCCTCGGCATTGGGTTCGGAACCGTTCCCGACGGAGCCGGGAGCGATCCGAGCCACGTGGGAGTCGGCGCCGGTCGGGTCGACCGTGTACGTGGGGTCGTCGATGCCGATACGCGACCTCGACGCGTACGCCGGCGAGCCGCGCGGCGACCTCGACGTGCTCGCCAACCGGGGCGCGAACGGCATCGACGGCCTCCTGTCGGCGTCGGCAGGCGCAGCGATCGCCGCCGGCCACCGGGTCACAGCGATCGCCGGCGACCTTTCGGTGCTCCACGACGCCACAGCCCTCGCCACCATCGCTCGCTACGAGATCCCGGTCACCGTGGTGGTCCTCAACAACGACGGTGGGGGCATCTTCCACTTCCTGCCCCAGGCAAGCGAGGTCGACGGCGAGCGGTTCGAGCAAGTGTTCGGCACCCCGCACGGCCTATCGCTCGCCGAGGTGAGTGAGGCCTTCGGCGTTCCCGCCCGGCGGGTCGAGGTTGAGAGGGAACTTCGCGATGCAGTTCGATCCCCCGGCGCCGGACCACTCCTCATCGAGGTGCACACCGACCGCACAGAGAACGTGGCCGTTCACGACCGCCTCCACGCCGCCATGGCACAGGCGCTGCCCTGACCGCCGAGTCGCAGCATGGGTTTCTTCTCGTGATCGGGCCCGCGCTGCGGGAGGACCGCAACCGCCGGCTCATTCTCAGGGGGGTTCGTTCTTGCGGGTGGACGGCGAAACCCAACTCGATATCGACCGCCCTGCGGGTCAACGTCAACGCCGCTCGGATCTCCGCGCTTGCGGCCTCCGCGACCAACATCGGATCGTCATCGACCCCGGACACGTGCGGACACCTCGAGGCCGAATAGCTCGATCGATCGCAACGCCTTGTCGTGCGGGACGCTCCCGGCGTGGTGGAGCATGAATCGGCTGATGCCGAGGATCTCCTTCCAGCGGAGGATCTTGGCGGCCACGGTCTCAGGATCGCCCAGGACGAGCGAACCTTCCGGGCTCCGCATCCGATCGAACTGGTCCCGGGTCATGGGCGGCCAACCCCGCTCTCTGCCGAGGCGGGTCATGGCCGCGGCGAACGATGGGTAGATCTCTTCCGCGGCCTCCTCGTTGCTCTCGGCGACGTACCCGAGGCCGTGGACCGCCAGGGGGATCTGTTCCGGGTCATAGCCGGATTCGACGAGGGTTCGCCGATACAGGTCCGCCAACACCCGGAATCGGGCGGGATCCCCTCCGATGATCGCGAGGGCAACCGGCAGCCCAAGGCGTCCCGCCCGAACGACCGAGGCCGGGGTACCACCGACCGCGATCCACACCGGAAGCGGGTCCTGCTCGGGTCGCGGGTAGACGGGCTGATCAGCCAGCGCCGCACGGAATCGCCCGCTCCACGTGGCCCGCACGCGGTCCCGCACCTCGAGGAGCAGGTCGAGCTTCTCGGTGAAGAGCTCGTCGTAGTCATCGAGGGCATAGCCGAAGAGAGGGAAAGACTCGATGAACGATCCTCGCCCCACCATCAGCTCCGCTCTCCCGGACGAGATCAGGTCGAGGGTGGAGAAATCCTGGAACGTTCGCACGGGGTCCGCAGAACTGAGGACGATCACCGCCGAGCTGAGCCGGATCCGCTCGGTACGCGCCGCGGCGGCTGCAAGCGTGATCGCCGGTGCAGATGCAGCCATGTCGACGCGATGGTGTTCTCCGAGTCCGTAGACGTCGAGTCCCACGGCCTCGGCCTTCTCGATCTCTGCGATGACGTTCCGGAGGCGATCGCCGTGACCGATCGCCGTCCCATTCGCCGGATCCGGATGCGTCTCGGCGAAACTGGTCATCCCGAGTTCCATGGGAGCTCACTCCTTCTGGTTGTCTCAGTGGGCCGTCGCGCCGGCCGTGGATGTCGGTCCGCCACGGGATCAGGTCGCTGCGAGCAACTCGAGCATCGGGCGCAACTTGAGGCGGGTTTCGAGGAGTTCCCGCTCGGGATCAGAGTCGCCGACGATCCCGGCTCCCGCGAAGACGTGGGCGCGGGTTCCTTCCACCAACCCACAGCGGAGCCCGAGAGCGAACTCCCCATCTCCAGACGCGTCGACCCAGCCGACACCGCCGGAGTACCACCCGCGGTCGAACGCCTCCACCTTCTCGATGAAAGAGATGGCCTCGGCTCTCGGTGTCCCGCCGACGGCCGGAGTCGGATGGATGGCGTCCACGAGGTCGAGCACGTGGATGTCCCGGTCGACCGCTCCGGTGACCCGGGTCGAAAGATGCTGCACCGTGGCCATCCGTTTCAACGAGGGCGTGCGGGGCACATCGAGGTTCGCCGAGAACGGCCGCAATCGGGCCGCGACGTCGTCGACCACGTAACGGTGCTCGATACGATCCTTCTCGGATCGCATCAGGGTCTCGGCAATGGCTCGATCCTCTTCTTCGCCTTCGCCGCGCGGCGCGGATCCGGCCAGCGGGTTCGATGTGAGTACCCCCCTGTGGAGGCGGATGAGCAGCTCGGGGCTTGCTCCCAGGAACGTCGCGCGCCCCGGCGACCAGCCGAAGGAGTGACAGCGGCGGTAGGAACGCTCCAGATGATGCAGCAGATCGAACCCGCGCGGCGCCTCGACCGATCGGACCACGACGGACCGGGCGAGGACGACCTTGCGGAAGGCGTCGCCCCGAATCGCCGTCACGGCTTCGGCCACGGCCGTACGCCAGTCTGCGACCGGCGGCCATGACTCGAGGGCATGGTCACCCAGGTCGGGATACGGCGGATCGGGCACTCGTGTCAGAGATCGGATCGGAGCGAGGATCGGATCAGGGCTGGAACCCGACGGCACCGCGAGAAGGAGGTGAGTGCGACCCTCCGACCGAACGACGCTCACCTGGGGAACGACGGCGTCGGCGGAGCCGAACGATTCCCAGGGTTCGCTCTGCGGGCCATCCGCCGAAAGGGCGAAACCGATGAGAGCTCGGAACGGCTCGACGAGCTCGAGGGCATCCACAGAGCGACGAAGACGCGAGAAGCGTTCCGGTCCCGACGTCGAGGCCTTCCATGCCGTGCCCATCCCACCCATCGCCACGCCATCCGGCGAGGCGAAGTAGTAGGCGCTCCCGAACAGGTCTTCGCCGGACCGGACGAACTCGAGCGGATCGACTTCGCCGTCGAGTTCGGTGGTCGCGAAGAGCAGACCGCCGGGACCGCGAACCGGCGCGGAAAGGCGTTCGATGACCGATTGAGGGATCAGTGACACGACGCGATGCTACCGCCGTTGCAGCGGTTCGACCTTCTCGACGAGGTCGCGCACCGCATCGGCGACCAGGTCCGGTCGTTCCATGGCGACGAAATGGGTCGCCCCATCCACCACCCGAACGGTCACGTCCTGGAACCGCTCCTGGAGCAGGCCGAGGAACGAGGCCGGATGTGAGTTCGAGTCCGATCCCGCCATGAGCATGACCGGAACACCGACCGATTGGAGATGCTCCCATGCGTCGTGACCATTGCCGGTGCGATAGAACTCGGCTTCGGTTTCCGGATCACACTTGAGCCGAAACTGATCTCCGTCGCGACGCAGGGCACCGTCGACGTACGCGTCGAGCGCCCTCCGATCCCATCGGGCGAACACTCCCTTGCCGGCGAAGTTGGCCCGGGCCGTATCTCGATCTCTGAAGAAGATCCGGCGGCGGAGGGCCAGGGCGGCGAACGGGTGATCCTCGATGCGGAGATGAGGGGGCGGGAAGATGATCGGTTCGATGAGCAGCAGAGCCTCGAACAGCTCCGGCGACACGATCTGTGCCATCGCGATCGCGGCACCACCCGACGAGTGGCCTACCCCGATCCAGGACCCACCGAGCGCCTCCAGGACCGCGGCGACGTCACTGCCGAGCGCCGCCCACGCGAACGGAGGCTTCGGCGTCCCCGAATCGCCGTGGCCGCGCTGATCAGCCGCGGCACAGAGGCCGGCGAGACCGCGCCGGCGCACCTCGACGACGACGGGGTCCCAAACCTCCTTGACGAATCCGGTTGCGTGCATGAAGAACACGCCCGGGTGCCCACCGGCGCCCGGCCAGACGACGACCGAAAGGTCGAGTCCGTCGGCAGCCCGAACGACGCGGTGCGAAGCGGGCCCCTCCGTCGCTCTCAAGCCTTCGTGTCGTCGTAGCGCCACTCGAGACGGCTCTCGACGCGGAGCACGCCATCGAGGCGCGAGGTCAACTCTTCGAGAAGCCGCGCTTCGGTCCTCGTGCCGATGTCGCCGACGAACGTGACAACACCGTTCGACACCGCCACGTCGAGTTGGTTGGGGTCGACGAACAGGACACGCCGGATGAGGTCCTCGCGGATCTCGTCTTCGATGATGTCGTCGGGCCGGGTGAAGATCGACACGATGTCGCCACGAGAGATGATCCCGAGGAGGTGCTGCTCTTCGTCCACCACCGGAAGACGTTTGATGTCCTGGAACGTCATGATCTTCGCGGCTTCGTAGATCGAGGTATCGGGGTCGGTCGTCACGACTCCGGAGGACATGACGCCACCGACGTGTTCGCCGAGATCGCTGCCACCTTCCTGGCGCTCGACCTCGAGCCGGAGGAAATCGGCTTCGGTGATGATGCCGATGAGCGCCCCCGCGGGCGACACGACGGGGAGCCCGCTCACCCGGTTCCGGAACATGAGACGCGCGGCATCGCGGATCCCGGTCTCCGGAGACACGGTGATCACATCAGTGGTCATCAGGTCAACGACCTGCATCTCTCACACCTTCCTCACGAAATCCGCCCATCGGCGCTCTCTGTCGGCCAGTGACACCATTCTGGCACCCGTTCGTACCGGTTCACAGCGCCGAGGGGAACACGGTGCGGGTTTCATCGAAAGAGCTTTCCACCGGCTTCACCTTGATGCGGGCGTCGACCACACGAACGCCCTCGCCCGGTCTTCCCACTTTGACCGGGTTCAGATCCATCTCGAGGATCTCCGGGAGGTCCTCGATCATGGCGGACACCCGGAGGAGCGCGTCCTCGACCGCCGGGATGTCACCCGGCTCCTCCCCGCGATAGCCCTCGAGCAACTTCGCCGACTTCACGTCGTGGATCATCTCGCTCGCCTCGATGTCGGTGAGTGGATGGATCCGAAACGCAACGTCACCGATGAGCTCGACGAAGATTCCGCCGAGACCGAACACGATGAGCGGCCCGAAGCTGGGGTCCTCGACCATGCCGATCAAGACCTCGTGTCCTCCGGCGATGAACTCTTGGACGAGCACACCTTCGGGGTCGGCAACCACGCCGGTGACCCGGCGATAGGCGTCCCGCACCGCTGCGTCGCCTTCCACGTCGAGGGCAACACCACCGACGTCGGACTTGTGGACGGCGGAGGGTGAGATCACCTTGAGCACGACGGGCCCACCGATCGCCGCGGCGGCTGCCACGGCGTCATCCTCGGAGGAGGCGACGGCCTCCTCGGGCACCACCAGCCCGTAGGCATCGAGGACGACGGACACCGTTTCCGGGTCGAGCCAGCCACCTTCGGCATCCATTTCGTCGACCGCGGCCGTCACCGCGCGCGCCGCTCGCGGGGGATCGGTGTCGGTCACGTCCACGTAGTTCCCCAAGGGTGCTGAGCGCCACTCCCCGTATTGCACGGCGGCGTCGAGCGCTCGCGCCGCCCGCTCGGGAAAGGGGAACGACGGGATCCGCGAGCGGGCACCGGAGAGCTCATCGGGTGCTCCCGCGGACGCCATGTAGACCGCCAGGAACGTCTTGTCCCCGAAATGCTCGTCACCGGCGGAACGGATCGCGGCGGCGGTCTCCTCGACGCCGGTCGGCGACGCGGGGATGAAGATGGCGATGACCGCGTCCAGTTCGTCCGATGACATCAACTCGGTCAGACAGGCCCGATACTCCTCGGGTCCGGCTGCGGCGATCATGTCGACCGGATTGTGGACCGCGGCTGCGGGCGACAGGTGTTCCCGGAGCCGCTCCTGGAGCTCCTCGGAGAGCTCGGGAACCGACAGCCCCCTCGATTCCAGGGCATCCACGGCGAGGATGGCGGGGCCTCCGGCGTTCGTGACGATGCCGACCCGACGGCCGGCCGGAACCGGCTGGTTGGCGAGCAGACCGGTCACATCGAAGAGGCCTTCCAGCGTATCCACCCGGATGACGCCCGTCTGACGGAAGAGCGCGTCGACGGCAACGTCCAGACTCGCCATCGAGCCGGTGTGGCTGCTGGCCGCCCGCGCCCCCGATGTGGTGCGTCCCGACTTCACCGCAACGATCGGTTTGGTACGTCCGATGCGCCGGGCGGCGCGGGCGAATCGTCGCGGGTTCCCGAACGATTCGAGGTAGAGGAGGATCACATCCGTGTTCGGATCGTCCTCCCAGTACAGGAGGAGGTCGTTGCCGGAAACATCCGCTTTGTTCCCCACCGAGACGAACGTGGAGATGCCGATGTTGAGGTCGGCCGCGTAGTCGAGGATGGCGAGGCCGAGCGCTCCGCTCTGGCTGGAGAGCGCGACGCTTCCCCGGGGCGGGAACACGGGACCGAACTGCCCGTCGAGGCTCACGGCCGGGTCGGTGTTCAGGATGCCCATGCAGTTCGGGCCGACCATCCGCATCCCCGCGGTGCGCACGATCTCGAGGAGCCGGTCCTCCATCGCTTTCCCCTCGGAGCCGGTCTCGCCGAAGCCGGCGGAGATGACGACCACCCCGCGCACCCCCTTCTCGGCACACTCGATGACTGCGTCTTCGACGAACGGGCCGGGCACGACGATGAACGCCAGATCAACCGGGCCGGGGATGTCGAGGACCGACGCATAGGCCGCGACCGAACGAACCACGGGAGCCGTGGGGTTCACCGGGTAGACGGGCCCCGTGAAGTCCCCGTTGATGAGGTTTTTGAAGAGGCGACCTCCGATCGACTCCCGCTTGCGACTCGCGCCGATCACCGCGACGGACTGGGGGTAGAAGATCGGCATCAACGAAGCGGCCACCGCTCGTTTCTCGTTCATCATCTTGATCGTCTGCGTCTCGGTGGATTCCTCGGTCGGGAAATCGACCGTGTACACACCCTCATCCAGGTCGCGATGCATCTTGAAGCCGGCACTGCGGAACACGCGCATCATCACGTGATTGTCCGCCAGCAGGTGCGCCCGGAACGCGGTGATTCCGTGCAGGCGAGCGTATGCAGTGATCCGGAACAGGAGCAGTGTGCCGAGACCACGTTTCTGGTGGTCGTCCGCCACCGCGAACGCCGCTTCGGCGACACTCGGTCCATCGTCGACGGCGCTGTACCTGCCGACGCCGATGAGCTCGCCGTCGTGGATGGCTACGAACGCCATGTCCTTCTTGTAGTCGAGCTGGGTGAACTGGTCGAGCTCGGCCGGTTCCAACTCCTCTTTGACCCGGAAGAAGCGGAAGTAACTGCTGCGGCGGGAAAGACCACGAACCATCGCCTGGAGAGCATCCCTGTCCTCGGGTGCGATCGGCCGGATACGGATGGTTCCGCCGTCCTTGAGGGCGGCGTCCTGCTCCCACTCCTCGGGGTATCCGACGGGCGGATCGGTCACGGTCAGGGCTGCTTCGGTGTTCTCGGGCACGTTTCCTCTCGCGATCGCTGCGCCTGATTCTCGCACGGATCCGTGAGCCCTGATCGACGTGCTGGGTTGACCGTTCCGTTCTGGCACTCGGTGGGGCAATCCTCGATACTTGGCGCCGATGACGTCTGACGTGTCGCCTCTGGGTCTCGCTCTCGCAGGATCTCTCATCCTGATCGCCGTCGCGCTCTCGGCGTGGCGACGGCTCGGCCTCGAGCGCAGCATCCTCTGGGCGTCGATCCGTGCGCTCGTTCAACTCCTCGCCGTGGGTGTTCTGCTCACCTATCTGCTGGAGCCCGGCCGCTCGCTTGCCTGGTCGTTCCTGTGGGTGGCACTCATGATCCCGTTCGCCGCGTTCGTCGTCGGGAAAAGGGCGCCCGAGGTCCCTCAGGTGCGTGCCATCGCGTTCGCCGCCTTCTCGGTGACGGCCCTCGTCGTTCTGGGTCTGCTCTTCGGACTTCGCATCTTCCCGCTCGCTCCGCGGACCCTCGTGCCCCTCGCGGGGATGGTGATCGGCAATTCGATGACCGCGACCGTGCTCGTGACGCAGCGGATCGTGGCCGAGTTCCTGGAGAAGAGACCGGAGATCGAGGTACGGCTCGCCCTCGGGTTCAGTGCAACCGCCTCCTTCCGGCCCTACACCCGCTCCGCTCTGCACACGGCGCTCGTACCCCAGATCGAGACCACCAAGGCCGTCGGCATCATCTTCCTCCCGGGGGCGATGACCGGGCTGATCCTCGCCGGGGTGGCCCCCCTCGAGGCCGTCCGGGTGCAGATCATCGTGATGTACCTGGTGCTCGGGTCCGTCGCGATCACGACCAGTGTGGTCGCCCTCGGACTCAGCCGAACGCTGTTCACCCGGGATCAGCGTGCGATCCACCTTCCCGGCGAACGCCGATAGGCTCCCCCGGATGAAGCGAGTCGCGTTCCTCCTCGTCCTGGTTCTCGGCGTGGCCGCGTGCTCCGGTGCCGGCACGGACCCGACCACGACGACCGAGCCGCCGGCTGCTGCGGACGGGTCGACCACAACCACGGCGGCCGCGATCGACACGAGTTCCACGCTGGTCACCGGGACCGCGTCGTTCGCGATCGGAGCCGTCGGCTTCGGTGAGTCCGGATGGATCGAGATCGTCAACCTGGGCCCCGATGTCGGCGACCCCGGTGGACATTGGATCGCCACGCACCCGGACTATCTCGAGCTCCCGCACACGATCGTGGAGCCCGGTGACAGCATCGCGATCACTTTCGGCGACGCCCGACCCCGCGGGATCGCAACCAGGTTCCCGGTCAACGAGAACCTGCTCCCTCTCTCGGAGGGTGCGGGCGAAGTGGTCCTCTACGGGACGGGAAGCTTCGGCGACCCCTCAGCGGTGGTGGACTACGTGCAATGGGGGGAGCCGCTCCAGTTCCGAAGCGCGGTTGCGATCGCCGCGGGCGTTTGGCCCGAAGGCGGCGTGGTCGTGGTTCCCGCGAACACGACCGCGATCACCGCCTCGCGCCTGCCGACGATCGGCCCCAACGACTGGGCCGCACAGTGAAGATCGTCGTTGCGAACAACCTGGGCTCCCAGCAACATCTGAGTGTCGCTCCCAGCCCACAGTTCGGATCAGGGCGCCTCCAACTGGGGCGTTCGCGATGGCTGAATCGCGTCTTGCGACGGCCGAGGCTCCTCACCCCCTGGAACGTCCCCGGCTTCGGCGCGCCCGAACACGACGACGATCTCGGCTCCACCGGTCGATGCCCTGCCGATCCGCATCACTCCGCCGGTTCGCTGAGCGGCCTTCGCCACGATGTCGAGGCCCAGCCCGGTCGACCCGGTGGACGATTTCCCCCGTCTCGTCACGGAGAGATCCCGGAAACCGGCCCCTGAATCCTCCACGGTGAGTTGGATCTTCTCGTCGGAACGATCACCGACGCGCAGGTTGTATCCGGACCCGGGATCCGTATGAGCGAAGACGTTCTCGATGAGGACGTCGACGAGCGCACCGAGTTCCTGTTCCGACATCTCGACCGGGTGCGGCCCCGGATCCACGAACACGGTGGTCGGCCGTCCCTGGTCATCGGCGAGAACCTGCCAGAACGAGGCGCGGTGGCGGACGACGTCTCCCAGGTCTGCGATCTTCGGCGGCGTGGTCCCCGACGTCGGTCGGCGGGCCTCCTCGATCATCTTGTCGACCGCATTCTCCATACGGGTGATGTCGGCGAGGAGGCTCTGCGCCTCTCGTGGGTCACTCAGCGTCTCTGCCTGCAGTCGCAGCGCCGTCAGCGGGGTCCGGAGGCGGTGCGACAGATCCGCAACAGACTCTCGTTCCGCTTCGAGCAATCCCCCGAGCCGGCCGGCGAGGAAGTTGAACGCTTCTCCAACTTCGGCGACCTCAGCCGGCCCTTCCGGTTCGACACGGGTTCCCAGGTCTCCTTCGCCCAACCGCGTCGCGGCTTCGGACAGTGCCGTCACAGGCCGCACGATCGTGCGGCCGAGCGCATCGGCCGCTGCCATGGCGACGAGGATGAGGAATACACCGAGACCGAAAAGCATCACCCATGCCAGGGTGACCCCACGCGTCAGATCCTCATCAGGAGCGAAAGATCGAACGACGACCGTGCCCTCTGCCGCCGGCGCATCAGCGACGAGAACCGGCACGAGCACTTCCGCCCCGCCGGGCACTCTCGCGGTGAACGCCGCGCCCGCCTGGGCTCGCGCCATGTTCTCCGACACATCCACGGCTTCCCCTTCGATCGTCCCGTCGGGGAAAACGATCGAGATCCCCGGTCGGCTCCCGAACGCTTCGACGACCGATCGGGCAAGCCGCGGCGAAACATCAGAACCGGCTTCCGTCGAACCGGCGACGGCGAGCACCGCTGCGATCGACTGCGCATCGCGTTCGGCCCTCGTCAGCTCACGATTCTCCGCCTGATTGCGAACGAGGATGCCCAGCGGGATCAGGAAGGCGACCACAACGAGCGATGACACTGCGAGCGAGAGCCAGGCCAGTCGGCGTCTCATCGCGGGGTCACGAGCTTGACTCCGACGCCATGCACCGTCTGCAGATAGCGACTCTCGGCTGCGGTCTCGCCCAGCTTCTTCCGGAGCCACGACAGATGGACGTCCACGGTCTTGTCGCTCCCGCCGAAGGGTTGGCGCCATACCTCGGCCAGCAGTTGTTGCTTGGAGACCACCTCGTCGGGCCGCTCGGCGAGGTAGCACAGGAGGTCGAACTCCTTGGGGCTCAGTTGGAGGCGACGTCCGTCGAGGGAGACCTCTCGCGCCGCGTCGTCGATCATGAGCTCACCGATCCGGATCGGCTCACCCGGCGTCTTGATCGTGGCCCGGCGCAGCACCGCCCGGACCCGTGCCTCGAGTTGTTCCACAGAGAACGGCTTCACCAGATAGTCATCGGCCCCAGCGTCGAGGGTTCCCACGATCTCGCCATCTTCACCACGCGCGGTCGCCACGATGATCGGTACGTCGCTGACGGCGCGGATCATCTTGAGCAGTTCCGAACCGTCGAGATCGGGAAGCCCCATGTCGAGGATCACCACGTCCGGTGACGTGTTCACGACGCTCTGGAGGCCGTCCATTGCCGTGGCGGACGCCCGCACCTCGTAACCTCGGTCTGCAAGTACTCTCGAGACGAGTTCACGGATCCGCTGTTCGTCTTCGATGATGACGATGGAAGCCATACCACTACTGTCCCACGAGATCCGGGCCTTAGCAATTCCTTAAACCTCTGTTGGGTACTCGGAAAGGACCTCTCAGGCACCATGACACCAATGCGGCAGAGACTCCTCCTGGTCGCCGGCTGGCTGGTCGCAGCCATCGGGTCGGGAGTAGTGGCCTCGGGAGCGGTAGCGGTCGCGGGTGGTCAGGTCCTCGATCGGCCCCTCAGTCCCCTCACTGCAGCCGAGGTCGCAGCCCTCCCTGTCGTCGGAACAGTGTCCATCCCAGAACAGATCGAGCCTCTTGCCTCCGGCGGCTCCGATTCGACAAGCCGGGATGACACTGACGACGGGAACGGCAGCACAGCCACCGGCCCGACCGGGATCGAGATCCCGACCGGCGCAGGAGGAGCCTCCGCAGACGAATCGGCGGGTCAGGGACCGCCGAACCTCGATACCGCCCGCACCGCGACCTCCGGCGTCGACTCCCTCAAAGAGTCACGGATCATCGGTTCCGACGTGGCGATCATCGAGGTTCCGGGGGGATCGGCGAGCGTTGCCTATCTCACGGATCGCCTTTCCTTGCTCTGGGCGACGCCGCGGCCGGGATATGTGGTGGGACTGCGTTTCGACTCGCCGACGAACCTGACCCTCACCTACACCAGCAATCTCCGGCGCTACGTCATCGAAGTCGGACTCGACGGCGAGGGCATCCTCGTGTCCACCGATTTCGTCGCCACCGGAGACGACGACCGCTGATCCGTCAGGCGAGAACGACGAGTTCGAGCATCGACTCGTCGAAGTAGGCGGTATCGCCTTCGGGCATGAGGATCGCGCGTTCCGGACCGAGCTGCTCGACGAACTCGGCGTCGTGGCTCACGACGATGAGCGTGCCTTCGTATTGGAGCAGCGCTTCGAGCAGCGCTTCCTTCGCCTGGGGATCGAGATTGTTCGTCGGCTCATCGAGGAGCAACACGTTGTGGCGCCCGACGACGAGGCGAGCGAGCGCGAGTTTGGTCTTCTCACCACCGGAGAGCGTGCCCGAGTCCTGCTCCACCTTGTCGGCGAGAAGGAAATGACCCAGGACGGTGCGCAGATCATGGTCGGGAAGACCGGAGACCTCCCGCATGTGCTCGAGCACGGTCCGGCCGCCGGAGATGTCCTCGTGCTCCTGGGCGTAGTAGCCCAGTGACACGTGGTATCCCACCTCGACCTCGCCCAGGTCCGGATCCTCGACCCCGGCCAGGATCCGGAGCAGCGTGGTCTTCCCCGCTCCATTCAGACCCATGATGATCAGCCGTTCTCCGCGATCGACGTCGACATCGACGTCCACGAACACGACGTTGTGGTCGAAGGCTTTCGCCAGCCCCTCGGCGCGGAGCGGGGTTCGACCCGACGCCTCCGGCTGGGGGAATCGCAGCACGACACCGCGCCGGACGCGCTCCACCTCGACCAGGTCATTGCGGATCCGCTCCACTCGTGTCTCCCACGAACGGGCCCGCTTCGCCATCTTCTCTGTCGAACCCTTGAACCTCCGGATCCCCTCCTCGAGTTTGGCGATCTTCTCGTCTTGGTGTTTGCGCTCCCGGATCCGTTGTTGCCGGCGTCGATCCCGCTCCTCGAGGTAGTACGAGTAGTTGCCGCGATAAGGCTCGAGCCTCCCCTCGCTCACAGCAAGCACCGAGGTGATCGACTCATCCAACAGCGGCAGGTCGTGGCTCACGAGAAGGAGCCCACCGGGATATGTGGCGAGGTAGGTCATCAGCCAGGCCTTGGCGTCGAGATCGAGGTGATTCGTCGGCTCGTCGAGAAGGAGCACATCCGTCTCGGAGAACAAGATGCGGGCGAGCTCCACACGACGCCGCTGGCCCCCCGACATCGTGACGACCGGCTGTTCCAGTTCGTCCGCACCGATGCCGAGCGCATGGCCGAAACGTTTCGCTTCGGCCTTGGCCACGTAACCTCCGCGCGCGGTGAACTCGTCCTCGAGCCGACTGAAGCGCGCGATCAACCGATCTCGCTCGGCCGGAGACGCATCCTCCATGCGACGTCTCGTTTCCTCCATGCGCCGCTCGAGCGCACCGATGTCGCGCGCCATCAGAATCCGTTCGAGCGCAGAGGCCTCCGGGTCCGGGAGCTCGGCCAGCGCGGCCTCCTGCGACAGGTATCCAACGGCGCCGTTGTGGGCCACCGCCCCCTCGTCCGGGTGCCGCGTACCGGCAAGGATGCGCATCAGCGTCGTCTTGCCGGCTCCATTCGGACCGACCAGACCGATCTTGTCGCCCGGGTGTACCGAGAAAGACGCGTCCCCGATGAGGCGGCGCGCCCCGACGTCGATCGAGATGTCGCGAGCGATGATCATGCCGGAACGGTAGGCGGATCCGGACGCTGTTGCGTGTGGGGATGGAGATCGGACCAAGCGACTCCTATGATCGAACGTTCACGACCACTGGAGGGCGACGTGTCGTTCTGGGAACTGTTCTTCATCCTGCTGATCTTCATCCCGTTGTTGATGCTCTGGATCTTCGCGCTCGCCGACCTGTTCCGCCGCCACGACCTCTCCGGTTGGGCGAAGGCCCTGTGGGCCATCGCGATCGTGCTGCTGCCGCTCCTGGGCATGCTGATCTACTTCCTCACCCGCCCGTCGGACGAGGAGGAACAGGAGCAAGCCCGGCGGGCAGCCGAACAGGAGCAGGCGGCGAACGTCACCCAGCAACTCGGCGACCTCGCCAAGCTCCAGAAGAAGGGTGTCATCACCGAGGACGAGTTCCAGCAGCAGAAGGCGAAACTCCTCGGAAGCTGATCGCGGTCCTCTGATCTCGTCCGCGAGGAGGTTCGATGGAGACAGTCGCCCTCGTCCTTGGTCTGGCCATCTTGCTGTCGTGGGTGGTGTCGTGGTTGTTCGCCCTCTACGACATCTTCCTGCGGCGCCAGGATCTCTCGGTCGTGCGCAAGGCGATCTGGACGGGTGTCGTCGTTCTCCTTCCCGGTGTCGGGGTGGTGGCCTACGTCGTGATGCGCCCGGCGCCTCGCGCCAAGGGCAAGGATGGACCCGATCGGATCGATTCCGAGGGGTCGGTGGTCGACCGACTCTCGGAACTCACGGCCGCGCACGACAGCGGAACGATCTCCGATGGGGACTTCGCCACGGGGAAGGCGGAACTGTTCCGTCTCTGATCTGGTGACCGTCCCCGAACGCCGCGATCTCGCCACCGTGAGCGCGGCGTTGTTGCTCGGCGCCTACGCGGTTCTCACGTTGTTCGTCATCACCGGCGTCACGCAATCAGTCGACGACGCCTGGTACCGGCTGATGGTCCGCCTCGAATGGGCACCGGCGGTCGCGGTGGCGACGGCGTTCGACGTGATCGGTGGAACCTGGGTGACGGTTCCGATCAGGATCGGCGTCCCGGTGCTGCTCGCCGTTCAGCGACGATGGACGGCGTTCATCCTGTGGCTCCTCGTCATGATCCCCGTGCAATCGGTATCCATCGCGACCAAGGTTCTCGTCGATCGGCCGCGCCCACCGCTCCCCCTCGTGGAAACGGTGACCGCTTCCTATCCTTCGGGACACACGACGAACGCGGCCGCGCTGGCCCTCGGTCTCATATTCGTGTTCACCACACCCGGTACACGACCGAGGAAGATGGCGGTGGTGATCGGCGTGCGCCTGATGCTCGCCATGGCGTGGAGCAGGACCTACCTTCGCGCCCACTGGCTCAGCGACGTCGATGGAGGATTGCCT
>PVMS01072373.1_pt1 | contig 22003 bp, 19 predicted proteins | sample 1853461 | NCBI WGS metagenome assembly PVMS01 (sample SAMN08582032, study PRJNA380276) | Marine sediment metagenome, whole genome shotgun sequencing project. | isolation source: ocean sediment barecode stripped | collected 2017 | reverse complement strand
TTCCCGTTCATCGTCTTTTTGATTTGTTTCCCGTCATCCCCGGTCATAGCGAGATCGATGCTTGCCTTCAAGTTCCCTTCGAGAAAATCCTTATTTAGAACATCTATAAAAAGCGGCCCTGCCTGAACCCCTTTTAATTTCAGTTGGACATCGGTCCGGGGCACGTCTTTTTGCACACTGAAACGCCCATGCCCAGACAGATCACCCTGATACAACGACATGGTCATGGAGCGCAGATTGAAAACACCATTTTTTCCCATGAGCTTAAAATGAACGTTTTCAGTTTTAGCATTCTTGACCTTGAGTTTTCCGATTTTCACCGTACCGTCAATGGAAAGCCTGCGCAGCAATGAATAGTCGGTCTTCTTTTTCACCCGGGCAGCGGCGGTCTTGGTTTGTTTGTCCATTCCTTTTCCCTGGCTTGGCGGCGGCAGGTATCGATCCAAATCAATCTTGTCCAGGTCACACTTAAACGTCACCGACGGCTTTGAAAAATTGCCGACCTCCATGGAAATATTCAGTTTCGACTCATCCAGATCCATAATGCCGTTTGAAACCGAAACCCTCCCGGCGTCTCCCTTGATCCCGGCTTTGAAAGCCATGAGATTAAAAGCCTTGGGGTCAGATGTCGCCACTGGAAAGGCTTTGCCCATGGCACCCAGAAGTTTTCGAGGCGAAAAGGGAGATATCTGAATATCGACGTCAAATTTTGGGAGAACCGCCGGGTCCACTACACTGCCCTTGAGTCCCACATCCATTTGTCCCAGAATGTTGGCCGTAAGATCCAGGGGAATCGTTCCTTTGCCCACCGCTTTTCCGACAGGCCCCACCCTCCCCTGAATGGAAAAAGGCCGGTTGTCGAGACGGGCGGAAAACGTCAATAGAACCGGCCTATCCATGGAGACATCTTGAAGCCGAAGGCTTACATCGGAGATTTCCTTCCGTGTTTTTTTACCGTGATCCAGCCAGACGACGGATCCATCTGTAACGGCGAATTCACCCACGGTAAGCCCTTTGAGAACAAAACCATCCGGGGTCGGGTCCCCGGACATTTTTTGAGGAACACCGGACTCGGGTTTTGCTTCGAATTTCCAGTTAACCCGACCGTCTTTACGGGTTTCCAGAACCACACGTGCGCCGTTTAAAATAAAACGCTTGACCTGAATGTCCTTAAACAAAAGGGGAAGCAGCTTGACCCTAACATCAAAAGACTCCACCACAACAAAGTCTTTTTCTTCAAACCCGGGGAGACTCCCCAGATGAAGGTCGGAAAACGATACGCCGGCCCAGGGGAAAAGAGAAAGACGAAGGTCATCACCCAGGGTGAAGGTGCGTCCCGTGGCTTCGGATATTTCTGCTTCAATCCAAGGTTTGTACCGTTTGACATCAATGAACCTCGGAATAAAGATCAGGGCTGCAACCACGACGACCATCAAGCCGCAGCCGACAATTAACACCCGTTTTATGGTTCGATTCATAATCCTCCCCTTAATTCAAAGCCTGTTTTTTTGTTGGTACGATCCGACCAGAAACGGTTTTTTAAGTACCGTTCGTCCATGGACGGAATCAGAAAGCCGTTTTACCGGTTTTCTTTATCTCTTCTTCCGTGTCCTGACTTTTCTGCCGTTCCCTGGATAACAATTCTTCCAGATTGGGAACGTAATAGATCATGGTGTGATATTCAGGGTTGCCATATCGGTCATCATGGATCGATACAATTAAAATTGATCGGCCATCCTCCCAGTATAATGACTTGCCCTTTTTACCAACCCATTGGACGGTTTTTGCTTTTCCGTATTTTTCTGTAACCACATCTATGATATCCGACCCTTCCTGTTTGGATTTTATATAAAAATACAATGGTTTTTGGGTGTAGTTTGAGAATACCAACTCAACGTAATTGAACGGTACATTTTTTTTTCGAGCATAACGATACGTCAATTTTAGGGTATTATGTTCGACGCGTTCACCTATCGGAGAATTCAACTTTTCGTTTATTTCATATAATTCCGGAAAAAATTTCCGTAAAAATCCAGTATAGTTTATGGTTAGATCCAACGTATTCCACCGTTCAATGGCATCGGAGCCAAGTCTTTTCTTTAGCTTTTCTCTGACGTCCTTGGAAATTTCAGAGTTTTCACCCAGATTGAAAAACGTAATCCCTTCCGGTTCTTTGGTTGCAGAGCGCGGTTTATTAATTTCTCTTTTGCCCCAATAATTGACCAGAACAACAATCAAAATTAAAACAATTACGGATATGACAGCTGCTAAAGCTTGAAACTTCCTATTTTTAAAAAAAGACATAACATCTTCTCCTTTGATCAACAAAAAATATGCGTAGATGGGTTTGACATCAATATTATCTCATGAATTTAATGTTTTTTCAATGCAATGGTAAATTTTCATCTCCTTCGTTACCTGCCCGCCGTACAAGACTTTGGCCGGAGGGTCAAGGGCTCGCAGTAGACAACGAAGGTTTATCCCGTGTTATCAGCGGGCTTCGTTCCGGATGCCTTGTATCCGGGGCATCCGGAACTTTCACTCAATCAGGGTAAAACCGAATGTTTTCACTTGATAAAAGATAAAATTCAGATATGATTTAATGAAACCGTTAAAAGTCTTTACACGGGATCCGGAGGTCAGGTCAAATGGTCGGAAGACGCAGATTCTATATATTCCTTTTCGTTCTGCTTTGTGCAGATCTTTTCTTCGTTCACCGGACGTTTCCACAAAACCGCCAAAATTCTGTGGCCGACACCGTTCAAAATAAGTTGACCTTGGATCACGCCGTAATGTGTGAAGAAGTAAAAGATAAGACCCCCATAAACCAGGCCGTTGTTTTTTCCATCAAGATCGGAAAGGTCTCCTGTTTTTCAATGTTTGATCCGGTTCCTGGAAAAACGTTCATTTATCATAAATGGTTTCATAAGGACACCCCCAGTACAAATAAAAGACTGACGCTTCATTCACCTCGCTGGGCGACCTACAGCAGCATTCAGCTTCGAGAAACCGACAAAGGGCCATGGCGAGTTGAAATTTCCGACCAGAAAGGCAATCTTCTTTATATCTTGAGATTCAGTATCACCGACTGATAGACTTGGAACCTGCTTATGTCTTTTTTTGCGAGCATTCGCTGGCAGGATATCATCGATATCCTGTTAAACAGCTACATCCTTTTTCGGCTCTATGTGCTTTTTAGGGAAACTTATGTTTTCAGGGTCCTTACAGGGCTTGCACTCCTCTGGATCTTTCAGCGGATCGCTGTATTTTCCGGACTCATCTTAACCAGTTGGGTCTTGCAGGGAATTACTGCGTTTGCCGCCCTTATTATCATTATTGTGTTCCGAAATGAAATACGGAGTGTTCTTCAGGCAAAAAATTTGAAAGCCATCCTCTGGGGATTTCCCCAAAAAAGTGTCCCGACAACCATACAAATTATTGTCGACAGCGTAAATGCACTGTCCAAACGGCAAATCGGCGCTTTGATCGTTCTGCCTGCAAAGGAAGATTTAAAAGATATAATACAAAATGGAATTCCACTTCAAGGCCTGGTGTCCAAGGAGATGCTCACCAGCATATTCTGGGGGAACAATCCTGTCCATGACGGAGCCGCCATAATCGAGGGAGATCGAATTGCCAAGGTCGGGGTAATACTCCCCTTGTCGTACAGGAGTGATCTGCCGTCACATTACGGAACCCGACACCGAGCTGCACTCGGATTGACGGAAACGACAGATGCCCTAACCGTTGTCGTTTCCGAAGAAACCGGGAAAGTGATAGTGGCCAAAGATTCCAATATCGAAGAGATTCATGGCAGTACGGCCCTTAAAAAAATATTACAGGAACACATGGGCGTGTATGAAGAAGAGAACGGTTATCCGCAAAAAGAAATATTTAAAATGAGCATCGCGGCCATCGTATCCCTTTTTTTTATCACCGGCATGTGGTTCAGTTTTTCAAAAGGTCTGGACACTCTGATTACCCTTGAAATTCCGGCGGAATATACCAAACGAGATCCCAGGTTCGAAATTGTAGATGCATCTGTCCATACCGTCCGTCTTGATCTGGTTGGGTCCGGCACCTTGATCAAATCGATTCAACCTGAAAAGGTTCAGGTAAAACTGGACCTCGGGAATGCGGTGGTCGGCCGAAATGTTTTTTCCATTACACAGGAAAACATTACCCTGCCGCCTGGAATTTTTTTAAGAAAGATCGTCCCGTCTGTTATAGAAGTCACCCTCGATGAAACCATCAAAAAGGAAATTCCGGTTCAGATCGACTGGGTTGGGGAGTTGCCGGAAGGCCTGATCCTTTTAGAGATATCTTTTAACCCTGAAAAAATCGAGGTCACCGGCGGAAAACGAATCTTGGAAAACCTATCGACCATATACACGGAGAAGGTTCACCTGGAGAATATGAAGATATCAGGTGCAATATTTGCGAATCTTGCCCTCACCCCCGCTTCCTTGAAAATCGCACCCGGATCAAAAGACAAGATAAGAATAGCGTATGTTATAAAACCCAGAATCGAGTAAATGGTTCAGGCGTACGTGTTCACGGGGTGTGCCCCCCCTGCTTCGGTCCGGATTATTCTCTTCTGAAAAGAAATTCCATAAAACCCGCCCGGCATATGAACGACTTGGCCGGGATAAAAGGCGCCATCATGGACAACACATCCCGGTTTTGGCGACTGCGTAAAGGCAGGTGAAGATGCGGTTGAGGCCGCAGTTGAATTCGAAATTTTTCCCCGACAACAAAGGCGTTCGTCTCAGATGATCCATACTGATCGCCCAAAACCACGACCATGGCCATCCCCCCGGGCCTTAACAAGGCATGGCACAGCGTCACCAGACGCTTGACATCCGGATCGTCCAGACGGTCGGCCAGCTCCCACAACAAAATTCCATCGAAACTTTTGAGGGGGTAGTCGAGGTTGTCCCAGATTTGGTCCACGGGGTTGTCCTTGCGAATGCACCGGTCAAGCCGGATGAACATATCACAAACATACAGTTTATTTACCCGGCTTGCGAAAAACCCGATATTCTCCTGGCACACCGGCCCCACATCCAGTAATTTATTCCCGGGCCGCTCCTCAAGATGTTCCACAAAAAGTTTCAGGGCATTGCTGGTGTACCCCACCGCCCCACGGTCTTGATTCAGATCCGTGTTTTTCCGATCTGCAGTGAAAGCGGCCAAGGATCAATTTCCCTTGCTGCTTTTGCCGGCCAGGATCATCGGTTCTTTGATGGGTTCGGAGGACATTTTTCCTTCCGGTTTTCCCGAAGGGGAAACGCTCTTCAACGGTTCACGTTCCATTTCGATGACGGCCTTCAGGTAGGCCCCGTCCTCCACCGAGATCGACTTCGCCTTGATCTCACCGTTAAAATCAGCCTCTTTGGTTATCTCTACTCTGCCTGTAGCTTTAATGTTTCCGGTCAGCCTCCCGCTTACGGTAACGTTGGCAGCAAGAATCTCGGCTTCCACCTGACCCTTGACTCCCACCGTCAGATGATGGGCTTTTACCTCAATACTCCCCTTCACCGAACCTTCGATGAGTAAATTCTCCTTACCGCGAATGGCGCCTTCGATGGAAATCTGATCTCCGATAACCGTCTTCCGGTCAACAGCCACCGGCTCGGCGGGTGCCGGGGACTCGGCCGTTGCCTTCCTGTTTTTTTTAAGCATAGGATCTCCCCTTTAATTATAATGGAAAAATTTGGCCCAATCATATGTTAATGCCGGGGGCATGTCAATGTTTGAGTCCCATGCCAACAGGGTTAACGCATTTGATTTCGGTACAGCGAAGCGACGGCGTGTTTCTCTTCCAGTTGGGATTCAAATGGGTTTGCCCTTCCCGTGCCAACTCATACTATAGGGGCTTTTGTTTTTTTATCCGTTCCCTCTGCTCCATTAAACGATCCAGCCATTGGCTGTCATCTCTGAAATAGATTTCCCCAAGACGATTAAATTCAGCTGCCTGGGTAATGTTTCCTTTCATGAGCCAGGCCTCGGACAGATAATAATAGTTCATGCCGCTGGCTGGGTTTAGATTGAGCGCCTGCTCAAGTATTCCGATGGCATCATCCGGCCGACCACGATCCAAAAATATCCGTCCCTGATCGGTCAGCTGCAACGCTGCAAGGGCACGGGGGCTTGGTTTTTCCTGTATCGTCTCCGTTTTTTCGATTTGCCGGGGCTCATCCGGTTGTTCTGCCGGCAACGGCGTTAAAACAGCCGGCGCACACCCTGCAAAGACCCATCCCAACCCCAGGAGACAAAACAACAAAAATGATTTAGAATGAATTGATAAAACCTTTGAGATCATCGATTATCCTTCCAATTTGACTTTTATTTGCGTGGATTTGACACGTGTCTGAAGGAACATGGCCGGCCAGAAAATATTCTTCCACAGGTTGGGGACATCTATTTTTTAAAGCCAGTTGTCCGCTCTCGGAACAGACAGTATCTTGAACCACACCGGGAGGCATTTTGAACCAATCCCCGGATACATATTGAGGCAGGGCATTCATGAGATTGGCCCAGATGGGCAACGCGGCTCCGGCGCCTGAAGCGGATATGGAATCATTGTTATCAAACCCAACCCATATCAAAGCCAAGATGTCCGGTGTGTATCCGACAAACCAAGCGTCTCTATAATCGTTTGTGGTACCGGTCTTTCCGCCGACCGGAAAAGATATTCCCATGGCTCTCATTGAACGGGCGGTCCCCGTCTCCACGACACTCCGCAATAAAGAGCTCATAATAAAGGCTTTTGCAGGGGTTATAACCTGTCTGATGCTCATATGCCTTTGTTCCAGAATTTTCCCGTTCTCATCCAAAACCTCTTTCAAGGACAACGGGTACGGGAGTACCCCATCAGCAGCAAAAACACAATACGCACGGGACAATTCCAAGGGAATCACCTCAGAGGAACCCAGGGCAATGGATGGATACGGTTTTAGAGGCGTCGAAAATTCGAACTGTTTCGCCGTGCTGACAATCTTATCAAGACCAACCTTCATGGCCAGATCGACGGTTGCTATATTTATGGATTTTGCCAATGCCTGTCTCATACTCACATGCTTTACCACCATCGCAGTATAATTATGGGGTCGCCATTCCTTTCCATCGACTTCGTAGGTTATCGGTTTATTGGAAAGCATGGAGGCAGGAGTTAATTCATCCAATCCGCTCAAATACACAAACGGTTTGAATGCACTTCCCGGCTGCCGCCGGGCCTGGGTAATTCGATTGAACTGGGTCAAACTGTAATCCCGTCCACCCACCATGGCCAGGATATAGCCTGTTTTGGGTTGCATGACGACGAGAGCCCCTTGGAGTCTTTTTTTGGGATCTTTGCGATATAGCGCTGGGTTCGATTTTTCCAGTCGCTCCAGACCCCGCTTTAATGCTTTTTCCGCGGCCATTTGAACCTGAGTATCCAATGTCGTATAGATGGAAAGTCCAAGGCTCGACAGATCATCGGGAGAATAGAGCAGTTTGAGCTGATGGGAAAGATAATCCATAAAATACGGCGCAATTTTACCGTAGGCCTCGTACCCGACCGTTTCTATCGGCAACAACAACACGGTCTTCAGTTCTTCATCTGAAATCCATCCTTTCTCGTACATGGCATTCAGCGCCATGTTTCTCCTTTTTCGACATCGTTCTTTATGGATATACGGAGAATAATAGTTGGGTCCCCTGATAAGTCCGGCGATGGTTGCAGCTTCATTCAGAGAAAGGTCCATCACGGATTTCCCGAAATAGAAAAAGGATGCTTCACCAATACCGGATACGGCGACGGACGCTTTCTGCCCCAGATAGATTTCATTCAAATAAATTTCAAGAATTTCATTTTTCTCATACATAGTTTCTATGGTAAGAGACATAAAAAGTTCTTTTAACTTGCGAATAAAGCTTCTTTTCGGGGTCAGAAAATAGTTTTTAGCCAACTGCTGGGTAATGGTCGATCCACCTTGACGTATGGAAGCATGCCGCAAGTTGGTGTAGATTGCCCTTAAAATCCCCCTTGGATCCAGGCCCTTATGCTGGTAAAATCGGCTGTCCTCTATGGCCAGGACAGCATTGATGACATGCTGGGGGATCTCATCGATGGAGACGATCCGCCGCTGTTCACGATCCGGGCCAAAGAATAACATCACCTCCTCCGGCTCGATCTCCAGAATCGGCATCGGCTCACCCGTGTTTAAATGGGCAATCGATTTTATCCGGTTTCCCGAAAACCGAATACGAACCGGGACGCCTTCTCTGTGTCTGGAAAGCAGGGTTAAATCATAGAGAAAAAGCTTCACCACCGATGCCGATGTATACAGTTCACCTTTGTTCCGGGGATTACGGTCAACTTGCCGGTACCCCAGACGACGAAGCTTTTGGATGAAAAGTGTACGATTTATTTGTTGCCCGGGATACAGGAGGGTGGTATCGGAAAATACTTTTGACGGGATATGCCATCGCCGACCTGAAAATCGTTGGTCGATCTGGGATGAAAGGTGCCAGCAATATAAAAATATACCTCCCCCCATGAGAACGGCAAGGGGCAGCATCCACTTTAACAATCGTATTAAGATAACGCCTATGGATCGTTTCTTCTTTGTCATCTATATTTTGATCAACGGGTAAACAGTCTGTTAAGAAACGTATCGAGTTCCGGTTTCAACAGGATTAAAAGAAAACAGCAACGACAAATGCAAAACAGGTCTTTTGCCGATGGCCTTAAGACCTGTTTGTGGCGGGAACGGAATTACAAATAGAATCCTTTGCAAAACGCCCTTTCGGATAGTATGGGTGATGAACTGTTTGCTGGTTGAAAACAGGTTTGTTATGGATTCATACACCTATCAACAATAAGATATAAAATCTGCCGTTAATAGACGACAACCAATACCGATTTGCGAATAACGCCGAACAGCGTATCGACTCGCTTCGGGTATTGGACCATCGGCAACATCAAGCTTTCAAATAAACGCCTTTATCAACGGACTTGATTTGTCCTCTCTTCTTTGCCTTATATACAATATTTGCAATCTTTTTTGCATCATATCCGGTTATCTCTTGTATCCGGACGATGGGAACCCCTTTTCGGTAGCGATAAATAACCCCTATCACGGTATCAAAAGCTGTTTTTGCACCGGTTTTCTTTGCTGGTGAAACTTTTTTTTCTTTTGTTTTCCGTTCAGTCTTCTGTGTCCCGATCTTATCGATCGCCTTCATCAGGGATTCCGTCTTTTTTATGAGTGCCGTGAGTTCTTTGTTAACAGCCTGGAGATCTTTTTTCAGATTCTTCATTCCCGCTACCCCCTCTTTATTATTATTTCTTAATTGTCCACTCTCTCTTTTAGCTCTTTTCCGCACTTGAAAAACGGAAGGCGCTTGGCCTGAATTTTAACCGGTTCTCCTGTTTTGGGATTCCTGCCGGTATATGGTTTGTACTGTTTGACAAAAAACGAGCATAGACCACGAATTTCTACCCTGCCGCCCTTGGCCATAGCCTTCGATATCTTGTTAAAAAATACGTCGACAACCGCCACAGCTTCGTTTTTTGTTAACCCTGATGTTTCTTTAAGCGCCTCAACGAGCCCAAATTTATTCATCCATAACCTCCATTTGATCGGGTTGAAGATTTCCTGAAAACCGGTTGAAACGGGATTTACCCGTGGCATCAACACTCGGCAGGAGATCTTCGGTTGTAGGAATTTTATCCATTTTAATATCTGCTTGTTTGTTTAATTGTCCCTTTACGGCCCTCCTTTGGGCTATAGGATTCATCCGGCAAAGCAAATTTCAGTTCAAACCCTCAAGTTTTACAGCAGTGAAGAACGCCGTCGTTGCCGTTTTGTACTGAAACCAATGATGAAGCCCAGTATAAGTACGCCTGCTCCGCTTAAAAACCATTTAATATTTTTATTCCAGAGAAGTTTTGTCAGATCCTCTTCATATTTATTTGCTTTTTGGGTCTGTTTCCCTAATTGTGCACTCATTTTTTTATATTTTGATTGAAGATCAAGAAATTCAGCAGACGCTGTTTTCAGTGTTTTATAGGATGTATTCACGGCTTGGAGTCTTTTTTTTGTGACAGTGAGTTCGTTGCCAAAGGCTTTGTTTTCCGCTTTTAATGTCTTGTTTTCTTCCAGAAGCAATGCGTCTTGAGCCAAAACTGCCTGGTGTTTGTTCTTTAATAGTTCCAATTGGATGCTGCTGGGTATTTTATTCGTAAGAAAACGGCTGACAACCCATCCTTCCTTGCCATTACCCAACCGGACCTGGGTCCATTCTGCACCGGGTTTTAAGACCTCAACTTTTTGGCTGATACTTAGCAGGGCGATTATTTTTCGATCATTTGCCGGTCCTGTCCGCAGTGTTATTTTCATTTTGTCATTAATATATTTTGTTTCAGCCATTACTGCCGTTGAAAATAAAACCAGACATATTCCGACAATTCCAAATGTTTTTATAATCGGTTTCATGGGTGTCACACTCCGAAAAATTAAATATCCGGGTCCAGAGAGCCCGGTTTTGGATTACTCTCTGGAAGGGGATTGTTTTTCAATAGATCCAGATATCAAGTGCCTGAAATGAGCTAAAATGCCTTTCAGTGCAAATCATTATTTAATTAAATAGAAAGTGCCAAGGGCATATATATCAACCATGGCCCATCGGAGATCCCGCTTCGCGGGGGAGGACCAAGTTTTTCAAGATTAAACAAAAATGAATCATAACCCGGGTGAAAAGTCAATAATCATTTCGTTTTCGGGAAGTTACGAAGCCATCCATCCTTTCCCATCTCAATTAAGATCAGCCTTCAGCCACTACCATGGGTCGATTTACGCGGTCTGTCCAAAACCTCTCTTATCTTTTTTGAAAGATTTTCCATGTTAAAGGGTTTTTGAATAAAGCCCTCACAGCCTCGCTCCAGGATTTCCGTTGCCTGACCGTTAATACTGTAACCACTTGAAAGAAGAACCTTGACTTTGGGATCGATCTTTTTTACCTGGTCAAAGACTTGACCTCCGCCCATATTGGGCATAACCATGTCCAGAATAAGCATATCTATTGAATGGCTTTGCTCCATGAATATCCTGATCGCGTCCCGGCCGCTTTTTGCTTCGAGCACCGTGTATCCAAGTCTTTCAAGCAACTGAACACCGACATCGATGACCAGCCCTTCATCATCCACAAGCAGAATGGTTTCGTTTCCCTCCATAATTCGCTCGGAAATTTCCGAAATTTTCCGGATCGATTTTTCGGAGGCCGGAAGATAAATATTGAAGATAGCGCCCTGTCCTATCTTAGACTCAACATCGATATATCCGCCGTGCCCCTTTATAATTCCATATACCGATGCAAGGCCAAGTCCGGAACCCCGGCCCAATTCTTTGGTGGTGAAGAACGGTTCAAAAATCCGATCCATGGTTTTCTGATCCATGCCCATGCCGACATCCTGGACTTTCAACAAAATATAGTTGCCGGTTTTAGGTTTATAGGGTTTATCTCCAATATCTTCGTGGGTGACATTCAAGGTTTTCAAAAAAAGATCTCCACCCCCTGGCATGGCATCGGCAGCATTGATAAAAAGATTCATGAGAACTTGCTGAATCTGTGCCTCGTCTGCCAAAACGGAGGATAGATTTTCGGCAAATTCCCGATGAATCACGATCTCTTTTCGGGTTCTCCCAAATGTCACAGAACTCTCTTTTACGAGTTGGTTTAGATTTATGGGCCGAACTTCGTACTTACCTTTTCTTGCGTATCCGAGAAGCTGACTGGTCAGTTTAGAACCGCTTTGAATCAGTTTTTCAATATTTTTTAATTTTCCGTAAAAAGGACTCTCTGTTCCGATATCATATAAAATTAAAGAAATATTTCCCAGCATCCCCATCATCAGATTGTTAAAATCATGGGCAATACCTCCGGCCAGCGTTCCAATGGCTTCCATCCGTTCGATATAGTGCAGCTTAGCCTCAAGCTTTTTCTTCTCCGAGATATCCCGAAGAATCACCAGTGTACCGATGGGGTTTCCTTTATGATCATTATAGCGTGAAGCACTGATACTTACATCCACTAAACGTCCGTCTTTTGTATAGCGTTTAGTCTCAAAACCATGGCATGGGGTTCCGTTTTCCACAAGATTTTTAATTATGGCCATGGTGGATTCGCTTTCGGATTGTGGAACAAACGGCATGCGTTTCCCCCCCATCTGCTCCAAAGTCCATCCGAATATTTTCGTGAATGCGGGACTGATATATACGGTTCTCCCTTTCAGATCATACGTAGCGATGGCATCTGCTGACGAGTGAAGAAGAGAACGATAAACCTGTTCCGCACGCTTGGCTTTCGAATAAATCTCTTTGTTCTTGTCCTCACTTTCTCTCAGTGCTTTTTCCGTTCGATTTCGATGGTCGATCTCTTCTTGCAAGATTGTGTTCATGGAAGAAAGGATGCTTACTTCAATCTTTTCTGCAAAATAAATGGCACAAAGGGCTAAGAAACCTGCCAGAAAAAATATAAGATGAAGATATCTGGAATATCCCAGCGGTTTGAATCTCATCAAGGAGATGGTATGCCACTCTGTGTATGCGCCAAAAACGAAGAATATTATCGCCATGGTAAAGAGATATATGCTTGCAAATCTTATTTTTCTCATCAAAATCACCGCATTGTAGCGCTGTTATGCGTTACCTTATGACCTTCGGGGCTGTTGTTGTATATTGTAATTTATACCTGAATTGAGGATTTCAAATTGCGCCGGTGTATTTTAAAATAGTGTTTTTAGGAGGTTATCTTGAAAACATTTACACCTTAAATGATGCCAAACAAAATGGAAAAAGATTATATGTGTTTAATTTATCAACCATTTTGAAAGTTCAAATGTATTTTATAATGCTTAGATAATTGAGATATATAATGGGGATCTGGGGCATCCTCGACTTTCAATATTTTAGGGTTATAGCAGATTCCAAAACGAAATCAATATATTTTAGAAGATCTTATTTTAAAAAGATACCCCTTGACATCAATTATTTATGACAGGTAAAAATAACATCATGTCAGAACCGGCGTTCATGCCATTGGGATTTCAATCTCCGGAAAGGATGAAACCAGAGTCCGAATATGTTTTCCATTCAAACAGGTCTTGAAAATTTTATTGATTCTCCACCCCGTTGGATACTCGGGAATCGAATTGGGCTGCTGTGCAATCCTGCTTCTGTGGACAGAAATTTTTCCCATGCCGGTGAACTGATCCGTCGTAAATTTCCGGATCGACTTAAAGCCTTATACTCACCCCAGCACGGATTCTTTGCAGAAAAGCAGGACAACATGATCGAATCCAATGATATGGTCCACCCATCATCTAAGATTCCTGTTTTTAGTCTTTACGGCCGGACGCGAATCCCGGAGAAAACCATGTTGGATCCCATCGACATCCTGATAATCGACCTGCAGGATGTTGGCACACGGGTTTACACCTTTATCTACACCGTGTCTTACTGCCTCGAAGCCGCAAAAAAGTACGGGAAAAAAGTCGTGATTCTGGACCGTCCGAATCCTGTAACCGGCTCCATGACCGAAGGAAACCTTTTGACAGGCGAATGCGCTTCCTTTGTTGGAAGATACCCGATTCCCATGCGCCACGGATTGACCATCGGCGAACTATCTCTTTTAATCAACCATGATTACCATATCGACGCCGACCTTGAAGTGATCCCAATGCAAGGCTGGAAACGAAAGATGTTTTTCCAGGATACCGGTCTGCCGTGGATCCCTCCTTCACCCAACCTTCCATCGCCGGTATCTGCCATGGTTTATCCCGGGCAGGTATTGTGGGAAGGAACCAATGTTTCCGAAGGCAGGGGAACGACCCTCCCGTTTGAAATTTTCGGGGCTCCGTTTATGAATCCGGAGCTGTTGCTGTCAACATTGGATAAAAATAAATTGCCGGGAATTATACTCAGACCGGTTGTATTTGAACCCACATCCAACAAATGGAAAGGCTCACCGTGTAAGGGATTTCAAATTCACGTAACAAATCCATATAAATTCATGCCATATATCACGACTCTCAGATTGCTTCAGGCCGTCATTTCCCATCACGGCGACCAATTTCAATGGAAGCATCCACCCTATGAGTATGAGCTTGAAAGACAGCCCATCGACCTTATCATCGGTGACCAAGCGATACGGCGGCGTATCGAGAATTTAAACGATCTCGACCAAATCGAAAAATCCTGGTTAGAGGATCTGGAAACATTTACAGAAGCAAGCCAAAAATTTCATCTTTACACCTGACCATGAGGGATCGGGTGCCGGATGTCAGGGGTCAGAAACCCGGACCGGCCATCCACTACCCAGAGACTTTATGGCAAACGGCCAGGAACCCGTGACCCATGCCCCATGAAAAAATAAACTGGAAACGTATGTGTTTCAAAAAAAATAAAGTCTGGATGGCCATAGACCGGAAACAAAAGCCTGTGGTTAAAAAGGGAAAGGTCCTTATAAAATACCAACTCGACCAGGATTACGAGTACTGGATTCTTCAAAAAAATATCAGGCCTGTGGATGCTTTAGATTCAGAGATAACCACCAGTCACAAGCGGAAATTGAATAAAGAACCTTTGAAAAATCCAGAAATAAATTTCGATTCCGAAACCGGATCCTCGGTCGGACCAGACCACCAGGATGCCATCTGCATCTATACCGACGGCGCATCTTCCGGAAATCCCGGCCCGTCCGGAATCGGCGTATTTTTGCGTTTTGAGAAACACGAAAAAGAGATATCGAAATACATCGGCACAGCCACCAATAACGTGGCAGAACTCGAAGCCATCCGGGCGGGTCTTGGTGCCGTAAAAAATACGGATCTTCCGGTCCGGGTTTTTACAGACAGCAGCTATGCATACGGCGTCCTTGTTAAAGGATGGAAAGCCCGAAAAAACCAAGAGATCATAAAATCGATTAAACAGATGCTTTCAAATTTCAGAGACTTGAAATTCTTCAAGGTAAAAGGGCATGCCGGTATCGAGGGGAATGAAAGGGCCGACTTGCTGGCAACTTCAGCAATAGAAAAAGGGAGACATCTATAAAAACAATAAGCGCCTCGCTTTTGTCCGCAAGACGCTTATACAAAATTTAAAACCTGCCGGCATCATCCGCCGTTGCCGGCAATCAAAATCGGTAATCGGCTTGAAGTTCTGTATCTTATTCTTTTTCGGCCTTTAAAGTTTCAATCTCCTGTTTCAGATCTTCTATTTCCTCTTTGAACTTTTCACTTTCATCGGCTACGGTCGAAGTGTCTACGGATGTGTCTTCTTTCTTCCAGGTATCTTTAAGTTCGTCAAAGCCCAGATAAAGCGCCAACCCACCACCAAGCAGAAGCATCACCGGGATGGCACCGGCCAAAAGCTGCAAAAAGGGTTTCCACCATATGGACATTCCAATGAGACCTAATACAGCAGCAACCGCCCCACCTATTAATGTTTTCATAAAAATTCATCCTCCTTTAATTTCAATTAAAATTTAAATTGGTCTTTTTATCTGAATACGCTTTAACTAAAAACCGTTTTACACCATCAAAAAAATTAAAAAGAATTTAAAAGATCGTGTGTAAATACATCTAGTTGGGATTATTTAAAGTAAGATTCTGCAAATTATCATACCTTATTTTGTAACGCAAGCTTAATTTTTATTTGTTAGTTTTAAAAATTTAATATACAGTTTAATAAGACTTGGTTAGCCTGGCTTTAACGGGTATGATGGAACTGTGGAGTTGGCGATAGGTACGAATTCAAACTGCATAAAAACACGTAAAAAACACTTTGTTATAGAAGCCATTTCAAAACCTTCCGATGAGTGATCATTGAAGTTACGAGACCGATGTAGACGCTTTCACACTAACGACTTAGCCTAATCAGGATGCGATCATGCTAAAATTGATGAAATCAATACTGATAAAATCAAGAGAAAAAATTAGAGCGGGAATCGATACGGGCCGCCAGGAGGATCACGATTATTATCCCTGCAAACTCCCGGACAATATCGGTTTTTTATCAAATACCATACTTAAACTTTTCTTTTCCGGCATAAAAGTTGCGAAAGGACAGACCCTTCATCTCAACAATCTCAAAAAAGAAGGTATCGTTGTTTATGTCAACAAGTACAAAAGTTATTTTCGGTATCTCTTTTATTATACCCGCTATAAACAGGACGGCCTCCCTTTTCCTCAAATAGGCTTTGACTATAATGTATTCATGTGGCAACCGGTGTCACGGATCTTTAAGATTTTTTCATATCATTTCGACCATCTCATTCACAACTGGACGTTGCCGGACCCTTATCTAAAAGGACACATTCGGCGGGAGCTCTTAAACGGACGATCAGCCATACTGTCTCTGGTTGAACAAAAAGGTTTCCATCGAAGGTTTATCAAAGCAAAGACCGTCCCATCCAATATCTCATCAACATGCAGAAATCCATCGACCGCCCTATTTTTCTTGTCCCCCAGGTGATGTTCTTTAATAAAAAACCCCATCGATCGATGCCGAATCTCATCGACCTGCTATTTGGCCCCAAAGAGAACCCTGGAAGAATAAGACGCCTGATCATCCTGTTCAGGAATCCGGGCCGAGTTTTTGTTGAAATGTCTGAACCTGTCAACCTGAAAAGTTTCCTGGAACTCGAGGAAAACCAGGAGAGGAGCATTGAATACCAGGCCCTAGCATTGAGGCGCAGTCTTTTGTCTCAAATGAATCGCCACTACCAAAGCATCACCGGACCGGTTTTGAAATCCAGAGAAGAAATGAAAGAGAACATTCTGACCAAAGAACGACTCCAAAATTTTATGGAACATCATTCAAACGCCCGTCACATTCCGATTCAGAAAGTACAAAAACAGGCGAGTGGTTTTCTTGACGAGATTGCCGCCAACTACAATATGCTTATCATAAAAATGGCATCGTCTCTGATAACATGGGTCCTGAACACCATGTTTGAAGGGTTTACGGTCAACGAAGACGGCCTCAATAAAGTAAAAAACATGTCCCAGAAGGGACCGATAATTTTCATTCCCTGCCACAAAAGTCATATCGATTACCTGATACTGTCCTATTTGCTGTATCACAACAACATGCCGTGTCCCCACGTCGCTGCAGGGAAAAATCTCTCTTTCTGGCCCATGGGCCCCTTTTTCAGAGGCGGGGGGGCCTTTTTCATACGACGGACATTCAAAGGAGCAGTTCTCTATTCAAAGGTCTTTGCAGAATATATTTACCATTTGCTCGCTGAAGGATTCAACATAGAATTTTTTATCGAGGGCGGGCGAAGCCGAACCGGCAAATTGATTCTGCCCAAGCTGGGGCTTCTTTCGATCCTTCTCAATGCATATAAAAACGGGGCCTGTAAGGATTTGATATTTGTACCGATCTTCATCGGGTATGACCGGGTCCTGGAAGAAAGTTCATACCTTCATGAAGTCGAAGGAAAAGAAAAGCAGCCCGAGAGCTTGATGCAGATAATTAAAGCAAGAAAATTTTTACAAAAAAGATACGGAAGGATATATATTCAATTCCATGAACCCTTTTCTTTTAAAACGCTTCTTCATCAATTCGGTACGCCCATTGAAAACATGTCGCCTAAAGAGTTTAATATTCTCTGCCGTAATATGGGACACAGGATTATCAACGCCATCAACCGGGTTTCTGTTGTCACCCCCCATGCACTCGTTGCCGCTGCGGTAATGAACTGCGCCAAAAAAAGTTTCACCTTTGACCATCTAATGACCCATGTGGACACGTACATGAGCTACCTCATATCCCAAAAGGCCAAGCAGACGGATACCCTTCTGGTCGACCACATAAATACGGTAGAGCAGGTCTTGAATACGTATGTACAAAGAAAATTTATTGCACCCATTACAAAAGAAAAAGACACGCTGCTCACCCACGCATTATTCAAGGTCAATGAAAATAAACGTCAGAGCCTCGAATATTACAAAAACAACTGTATATCCTTTTTCATCCCCGGCGCGATTACCGCTCTTGCGATTCTTGTAAAAGATGCATTCCAGTTTTCAGCTTCCGACCTGCACGATGATTACAAGTTTCTTCAGTATTTTTTTAAATACGAATTTGCCTACGATGTGGATAAAACATCCGAACACTACGTACGTAAAAATATCAAAGCATTTATTGACGATGCCATTTTAATGCCCCATCCAACATTGCCCGACACCTATAACGTGACATCTTCGGGTTTTAGAAAACTTCAACTCTTTTCTAGATTTCTAAAAACCTATTTTGAATCATACTGGATCGTATTGAACTATTTTATGCAGTATCCTAAAAATTCCGTTAAACCCAAAGATCGTTTAAAAAAAATCGAGGGCATCGGAAACCGCATGTACAAAAAAAGGGAGATCGAACGGAAAGAAGCACTTTCCGCAATCAACCACAAAAATGGTGTCGAATTTTTCACCACCAACGGTGTAAAAGGCTCGGATGACAACGAGAAGATATTATTCTATGCCGACACCATCCATAAATATCGAAATTGTCTTTGATGGAGCAAGTGTGTTCCCAGAGGATTCAAGGAGTCGAGGGATCTGTTCAGAGATATATACTATAACAGCAAATTTCCCAAAGGAAGAAAAACATTTTGAAGGCATTGATACTCGCCGCAGGCTTTGGCACTCGGCTCCTCCCCTTTACGGAAAACACACCCAAACCGCTGTTTACTGTCACCGGAATTTCTTTACTGGATACCCTTATTTGCAATCTTCAGCGGGCGGGTTGTAAAGCAATTATGATCAATACCCATCATCTGCATGAAAAAATCGATGCCCATCTTGCCGGAAAACAGTATGAGATTCCGGTGACAACTCGGCATGAATCCGAAATACTCGGTACCGGAGGTGCCATAAAAAATGTCGCTGACTTCTGGGACGATCGTCCTTTTATGGTAATAAACAGCGACATCATTACGGATATAGAATTTAAAAAGGTCTATGATTTTCACTTAAATCACACCCACCCGGCAACACTGGTTCTGCATGACGACCCGGAGTTCAACACCGTGGTCGTAGACGGAAACGGCTTTATTGAAGCGTTCGATGAACGGTCTCCCCGCAACGCCCGGTCCGCCTCTCTGAGGAAAAAATCAAAAAAATCCGGTTTTAAAGAGACCGGAAAACTCACATTTACGGGGATACAGGTTCTAAACCCGGAAGTCCTCGACTTAATACCGGATAACGTTTATTATAGCATTATCGATGTTTACGGGACGCTGACAGCAAAAAACAGAAAAATTTGTGCGTTTGTTTCAAAAAAACATTTCTGGAAAGATATGGGAACGCCGGAAAGGTACCGACACGTCGTTTTCGAGAAGATGGCCACCGAAGCTTTCAAGCAGGCTTTTTTGGGATCCTCGAGCAAAAAAATCACTCGAACAAAACTTAAAGGGGATGGATCAGACAGGGACTGGTACCGCCTGAACAATGGAAATCGATCACTCGTGATGGCGGATCACGGCATCAAAAGAGATGACAAAACCTCCGAAGCGGAGGCCTTTGTCGCTATTGGCCGTCATCTTTTCCGCACCGGGTTGCCGGTGCCCGAGATATACCTTTATGATACCTTTTCAGGTCTGGTATTCATGGAAGACTTAGGGGACGTTCATCTTCAGGACGTTATATTAAAAACTAAAAATCAGAATGAGATCATCTCATATTACCAATCGGTGATACGCCTTCTCGGACAACTCTCTCTATCCGGAAGCAGGGATTTCGATCCTGCATGGACCTATCAAACGCCGCAATACGATAAGGACCTCATTCTCGAAAAAGAGTGCCGATATTTTGTTGATGCCTTTTTAAGGGAATATCTCGGAATGGATATATGCTTTCAGGATCTTGAAGATGAGTTCAGGCAACTTGCAGACAACTCCCTTGAATTTTCGATCAATGGTTTTATGCACCGGGACATGCAGTCACGGAACATCATTTTAAAAAACGATCATTTTTATTTTATCGATTTTCAGGGGGGGCGGTTAGGTCCGATTCAATATGATCTTGCATCGTTGCTGATCGATCCCTACGTGGAATTACCCCGTTCCGTGCGGAATGTCTTGCTCGACTTCAGCGTTGAAATCCTTGCACCGGCCATAAAGGTCCATCCACACAATTTTCTTTCCTGTTATAAATACTGCGCCATAACGAGAAACCTTCAGATTCTGGGAGCTTTTGGTTATCTGAGCCGCATAAAGAAAAAAACATACTTTAAAAAATATATCCCAAATGCTATAAAAACCCTCGAAGTTAATCTTTCAGATTTCAAGGACACGGAATTTCCAGGCTTAAAATCGATTGTCAAAGACGTTTGTTCCATGACAGCATTTTAGTTTTTTGAAATAATATTGCTTCGATTATACTTATTTCAGGGGTCGGGAGGTTTTTCTTTTAAACCCTCAAATAAAGCGGAATGAATGATCAGCAACGTAATAGTGCGCTGTTTGAATGCATTAGGGATCGTTGCGAAAGTACAGCGCTTTTACGAAATCGTGATGAAAAAAATAAATAATGTTTTCCAACTAACCTATTGATTTTAATTTTTGACATACTGTGCTTTCGTTACGAGCCCTTATGCATGAGTTTGTACGATTACGTTGCTGATTATTCATGGAGCGGTCAAATTAAAAAAACACCCCGACTCCTCACATATTTTAATAGTTTTTTCAGATTCCAAACGAAGGAGGTACAAGATGAACCCCATAAAAATCATGGTAAACGGCTTACCCGGCAATATGGCTGCCAATGTTGTCAAACACGCGCTTGAAGACGACCGGTTTGAACTGATTCCCCAATCCTTGACCGGTCCTGAAATCACCGACACCGAGACCATCATCAATTCTGTTTCCATCGGTCTGATTCAACCGGACGACAGAGAGGAGGCCATTTTGGCCATCAAGGATGCGGAGGCTCCTTTTCTGAGTGTGGACTACACCCACCCATCGGCGGTCAACAGTAATGCCGATTTTTATTGCCGTCATGGGCTTCATTTTGTGATGGGCACAACCGGAGGCGAGCGCCGGAGTCTTGAGGAAACAGTTCGCACATCTTCGGTGGCTGCGGTAATTGCACCGAATATGGCCAAGCAGATTGTTGGGTTTCAGGCCATGATGGAATATGCCGCCCAAACATTTCCGGATCTCTTCAAAGGATACACGCTCGAAATCAAAGAAAGCCATCAGCATGGAAAAGCGGACACCAGTGGAACCGCCAAGGCAATGGTCGGGTATTTTAATCGCCTTGGACTCTCCTTTTCCGAGACGGACATCACCAAAGAACGTGATCCAAATGTTCAGAAAAACGTATGGGGAATACCTGAAGCATATCTGGAAGGACACGGATGGCACACCTACCGCCTCGACTCAGGCGACAAAACGGTCCGATTTGAATTTACGCATAACGTCAACGGCCGGGATGTCTATGCCCAGGGGACCCCCGATGCGCTGATTTTTCTGGCTAAAAAGGTGGAAGACGGCGCGGGGGGCATTACCTTTAGCATGATTGACGTGCTCAAAGGCATATAGTGGAAACTACTGACTGCTTTCCACCACCTCATAAGCTTTTTCAAGGGCTGCCTCAAGTTTTTCCGGCTTGCTTCCACCGGCCTGGGCCATATCGGGCCTTCCGCCGCCGCCGCCGCCCACAATTGATCCAATCCCATTTACAATCTTTCCGGCATGGTATCGGTCGGCCAAATCTTTGGTAACTACAACGATCAGCAGCGCTTTAGATCCATCTGAACTGCCGAGGATGACAATCCCGGATTTAATTTTTTCTTTGAATCGGTCAGCCAGATCTCTCATTGCCGCCGGGTTGTCCACCGAGACCTTTTTAACCAGCACCTTTACGCCATGGATAGTTTTAACTTCTTTTTCGGTCCAGTCTGCGGACTGCATGGCGATCCCGACCTTCAATTTTTCAACTTCTTTT
>PVMS01040294.1_pt1 | contig 22010 bp, 24 predicted proteins | sample 1853461 | NCBI WGS metagenome assembly PVMS01 (sample SAMN08582032, study PRJNA380276) | Marine sediment metagenome, whole genome shotgun sequencing project. | isolation source: ocean sediment barecode stripped | collected 2017 | reverse complement strand
TAAGTCTGTTATTTAGTCTAATCCCCTTAATAAACAAAGGGAGACATCCAGTGCAATTAGAACAGTTCTTCCGAACCCAGGGTCTCAAGGAATGCCTCCACCCGAATCCTGAACGGTCCGAGAGGCACGGTAACATCAAACTCCAGGTACAGAGTGGGGATATCCGCCTCTTCCAGCCCCTTGATCACGGCCACCTTGTCCATCTCGTGGGGGTCGCAGAATTTCTGCTGTATAACAATAGCGCCTGCAACATCCCATTCCTTGGCCAGTCCGACTATATGCGGGATGCGGGTTCTCTTCGGCATATCCTTGATGGGACATGCAGGTCTCTTGAGGTACCTGTCTGCAATCACGTCCATAAGGTTATCGCCAGGCTCCGTTGTGTTCCAGAAATACCTTGAACCCGTACAGTGGTCATCAATAACAATAGAAGCGCCCACCTCTTCGACCATGTTGAGGAATTGAACGTCATCATCTTCACTTCCCAGGATCATCAAACGGATTCCAGGGTCATCCTTTGCCTGTCTGCCGGGCAGTTCATCCTTGATCACATCCGCTATAATTTTGTTGACCTCAACCTTGTCATACATCTGTGAGGCACACACCATGACCATGGAATCAACGCCTGATATGGGGGGATCTTCCACTTTACGGGCCTCATACACGTCACGCATGAGCCGGCGGTTTTCGTCAACGATCTCGATTCCTTTCTTAAGATCATCATCCGTAATCGTATTGCCGGTCCATTCTTCCATCTGTTTCTTGAACAAACCCAATATGCCTGAGTAATAGGGCAGGGCCTGTTTACACTGCAACTTGTTTGGCATGGGAATAAAGAAATTGGTCATATCCTTGTGCAGGACCAGACTCTCAAAGGCCTGGTTTAAATGCTTACAGGTATGGGTAATACCTATGGCATCGCAGTAATCATATTTACCCAAAAGCCCCTGGGCCAAAACGTCCCTGCAGAACGGACAGAACATGCCCATGATATGGGGCTCCGTTACGTTCTGAGGCTCGTGACCACCCAGCATTCTTACAGGAAGGACCTTGGCCGCATACAGGATCTCTTCCGGCATATAGCTGCACATATAACCCATGACTTTCCAGTCAGGATTTTTTTCCTTCCACTCCTGCATATATGTGTGTCTGTTGTCGTAGATCTTCTTGAAATCTTCTATCATTTTTCCCCTCCATGTCTGATTTCCATTGGAAAGGGCCCTTTCCTGTTTTCTCATGACCCCTTCCGGAATAGAAAAGCAAAGTATGTCCACCCGCCGAACGCGAGTGAGAAATGGTGTTGAATTCGTTTAGTTGCCGGTGTAAGAAGGCTTCCTCTTTTCCAGGAACGCTCCAACACCTTCTTTTTTGTCTTCGCTTGCAAGGGCCAGATTGGCGGCAAGGCCTTCAAGGACGAGACCTGTCTCAAGGTCCACTTCCGAGCCGTATTTGGTAGCAATCATGGCGAATTTTACCGCTAAAGGAGCCTTTGAGGCCATTTTCTTGGCAACCTTCATTACAACATCCATAAGCTCTTCCGGCTTAGCCACCTTATTTGCCAGACCTAAAGTAAGGGCCTGCTCCGCATTTATCATATCACCGGTCAGCATGGCCCACATGGCCTGGCTGGTTCCGATAATCCTGGCCAGTCTCTGAGTTCCGCCATATCCGGGGATAACGCCCAGGCCCAGCTCAGGCAGACCGAACACGGCACTTTCAGACACGACCCGGAACGTGCATCCCATGGCCAACTCACATCCTCCTCCCAGAGCCATACCGTTTACAGCTGCAATGGTGGGAACATTGAGGGCTTCGAGATCTCTAAAAATCTTGGCACCCCTTCTAATAAAATCATAACTTTCCTTAAGCCCCAGTTCTGTAAACTCGGAGATATCCGCCCCTGCCACAAACGCCTTATCACCTGATCCGGTGACGATCAATGCCCGGATAGAATCATCCGCGTGGACCTCGGCTATAGCTGCCTGGATTTCATCCATGGTCTGAAAGTTAAGGGCGTTCATTTTCTTCGGCCGGTTAACCGTCAAAACTGCAATACCATCTTTAATCTCAAAAATTATTTTTTCGTAACCCATGCTATCCCTCCGTCTTTATTGTATTGAATTCTTTAATGGTCAATATTTGAGCCGGCTTAATCTCTCACAGAGCTCGCAGAGATCACAGATGCGTTCTCTGATCGCTCTGAGGTATCTGTGAAAGAAAAATATTGTGTCAAAAGTTGATCCATCAAAACCTAGTTAACCATTTAATTACTTAGTGTCTGAACAGCCTTTTCGTTCAGACACTACTTAAACTTCCCCGGGCCAGCCATGGCATCCCCTTCATAATAACATGCCTTGGACACCTCGAATTCATAATCAAAGGCCGCCGAAACATCCGCGCCCCCATCAATGGCCTTTTTGGCCTGCCGGACAGCCAGGGGAGAATTGCTGGCGATCTCGGTTGCCAGTTTCCTGACTTCCTCCTGAAGATCTTCCGGCGGAACTACCTTGTTGAAAATCCCCATTTGCATGGCCTCTTCCGATTCGACGACTCTGCCCGTAAAGACCAGTTCCTTTGCCCTGCCAATCCCGACAATCATCCTCAGGCGCTGACATCCGCCGCAGGCCGGGATCATCCCCCAACGGATCTCAGACTGAGAAAACCTGGCGTTCGACGATGCAATCCTGATATCACAGGCAAGGGCCACTTCTGCTCCGCCACCGAAGGCCACACCGTTTACAGCAGCGATCGTGGGCTTTGGGAAATTTCCTAAGGTATTAAAAAAAGACCGGATCACCTGTTCTCTATAGGGCTGGATCTCTTCCGGCGGCATTGCCGCCCGCTCTTTTAAATCAATGCCTGCGCAAAAGGCCTTATCTCCCTCACCGCTGATAACAACTACCCGAACATTGTCATCATACGCCAGTGTCTCCAACTCCTCCCGCATGGACACGAAAACGGCCCTGCTCAGAGAGTTCGACTGTTTGGCGCGATTTATGGATATGTATGCTACATTCCCTTCAATTTTGATATTCAAGACATCCTGTTCACTCATTTTTCTCTCGCAATTAAAAATAAAGCCTCATGGCGTTGAGGATTTTTCCCGTTTCATCAGCCCATCAAACAACAGTTTGGTAAGTTCATCCGATATGTTCTGCATCGGGAGCCTGCCGTTTTCCCTGAACCAGTGGTATACCCAGAGCATGGCACCTAATACTCCAAAAGCCGCCACATTATGGTCAATGGGGTTAATCTTACTGATGTCATCCATTTCTTTTATTTTTCCATAAAAAAGCTTAAAAATTTCACGATGTTGTCGGTTACATAATTCCCGGAGATCTTCGGGTAGCTGGTAAAGTTCGTCAATAAAAATAGCAATCTCCTTCCGCATACCCCCTTCGCTGAAAAGATACAGCATGCCGGAAATCATCTGCTTCAGACATTCAACCGGGTCATCGTATTCCTCGATTACCTTTTTTAGTGTAGCCAAAACTTTATCACCAGCGCTTTGGATGATACTGAAAAGTATCTCCTCCTTGTTGGAGAAATGGTTATAAATGGCAGAACTGGTCATCCCGACCTTCCCCACCAATTGTCGGGTTGAGGCCTTGGCAAACCCGTGCGTATAAAAGAGTTCGACTGCTTCTTCAAGTATCTTTTCTTTAGTTGCCTTACCTTTTGTCATAAATTCAAACCGAAATATTTCATAAGTATTATCAAAGTGTTAAATCAGATTTACCCACCTCATTAACCACCATAAGGGTCATGGCGATCAAATTAAGTGAACGAGCGCTTGTTTTTATATTATTTTCTTGGCAGACCTGTCAAGAAAAAAAGCCTCTTTTTTTCTCAAAAAAGAAGCTTCTTAGAGCAATGCTTTTCCTCATAATTTAAGTTTATGCAGACTAAAATCAGGTAGTGTCTATCCGGAAATGAGAATTTTCAGGATTTGGGATCGAGATAGTTTCCAACTCAGAAATGCGCCATTTTTAGTAAAACAAATGAAATCAAGGGATTGCGCGTCCCGCTTACATCAGGCGGGAACAAGTAAACCCGCAGATTGACGCAGATATTGCGGCTTCCGGGATTCGCCCCAATGGGGGGTGGGCTTGAGCCCCTGAACGGAGCGAAATCAAAGGGCCATTTATGGATGGAAACTAGGTAAGGTCTGTACTTATATGCGGCACAAGATTCTTATGACACTGACTCAAAAAATAATCATCTGTCATGCCGGCAATAAAATCACGTACGATTCCTGCAGGAGGTGTCTTTTCCCGGTATTCCGGAGACATACCCTCTAAAAAGCCCATATAGATATCAGACTCCCCATCCCCGGATTCAAGTTCATTCAAATATTTCTTAAACAACAACTCAAACATCAACTGGATCTTGTCCTTCTGTTTTTTAACCTTTGAATTTTTATATATTCTGTCTTCATTAAACGTTTTAAGTTTCTTCAGCGCATGTCCCTTTTCATTGCTGAAACATACATATGCTTTATCCATGCTGTTCATGATGAGGTCTTCCACAAGGGAATAAACAATAGTCCCGTTTGTCTCACCCAGGACATCCTTACAGTGCCCAGGGATATCGCCCCTTTCAATCAAACCCATCCGGATGGCATCTTCAATATCACGGCCAACATAGCTGATGGTATCGGCCATCCTTACAACACATCCCTCCAGGGTCATGGGCCATAAATCCAGGGAAGGATCATCTTCCTTGCGTCTCATTTCATCGTCCAGGGTATCAAAATTCTTTTCCCTCCGAGGTTCCAATGCCTGAGAATGAAGTTCTCCATCGTGAGTCAACATCCCGTCAAGCACCTGAAGCGTAAGATTCCACCCCTTTCCTTTTCGCTCTATCTCCTGTAAAAATCGAACGCTCTGAATATTATGAAGGAATTTACCGATACCATGTTGCTCGCAAAGATCGGAGAGAATCCTCTCGCCATCATGGCCGAACGGTGTGTGCCCGATGTCATGCCCAAGGGCAATGGCCTCAATCAGATCTTCATTCAGTCTGAGCAGGCGGCCGACTGTTCGCGCGATTTTGGACACAAGCTGTACATGCAGAACCCTGTGTGTGATATGATCATTTTTTATGAGGTAAAAAACCTGGGTCTTATCAATATAACGGGAGTAGGCCAGGGAGTGGAGTATCCGGTCCGTGTCTACTGAAAAGTTTTGCCTGTGGCCGTTGACGATTTCTCCCTCATGGATTCTCCTTACTGCATGACGACTCAGAGATGCCATTGAAGAGAACCGAACTTCCTCCTTTTCGTCAAGGTCCTTTCTTATTCTAGCCAAGAACGCGTTGTCTTTCACTGAAACGGAACCTCCTTACAAAAAAATGGTACAAGGTATAGGGTTTAAGGTATAGGGTTGAGGAAAACCCATTATAAAGATTTCTTCCCAATACCTTATACCTTATACCTTATACCTGAAATCCTATACCTTTTTCCTATAAACTTTCTTCAGTTCATTAAAAACATTTTTCCCTCTCTCGACCAGGACCTCATGTGCGCGGCCGGCAATCAGCCGGGATTCACTTTCGAGACGGTATTCAGGAGGGACATCTTTACCCTCTTTTTTGTATTTCCAGCGCAGGACGGATTTAGCGACCTTCATCTCTGCTTCTTCAGCAATTTTTTTCAGGTTGTGTTTTGTTTCTTCCGCCATGACAATCGTACCCCTCACCCAAAAAGATTCTTACGACACAAATTCCCTGACTTTTTTGCTTGCAAAAACAGGGAACGAATGCTAATTCATTACGGTTCCGGATTTCAAAGGTTGCTTTCGATATTTCGCTGAAAACGATGTATCTCTATCAGACTTTGGATCTAAAGGATCTGAGAATATCTCCATTGTCGTGATGATCGCTTATATATATCAGGCCGGGTCAATAACCGCAAGGAGGTATTTGCAGGCAGAGAGGCTTTTTCAAGGGCCTCCGAATACACACGTTCAGGTCTTATTGCCCGGTGCCCCGTGTAAGCCTCGGGGTGCATGACAGCCTGAACGGAGGGAAAAACCGTGGCTTGGAGCCCGAAAGGGACTCTAGAAAAATGAGGAGGATTTAATGCCAGTTATTAAAATGAAACAGCTTTTGGAGGCAGGCTTCCACTTCGGACACAGGACCCGACGTTGGAACCCGAAAATGAAACCGTATATTTTCGGAGCACGCAATGGTATTCACATCATTGACCTCCAAAAAACAGTCAAGCTCTTTGAAACCACCTATAAGTTTGTCACCAAGATCGTGTCTGAAGGCTATCCCGTATTATTTGTAGGAACAAAGAGGCAGAGCAAGGATTCTGTTATGGAAGAAAGCGAACGCTGCGGCATGTTTTTCGTGGCAAACCGCTGGCTTGGAGGAACACTGACCAATTTTCAGACAATCAAAAAAAGTATCGCTCGACTAAAAGAACTGGAAAATATGAAAAGGGATGGTTCTATTAATCGGTACAAGAAGAAAGAAATATTGAAGATGGAAAAAGAGTTGGTCAAATTAGAGAGGAACCTTGGCGGGATCAAAAACATGGACGATCAGCCGGGAGCTGTTTTCGTTGTTGACCCTAAACGGGACAAAATTGCGGTCAAAGAGGCCAGAAGGCTAAAGATTCCGGTGATTGCAATCGGCGACTCGAACTGTGACCCGGATGATATAGATTTCATAATTCCCGGCAATGACGACGCCATACGATCCATAAGGCTGATCTGCTCCAAAATAGCCGATGCGTGTATCGACGGACACAACCTGGCCGAAGAGAGGTTGAGAGCAGAGGCTGAACTGCAGAAAAAACAGGAAGAGACTAAAATTGTTGCTTCTGAATCTGAAGAGGGCGAAGAAGGCGGACCCGAAGTCATTGTCCTGCCAAAGAAGGAAGAACCGGAAGCAAAGGATGAAACTAAACAGGAGACACCGGAATCCGCCTCCGAGTAAACAAACATCCAAGGTTCAAGGTTTGCGGCACTCGGTATGGGTACAAGGGATATTGAACAGGCCCTATTCTGTACTTTAGGCCTGAAACCTTATACCTTTTTTCTTTGTTACCGCCTGAATTGAAAACCTTCAATCGAAAACCGAAGGGAGATCTAAATTGGAAATTTCCGCATCATTGATAAAAGAATTGAGAGAAAAAACCGGTGTCGGCATCATGGACTGCAAAAAGGCCCTGAAAGAATGCGACGGAGACATCGAAAAATCAGTTGAATATTTGAGAAAAAAGGGGATCGCAACGGCCAAGAAACGCGGGGGCCGGGCAACATCCCAGGGCCAAATTCAGTCCTACATCCACGCCGGCGGCAAGATCGGCGTTCTTGTGGAAGTTAACTGTGAAACCGACTTTTCAGCAAAGACAGATGATTTTACGGACTTTGTAAAAGATATCGCCATGCAGATCACTGCGACAGCCCCCATCTCCATCAATCGGGAAAGCGTGTCGGAAGATGTAATGGAAAAAGAGAAGGATATCTATGCCACCCAGGCAAGGGAATCAGGCAAACCCGAAAAAATCATAGACAAAATTGTCGAAGGAAAAATGAAAAAATTCTTTTCCGAATCCTGCCTCCTGGAACAGGCGTACGTAAAAAATCCGGATATCACCGTTCAGGATCTTTTAAACGAGTTGATAGCAAAAACAGGAGAAAACATTGTAATCAGCCGTTTTTCCCGTTTCCAGCTTGGAGATGCCGGTGAATGATACTCGCCCCCACTATAGGCGGATACTGCTCAAATTAAGTGGAGAAGCACTGATGGGGGATCAATCCTTCGGGATTGATCCATCAGTTCTTGAAACTGTGGCCACCGAGATATCAGCCATACATAAGCTCGGTGTTGAGATAGGAATTGTCATTGGTGGAGGGAATATCTTCCGGGGGCTTCAGTCTGAGGCATTCGGAGTGGAACGCGTTGCCGGTGACCACATGGGAATGCTTGCAACCGTCATAAACAGCATTGCATTAGGTGAGGTTTTAAAGAAAATCGGCCTCGAATCCAGAGTCATGTCCGCCCTTGATATCCAAAGGGTCGCGGAGTCCTATGACAGGGGACAAGCGATCAAGCACCTTTCCAAAAAACGCATTGTCATCTTTGGCGCCGGCACGGGGAACCCCTATTTCACCACGGATACCGCCGCGACGCTCAGGGCACTTGAAACAGATGCGGAAGTCCTTATGAAGGCAACCAACGTGGATGGCGTCTATGATGCGGATCCGAAACTGGAACCTTCCGCCAAACCATTTTCCGAGCTTACATACGGCGAGGTCCTGGAAAAAAATCTGAAAGTCATGGACCTGACTGCCGTATCCCTGGCCATGGGTCAGCAATTGCCGATTATCGTCTTCAATCTGGGGGATGCGGGAAACATAATGAAAGTGGTTTCAGGCGAAAAGGTGGGGACATTAATCAGAGGAGAACAATAATGATAGATGAGATCCTTTCCGAGCTACGCGACGATATGACAAAATCCGCAGAGTCCCTCAAGAGGGACTTCAACCGGATAAGGACCGGCCGTGCATCCACTGCCCTGCTGGACGGAATTCGAGTTGTGGCATATGAAACACAAATGCCTCTGGATCAGGTTGCTACAATTTCTGCCCCTGAAAGCCGCCTTATCATTATTCAACCCTGGGACCAAACCATAATAGGTGACGTTGAAAAGGCCATCCTGAAATCCGAACTGGGACTGACCCCCATGAATGACGGTAAGATCATCCGAATCGCGATTCCGCCCCTTACCGGAGAACGGCGGAAGGAACTTGCAAAACTGGCAAGGAAAATGGCCGAGGACAACAAGGTCTCCATTCGCAATCACCGGCGGGAAGCCAATGATATGCTCAAGGAAATGAAAACCGATAAAGATATTTCCGAGGATGAAATGCACAAGGGCTTAAATGAAGTGCAGAAGGTAACAGACGAGTTCATTAAGAAAATTGATGAAATAACTGCTGAAAAAGAAAAGGAGATTATAGAATTCTAGCCCTGTCCGCAAAAGGTCTGCAGACCCCTTTAATTCCCTACCCTCTCTTTTACGTACCCTGAACCGCCAAGCTTTTTCTAACTGGTGCCAGTAAAAAATTCGATGGAAATAATGTTGAACCTTTGATAAGTAAACTACCGATTGCAAATCCACCCAAGCTCCTAATACTACGATATGACATCCATTGATCCCAATAGACTTCCAGAGCATGTGGCCATTATCATGGACGGCAATGGCAGGTGGGCGAAAAAAAAGCTCATGAATCGCGTCCGCGGTCACGAAAAGGGAACCGATGTGGTCCGCGAAATAGTGCGTGCCAGTCGAGAAATCGGGATTCCCTATCTTACCCTGTATGCCTTTTCTGAAGAAAACTGGAAGAGGCCGCAAATGGAAATTTCAGCCCTGATGAACATATTGAAGCGCTTCCTCAAGAGTGAACTTCCTGAAATGCAGGAAAACGGGATAAAACTCCAAGCTATCGGGAGGACGGAAAAGCTGCCGGAAGACACGAAAAAAATGCTCCATGACATTATCGAAAAAACCGCTGACAACAAAGACATGGTGCTGACACTGGCCCTGAGTTATGGAGGCAGACAGGAGATCACGGATGCTGTCCGGAAAATCGCTTCCAGGGTCGAAAGGAATGAAATAACCTCCAACGATATTACTGAGGAACTGATTTCAAATTGCCTTTACACAGGAGTCATTCCTGATCCAGACCTTCTGATCAGGACAAGCGGAGAATATAGAATAAGCAACTTTCTTCTCTGGCAGATCGCCTATACAGAGATCTATATCACACCCACTTTATGGCCGGACTTTAACAAAGATGAATATCTGACAGCTATCAAAGATTTTCAAAAAAGGGACAGGCGGTTTGGGGCAACCTGAATTTGACGGTTGATGACTTATGGGGGTTTTTGAGGCATAAAAAAAATCCCTAAGCAAGCCCTTGAAACGCTGCAGTTAATGGGAGGTTGAGAGCAGAATGCACCTGAAACGATTGCTAACGGGCATCATCGCCCTGCCGATCTTGATATACATCATTGGTTTCGGGCCAAGAGAGTTGTTTTATTCCGTTCTTTTTGCTTCCACGATTATCGGGTTGATGGAATATTATAAGATAACCGCTTCGAATTTGTCTAAGTTCGTAAAATTTTCCATCTATATCCTCACATTTCTTTTATTCCTTGTTATCTATCAGAGACAGATCCTGCTTGCACAACTGGTTATAGCCCTCTTTGCCTTTGTTCCCATGTCCTTTTTCATGTTCACCCACTCTTCATCCGAAAAACAGACTACAACGGATATCGGCAATGTTGTGATTGGACCGATCTACATAGCAATCCCTCTTTCCATGATATTGCATATCGACCGCTACTATCCTGAGACTGGTTATATTTGGATTTTCTTCTTGTTGGTTGTCATTTCCGCTAGCGACACGGGGGCCTTTTATTGCGGAAAACTTTTTGGGAAGCATAAATTATATGAGGCGATAAGCCCTGGAAAAACCTGGGAAGGGGCCGTGGGGGGGGTAATATGCAGCTTAATAGCCGCCCTTTGGTTTTTGCATCTCCTGCCCCAATGCCGGATTTCTCCAAGCCTGTTGGCTCTTGCAGTGGTCCTTTCAGTAATAGGGCAAATTGGGGATCTGGTCGAATCGATGTTAAAGAGAAATCATGGGATAAAAGATTCCGGCACGATACTGCCGGGACATGGAGGCATTTTAGATAGAATCGACGGCCTTCTGTTTGCAATCCCTGTCCTTTTTGGGTATTTGAATTTCTTACTATGAAAAACATAACCATATTAGGTTCCACAGGTTCAATAGGTGTTAATTCGCTTAAGGTGATCAAGGCCAATCCCGATAGATATCGGTGTATAGGCTTGGCGGCCGGCACAAACATCAGACTCCTGCTAAGTCAGATAGAGGATTTCCAACCAAAGGCAGTCTCCGTATTAGATGAAAAATTGGCGGCTGAATTGGAAGATCAACTTTCCGGCAAATCGGCTCCTGAAGTTTTTTTTGGGACAGAGGGATTTGTTCATCTGTCTACATTGGATGAGATTGATACGGTCATCTCTGCCATGACCGGCGCGGCAGGCTTGCTACCCACATACGAAGCCGTAAAAGCGAGCAAAAACATCGCCCTTGCGAACAAAGAAACCATGGTGATGGCAGGCGCCATTATCATGGAAAAAGCAAAGAAGCAGGGAGTATCCGTCCTTCCAGTTGACAGTGAACACAGTGCAATTTTTCAATCCCTCCAGGGTCATCCGAGGGAAGATATAAGGCGTGTGATTCTAACGGCATCGGGAGGTCCGTTCAGAGATTTCTCCATTGAAAAAATGGGCGGGGTAACACCGGCGCAGGCACTGAATCACCCCAACTGGGATATGGGGGAAAAAGTTACAATTGATTCGGCGACCTTGATGAACAAAGGTCTTGAGGCCATTGAAGCAAAATGGTTATTCAATCTGGACATGGATCAGATCGCTATTCTAATTCACCCCCAAAGCGTTGTACATTCCATGGTTGAGTACAAGGACGGCTCTGTTATTGCCCAGCTTGGGATCCCGGATATGATTATTCCCATTTCTTATGCCCTGTCCTATCCTCGTCATTTAAAGAACAGCCTACCTCCTCTTGAACTCGATAAGGTAGAGAATCTGACCTTTCAAAAACCGGATGTAGAAAGATTCAAGTGTCTTGACCTTGCCCTTCGGGCAGCTGAAACCGGCGGCAGCATGCCGACCGTCTTAAACGGTGCAAATGAAATTGCTGTGGCGGCCTTTCTGGAAGGGAAGATCAAATTTCTGGACATCCCTTATCTCATAGAAAAAACAATGGAAGCGCATCAATCACGCCCGGCTGAAAACATTGAAACAATAATAGAAACTGACAGATGGGCCAGAGATACGGCCGGGGAGGTATTGCGTAAATGGATATAATTATGAATGGGGTTCATTTCTTTCAATACTATATTCTTCCGTTTGTCCTGGTTCTGGGAATAATGATATTTTTCCATGAACTGGGGCACTTTCTTGTTGCAAAATATTTCGGGGTCAAGGTACTCAAGTTCGCGCTCGGTTTTGGCCCGGTGCTCGTGGGTAGAACGGTGGGAGAGACCGAATATTCCATCCGCTATTTTCCCTTGGGTGGTTTTGTCAAAATGCTGGGGGAAGGCATTGAGGAGGAAGATGGCCAAGACTTGCCGCCTGAAGAAGATGAGAGATCCTTCAGTAATAAACATCCATTAAAAAGAATCGCCATAGTCGCAGCAGGTCCCATATTCAATCTGGTACTGGCATTGTTTCTGTATTTCGCCTTTTACCTTGTATCCGGCGTTGATGTCAGGTTACCGGAGATAGGAGAAGTTACAAAGGGCTCTCCAGCTCAAAATGCAGGGTTTTTTAACAGGAGATTTGATTACCGCCATTGAAGGCGAGGCGATCGAAAGTTGGTCCGAACTTAGAGAGCTTGTTAAAGACAAGGCAGGGATCTCTTTGACCGTAACGATAAAAAGGGGCGACCAATACGCAACCATGTCCGTTACCCCGGAGGAGACAATCGTACAAAATGAATTTGGAGAAGAGGTCAAAGCATCAATGATCGGCATCAAAGACGCCGGGAAATTCAAGAAACTGAAACTGGGGTTATGGCAGGCTGCAAAAGAAAGCTTTATAGAAACGGCCAAATGGGTAAAATTAACATTGCGTGTTATCGGCAAGTTGCTGATAGGCGATATTTCAATAAAAACACTCGGTGGCCCAATCCTTATCGGTCAGATGACCGGCCAAATCGTTCAGGAAAATATCGGATTTATTTTTCCGTTCATGGCCATTATCAGCATCAATTTAGGCATGTTAAATCTTTTCCCGATCCCTATCCTTGACGGAGGTCTTATTGTCTTCTTGCTGATAGAACTTATTATCGGCAAACCCCTGAGCATCAAGAAGCAGGAAGTAGCCCAGAAGGTTGGCCTTTTCCTGTTAATCCTGCTGATGATTGTCGTACTTTATAATGATGTGACAAGAGGATCTATTGGATGATCCTGGCCCTAAACACATCAACCCCACAATTCGGTCTTGCCTTGATGGAAGAAGACGGAACCATACTGGCCGAATACTTCATGTCCAGGGAAAAGGGTTTCGGAAGCCTCATGCCTGCCCTTCACTTTCTGCTCTCAAAACTGAAAGCCGACATCCATGATCAAAAGGCCATAATCGTTGCGACCGGGCCTGGCAGCTTTACCGGACTGAGGGTTGGACTTTCAGCTGCAAAAGGGTTGTGTCACGGTCTGGAGATCCCTATCATCGGCATCTCCAGCCTCGAAGCCATGGCATCACAGGTCCCATATTCCGATCTGCCGATTGTCCCGATACTTTACTCCAGGAAAAATGAATTTTTTACGGCCAGGTTCACCTTAAAGAACGGCAACACCCTCATCCGGGACATGGAAGATCTGGCGATTAAAACAGATGACTTACCCACCTTAATTAATCGGCCGACACGTTTCATTGGAAATGATTTTTCAAGCCAGGTTCCAGCCATAAAAAAAGTTCTTAATTCTCTTGCACACATGGCCCCTGCTCACTGCTGGAATCTAAAGGCATCTGCAATAGGAGCACTGGGTCTCAAGCGCTTTCATGCCCATGATTTTGATGAACCGCAGACTCTTGACCCCCTCTACCTGCGACCACCCGATATCAAGCCAAACCCGTTCCCTGTCATGACCGGTTCACAGGACACAGGGAATCGGAAAAAATGAAATACGGGCCACTAACTTAACGACATTGATGTTAGGGGTGACTTGAACGTTGACAAAGGAACCCCCAAGGTTATAGGATTATTTCAAGTTTTCATATTTTCCGCCTCCGTGATAAGTAAACTTTCACAAACATTACGATTATCTAAAATTGGACGAATCACGCGTTTACAACACATGGCCCCTGGCCAGGGAAGGCCTACCCTTTGTGATATTGGGTTGCGCCCTGATCGGTGTTTTTTCATACCTGGGACTTCTGATCCTATCCGGTTTTTCGATAATTCTCACCCTTTTCACCCTATTCTTTTTCAGAGACCCTGACCGAAACAACACGATTCCCGACAAGGCAGTGTTGACACCGGCCGACGGAAAAATAATTCAGATTCAACACATTGAAAACGACAACAACCCCCTTGGCGAACCGGCTGTTAAAATCAGTATTTTCATGTCAGTTTTCAACGTCCACGTGAATCGTATCCCCATGGATGGGACTATCAAAGATATCACTTACTACCCTGGGAAGTTTTTTTCTGCCGATCTTGACAAGGCCTCAGAACAAAATGAGAGGAACAGGATCACTCTTCAGTCGCGCGATTCCCGCAATATCGTTTTTATTCAGATTGCTGGTCTTATCGCCAGGCGCATCGTATGCTGGGTTAAAAAAGGGGACAAGATGCAGGCAGGCCAACGGTTCGGGCTTATTCGATTCGGTTCCAGGCTGGAGGTTTATCTTCCTGACGATACCCGGATCACAGCCCAGCTGCACCAAAAAGTAAGTGCAGGAGAAACAATTATCGGACATCTGAAATAATACAGTTTAACACTTATGAGGATAACCGGCGGACAAGTAAAAGGTCGAATTATAGCATCCCCTAAAGGGATGAACATCCGGCCTACGAGTGATCGGGTCCGGGAAGCCATTTTCAACATCATCGGCCAGGACCTGTCTGGACTGAAGGTGCTCGACCTCTTTGCAGGGACCGGGAGTCTGGGACTTGAATCCTTGAGTAGAGGCACACAGCACGCGGTGTTTATCGACAATTCTCAGCAGGCCCTCAAACTGATAAGAAAAAATCTTGTCACATGCGGGTTTGAAAATTCCGGAACAGTATTAAGAAGAGACTTGAAAAAGGCGGAGCCTTTAAGTCATTCTGTGCTTCAGCAACGTTTTGATCTGCTTTTTCTTGATCCGCCGTACAGAGAGGACATGTTAATTCCGTTGTTGAACAAAATTTCAACAGCAGATATCCTTTCAAATGAGTCACGTGTGGTTGTAGAGTTATCCAAAAACGAAATACTGCCGAGTTCTTTCGGAAATCTTAACACAGTAGATTCCAGACGATATGGAGATACCATGATAATTATTTACGCACATGAGGTTATGCTATGAACGGACGAACCGCTATTTACCCCGGCACTTTTGATCCAATGACAAACGGACACGTGAGTATTATAAACCGGGGCCTACAGATATTTGACAAGCTGATTATTGCCATCCTGTATAACCCTAACAAAAAACCCCTATTCACTATTGACGAAAGGATTGTCATGATAAATGAGGTCTTGGAAGGCACTCCAAACGTCGAAGTGGATACATTCGACGGACTACTGGTTGAATACGCCAAATTAAAAGACTCGAATGTCATCCTCAGGGGCCTCAGGGCTCTGTCTGACTTTGAATATGAATTCCAGCTGGCACTCATGAACAGAAAACTGTGCCGGGATGTTCAGTCTATCTTTCTGATGACCGATTACAAATGGTTTTATATCAGTTCAACCATCATCAAGGAGGCGGCCAGCCTGGGCGGTGATATAAACGGCCTTGTTCCGGATATTGTGGAACGGAAATTGAAAGAAAAATTAAAAAGATCAAAAAATGCTTGACACCTTTTTCGGCATAAGCCATATTCTTCATTGAAGAAATTGAAAATATTCAGGCGCTGTCCGAAAACAGGATCCTAAATTATTCTCTCTAAAAGTTCAAGATAAGGAGGATTAAGAGTGGCCTTGACAAAGGAAAAAATCATCAACACAATCTACGACCAGGTTGGACTAAGCAAGAATCAGTCCCAGGCTGTTATTGAAAGGCTTCTTGAGATCATGAAACAGAGTCTGGAGAAAGGAGAAGATATTCTTATCAGTGGCTTTGGTAAGTTTGTTGTCAAAGAGAAGGCTGCGAGGAGGGGCAGAAATCCTCAAACCACCGAAGAACTCCAGCTAAGAGAAAGGAGAGTGGTTGTCTTCAAGACATCAGGGGTTTTAAGGGACAAGATCAACCGCAACTAAAGACTAATAATAAACGCTGTTTCAAAACCCATGGATTCAAGTTTTTTTTCCATTTTTTCAGCGTTGATGAGAGTTTTTGATTTCGAAACTCTCACCCGATAAACAGCTCCATTTATTTTGTCATCCCACACCTCTACATCAACATAATCAAAAATCGGTTTCAGCTGATTACTAAGTCTGGTGGCATTATCCTTGCTTGCAAACGCCCCCACCTGAACAGTAAATTCACCCTGTTTCAAGTCATTTATCTCTACAACAGGCTGACTTCCCGATGGTGATTCAATCTCGCCCACTTCTCTACCAAGCGCAACGATCTTAACTCTGGCCACACCCGGACCGACCAGACCGATCTCTTTTGCGGCAGCATAAGAAAAATCAATAATTCTCCCCTTCACAAAAGGTCCGCGGTCATTTATCCTAACAACAACCTGCTTATTATTTTCAAGATTCACAGCCTTCACATAGGTACCCAACGGAAGGGTTTTATGGGCAGCACTTTTCTTATTCATATCAAAGATCTCACCATTGGCAGTGGGTCGTCCGTGGAATTTTTCCCCATACCAGGAGGCATTTCCATGCTGCACAAAGCCTTCGGAGCCAGATAAAGGATAATATCGTTCTCCATCGATCACATAGGGGCTGAAGCCGGGACCTTTGTACGGCTTAAGGATTAATCTTTTTGAAGAACTTTTGGCGGGACTTACAGTGTGCCTTCCGCACGCGTATACGGTGAGACAAAGCACGAGAAACAGTATTGAAATGACCAGTTTTTTCATTGTTCTCGATTATTACACTACATCTTTTATAACAAAGGCTTTAAAGCCGTGGAACTCATGACCATAAAACCGGTCTTATTGGTGTCAGCAGGGAATAGAAAATTGATACTTGAAACTCGACAACCTCCCATAATGGCTACAGGTGGACAATCTTCGGGTTTCAAGTATCATTTGGAACGGACGCTTTATCTGTTCGTTTCAATGCAACCAATGGCAATCAAAAAGTCTTTTCCCGCCGTTACACGGAAACCGATCTAAAGGGAACACGTACTTATTTCGTTACTCCCTAATATTATCCTGTATGTACTTTACAATGGTCTCGGTTGTTGTCCCGGGACCGAATATCTCAGCGATTCCCGCCTCTTTCAAGGCGGGGATGTCTTCATCAGGGATGATGCCACCACCTATGACCAGCATATCATCAACCCCCTTTTCTTTCAGGAGTTCCATAACCTTTGGAAACAGATAGTCATGGGCACCGGAAAGGATACTCATGGCAATAACATCAACATCCTCCTGGATAGCGGCTTCCACGATTTGAGTGGGAGTTTGTCTCAGGCCTGTGTAAACGACCTCCATGCCGGCATCCATTAAAGCTGAAGTCACTATTTTGACACCTCTGTCATGTCCATCAAGCCCTGGTTTTGCTGCTAACACTCTTATTTTCTTGTCCATATTGGCACATCTCCTTCCATGGGAATCGAAAGAACCCCTCAGTCATTCAGGGGCCATTCATTCCCGATTCTGTAAAACTTTCAGCGTGCTTTAAATATTTCAACTGCCGAGCGTGCTGACCTGTTGATATTCTCCAAACACCTCTCTCAACACATCACATATCTCGCCAAGAGTGGCGTATGTCTTGACCGCTTCGAGGATATAAGGCAAAAGGTTGTCATTTCCCTCTGCCCTCTGCTTTAAATTCGCCAGGCTTTTCTGTACTCCCGTTTCATCTCTTGAAGATTTCAGCGCTTTCAGTCTCTCAATCTGGTCAACTCGAACTGAAGGGTCCACCCTCAGAAGGTTGGTCGGTTTCTCTTCTTCCACCTGGAATTTATTCAGTCCAATGACGACTCTCTCTTCCCGTTCGATCTCACGCTGATATTTATAGGCACTGTCCTGTATTTCGCGCTGGACATAACCCTGTTCAATTGCGTCAACCGCACCGCCAATGTCATCAATTTTTTTAATATACTCTTCAGCCCTGTCGCATATTTCAGAGGTCATGGATTCTACATAATATGATCCGCCAAGGGGATCAACCGTGTCTGCCACACCTGTCTCATTTGCGATCAACTGCTGTGTACGGAGGGCAATCTGAACGGCCTCTTCCGAGGGAAGGCACAGGGCCTCATCCATGGAATTTGTATGAAGAGACTGAGAACCGCCCAGGACGGCAGACAATGCCTGAAATGCAACCCGCACTATATTGTTTTTTGGTTGCTGGGCAGTCAAGGTACATCCTGCAGTCTGGGTATGAAAACGAACCATCAAAGATCTGGGGTTCTTGGCATTAAACCTTTCCTTCATTATTTTCGCCCACAACCGTCTGGCCGCCCTGAATTTGGCGACTTCTTCAAAAAAATCCAGATGGGCATTAAAAAAGAATGAAAGCCTTGGTCCAAAGGCATCCACATCGAGTCCCGCCCTCTGAGCAGCCTCAACATACGCGATACCGTTTGCCAGGGTAAAGGCCACTTCCTGAACGGCAGTGGAACCAGCCTCCCTGATATGATAACCGCTGATGCTGATGGTATTCCACAAAGGAACACTGGCGGCACAATATGAAAATATATCCGTTATAATTCTCATGGAAGGTTTGGGGGGGAAAATATAGGTCCCTCTTGATGAATACTCCTTGAGGATGTCATTCTGTATGGTGCCTCTCAATTTATCGGGTGCAACACCCTGCTTTTCCGCCACAGCAATATACATAGCCAACAAGACAGCTGCCGGCGCATTGATGGTCATGGAAGTGCTGACCTTATCGAGGGGTATGCCGTCAAAGAGGGTCTCCATGTCTTTCAGGGAATCAATGGCAACCCCTACTTTACCAACTTCTCCAATGGACATTTCACTGTCGGAATCATAGCCTATCTGAGTTGGGAGATCGAAGGCCACCGAAAGTCCGGTTTGCCCCTGCTCCAGAAGGAATTTATATCGGCTATTGGACTCTTCTGCTGTGGCAAAACCAGCATACATCCTCATAGTCCAGTAACGGCCCCTGTACATGGTGGGCTGGACACCCCGGGTATAAGGGAATTCGCCGGGCAAGCTGATCTCAGATAAATAATCATCATCTGTGTGGTCCAAAGGCGTGTAAACCCTTTTTATTGGAACACCGGATGTGTTTACAAAATCCGGCTTCCTTTCCGGGCGCTTGTTCAACGTCTGTTCCACATTCTCTGTCCATTTTTCTACCACAGCTGACAGACCCTCGTTTAAATTGTCATTAGACATGTTAACCTCCTATAAAAAAGGTATAGGTTTAAGGTATAAGGTTTAAGGTATAAGGTTTAAGGTTTAAGGTTTAAGATAAATTTGATTCTTCATACCGTATACCGTACACCTTATACCTTGAACCTTGTACCGTACACCTTTGAGTTATAAGAAATAAACCACTATTTGCCTAAAACAAATAGTGGTTTAGTATTATCATTCTGGTATTCGAAGTGTTTTCACTCTCATTTAAAGCGGAACATTCCCGTGCCTTCTCTCCGGAATGGAATCCTTTTTGTTCTTAAGCATCTCCAGGGCCTTAATCAACCTGGGCCGGGTGTTTTCCGGGAAAATGATCTGATCAATATAGCCCAACTCCGCCGCCTTAAATGGGCTGGCAAAGTTGTTCCTGTAATCTTCAATCAGTTTCAGCCTGGTTGCCTCAGGATCTTCCGCAGCGGCAATTTCCTTGTTAAACACAATATTAACCGCGCCGTCAGGACCCATCACCGCGATCTCTGCTGTTGGGTAGGCATAGTTGATATCACCGCCATGATGCTTGCTGGACATGACGTCATAGGCTCCGCCGTAAGCCTTTCGGGTGACCACGGTTATTTTTGGTACGGTCGCCTCACAATAAGCATATATAATCTTGGATCCGTGCGTAATAATCCCGCCATACTCTTGGTTGACTCCCGGCAGAAATCCCGGAACATCCACAAATGTAATCAGCGGAATATTAAAGGCATCACATGTCCGGACAAATCTGGCGCATTTTGTAGAGGCATTGATATCCAGGCATCCGGCCAGGAACTTGGGCTGGTTGGCTACAATCCCGACCACCATCCCTTTCAGGCGGCCAAAACCCACCACCATGTTCTTGGCATAGTGTTCCTGGACTTCCATGAACTCCTTATGATCGAGTACGGTCAGAATAATGTCTTTTATATCATAGGGCATCCTGGGATTGGTTGGAACCACATCGTTCAAGGATTTATCCGTTCGCTCAGGATCATCCGTGCATACGATGGAACGTGGCTTTTTCCAACAGTTTCCCGGCATATACTCAAGAAGCTGTTTGACCCTGTCCAGGGCGGCCTTGTCATCTTCCTCTGCAAAATGGGCCACACCGCTCTTGGTATTGTGGGTCATGGCGCCGCCAAGTTCTTCAGCTGTCACCTCTTCGGACGTCACCGCCTTGATGACATTGGGACCGGTGATGAACATGTTGCTGGTCTTTTTGACCATGATAATAAAATCCGTAAGCGCAGGTGAATAGACCGCACCCCCGGCACAGGGGCCCATGATGACGGATATCTGCGGAACAACACCGGAAGACCATACATTGCGCTTGAATATTTCACCATAACTCCCCAGGCTCACAACACCCTCCTGGATCCTGGCCCCGCCTGAGTCATTTAACCCGATTACGGGTGCACCGCTTTTCATGGCCATGTCCATAATTTTACAGACTTTCTCTCCGAATGCCCCGCTAAGGGAACCACCCAGCACAGTAAAGTCCTGGGAAAAAAGAAAAACAAGCTTCCCGTCTACAGTACCGTATCCGGTTACAACTCCATCCCCGGGAAATTTCTTTTCTTCCATCCCGAAATCATGGCAGCGATGGACGACGAATTTGCCGATCTCCTGGAAAGTGCCTTCATCAAGAAGATAGTCAATTCTCTCCCTGGCAGTCATTTTTCCTTTGGCGTGCTGGGCGTCTATCCGCTTCTGGCCGCCTCCCATCTCAGCGTCATTATTCCTTTTTTCCAGCTCCGCGATTTTTTCTTCTATTTCCATAAAAAAAAGCCCCTCCGAGGGCATTCCCCCACATCGTGGAAAACATATTGTCAAATTAGCAGGTTACGCAGGTTAACGATTACTCGAGAACGATAAGAACAGCTTCACCCTCTACGCCTACACCTTTAGTGCAACTTATCTCCTTTACTGTGCCGGCTACTTCGGCAACCACGGGAAGCTCCATCTTCATGGCCTCAAGGATGACAACCTCATCACCTTCGTTTACACTATCGCCAACATTCACTTTTATATCGATTATCTTCCCAGCCATTGGGGCTTTAATTTCACTCACGGCCAATACCTCCTAAATTTTGTTTTTGAAACCAAGATACGTCAGGCTCAAGGGATTTCTCATCAAAATTTACCCTGAGAAATCTATTCTCCCTACATTTATTAAGGGATTTATATACCATTCATTACATTGTACTTGTCAAGAATAATTCTGAAAATGCATGGATTTCTTGACACAGTTTATCAAAATAATCCTATTTGCGGATCATTTTATGGTGATGGGATCCGGTGAAACGCGTATACGATCACGATAGCCATTTAGACAACATCCATTCTTTTCCTTGTTTGCCCTGGGAATCCACCCGAATATTTCCTGAAAATCCAAACAATTATGGCGACCTGCAGACAGGCGAAGACCGATTTATCCAATCCTGAAAACCCCGATCCTGAAAGGGCCAATTCGCAAGGCTCCGGTTCTCAAATCAAGAGTGTTCGATCTTTATTGGTGGCACAAAAAATGCATATAGTCTTTAGCGATCCGGCTACCGATAGGATCTGTGCTGGAAATATAATCCATATTGTCCTTTTTGGGCATGTAAAAGGTCGAAATATAGTCTTACATAAATTACGAAATCCTTCGATCGGACAAACCGATCCGTAGTGAAATTGAGGACCAAGGAGGGTCGAAATGCCAGTCTATAGTTGGGTTGCTGAAACCAAGAAAGGTAG
>PVMS01057588.1_pt1 | contig 22014 bp, 23 predicted proteins | sample 1853461 | NCBI WGS metagenome assembly PVMS01 (sample SAMN08582032, study PRJNA380276) | Marine sediment metagenome, whole genome shotgun sequencing project. | isolation source: ocean sediment barecode stripped | collected 2017 | reverse complement strand
ATCTACGATTCAATGAAATAAATCCTAATTGCGGATGAATCCTATATTCTTCCGGTCTTAATCTAATGGCATTTTCCAATACAGAATAATGCCATTAGATTAACAACAATGTTTTTTCTGAAACCCCAACTGTTTGTGCGTTTTGCAATACATTAATTGGTACACCTGTTGCGTCATCTGCATACAAAAGTTCCAATCTGAATCCTTCTTGTTGCATCCTATATGTCTGCAATGAATACACATTTTTCATCATTAAATCCCACATTGGAATTTTATTGCTTATAATTTCACTTCTCAAAAGTTTTACAACAATATTATCAGGAGCTATGATACCATCACTTGTAAATTCACCAACTTTATAGACTTTAGAATCACCGCTTACCGTATATTCAAAAGCTACAGCCAACACATCTGAATCTGCCAATCTACGATTCAATGAAATAAATCCTAATTGCGGATGAATCCTATATTCTTCCGGTCTTAATCTAATGGCATTTTCCAATACAGAATAATCCCTTCCTTGTTGCATTGCAAAAGGTGCTAATCCATTGCCCACCGTAGATATATTTCGAACCGGGTTTGATATTGTCAAGATAGTCTCTATATCATTGGCATCATTTGTCGGTAAAAAGGAACCTGGAATCGGAGTTACATTTGCAGGACCAATATTCGCAGGATCTCGTTCAGCAATATCAGAAAGTGCAACAATATTTCTTACATCGATTGTTGTTGCATTTCTATTGGTTACCCAAACTTCAATTTTAGTAATATTTATTGAACTATTGATTAAAGGAAATTCCTTTAAAGCATTGTTATAGGCATCTCTGAAATACTGAGATATAAAGAAATGACGATTTTCATCATAATCTGTTGCCTGTAGTTCAAATTCTTGAATTGTAGACCCTCCTTGTGCAGATACTGATTTTGTCTGGGATTTTTGCTCAGCAAAAACTCCGGTAATCGTTGTCTTTCCGAATTGTAACTGTGTTTTAACTCCGAATAAACTTTGTGCACCAACAATTAATGAATTTTTTATAGGCATACTGATATTTCCAACCTCAATTTTTCGTAGAATATCGTCTTCTGTAGGTGTATACTCCAGTTTTATTTGATTTTGAAAATTAAAAGTAGATTGTGTGTCATATTGAGCGCCCACTTTTAATCGGGTCCCGACTTTTGCTAAAATACTTGCGCTTATTTCCTGATTAAAATCGAACGTAAAACTACTTCTGTTCCTCTCAGATAATTGTGGATTATCTACTTTTTGATATAGGATGCCCATTTTAATTAGCACCGAACCCTGTGCGTTCACTTCAATTGTATTACCCCCAAAAACAGACTCAAAAAAATCTGAATTCATATAATACGTAGGTAGCAGGTTTTTTTGCTCATTAGCACTTCCTTTCTTTTTGCTATTGGTTGCGCTAATTTTATTTTTAAAATAGGAGAACATATCTTTTTTCAGCTTGAATTCCTTATATGCTTCCTGAGTCATAAAAATCGGGCGCTGAACATAGTAGTTTCCTATTTTCTCAATAATCATATATTTTCCCAATTCAACATCATATATGATCTCGGATTGAGAGGGATCATCTAAAAATAAGCTTCCGGATTGGTTATTCTTAAAAGGATACTTTAACTTTATTGTATCCGCTTTTTTTACAAGTTTTATTGAATCACCAGAGCTTGGAACAGGGGTTGTTTGAGCTTTTATTACGGCATGCATAAACAGCACTAAAACAACTAAAATATATGTTTTAAATATAAATTTTGTTTTCTTCAAATCTTACAAATTTTTCAGCGCTTTTTTTATTAAAATTTCTACCGAAACCGAGGTATCTTCCATTAATATTTATCCAATACTTTTTCTGATTGTCTATTCGAAAAACCTAAAACCTCTAATGCAGATAACGCTTCTTCTTTAGTAGTATTGTTTTGAAGCAGCGAATCTTCGTCTATAGCATAACTTTTTAAAATTTTATCCTTTAAGTCTATAATTACTCTTTGTGCTGTTTTAGCGCCAATTCCTTTGACGGATTGTATAATAGAAACGTTCCCAGATCCAATAGCACGCTGTATTTCTTCAGTAGTCATTGATGACAGCATCATACGAGCAATACTTGGTCCAACACCTGAAACCGAAATAAGCAATCTGAAAATTTCTCGTTCCGTTTTAGTCATAAAACCAAATAAAGTATGCGAATCTTCTTTTACCAACAAATGGGTATATAAAAATATAGATTCGCTATCCGAAATTTGCGAATTTGTGTTTAATGAAATGTTCAACAAATACCCAAGGCCGTTACATTCTACGATAACATATGTTGGGTTTTTCTCAATTAATTTTCCTTTAATATGGGTAATCATAAGATTGAATTTTTCCAACCAAATGTATGAAAATTATTATTGTGTTTTATGATTTTCTTGAGCATCTACAACTGCTACACAAACCATATTAACAATCTCATCAACACTTGCACCCAATTGTAAAATATGTACCGGTTTATTGAGTCCCATAACAATAGGTCCAATAGAATCTATTTTATTCAATTGTTTTATCAATTTATAACTAATATTTGCAGAATTCAAATTTGGAAAAATCAATCCATTCACTCGTTTATTATGCAACTTGGTAAACGGAAATTGTCCATCTCTTAAAGATTTACTCAAGGCGAAATCTGCTTGAATATCTCCATCAATAATGATATCCGGATAATGATTGTGCATATAAGCTACGGCATTTGAAACTTTAATTGCCGATTTTGATTGAACTGATCTGAAATTTGAATGTGACAACATGGCCAGTACAGGTTTAATACCAAATATTTTCATCACTCGTGCAGTCATTTGAGCTATTTGAACCAATTCCTGTTCATTGGGATTTATGTTAAATGCTGTATCTGAGAAAAACATAGGTCCCCTGTCGGTCATCATAATATTTGTAGCTGCAACTCTAATCACACCTTCAGCCTTTCCAATAAGTTCTATCATTGGTTTCGCTACTGCCGGGTAACTTCTGGAATATCCTGTAATTAATGCATCTGCCTCTCCTTCATTCACCATCATTGCCGCAAAAAAATTGCGTTCTCTCATTAATTTTCGTGCATTGATATAGGTTATTCCTTTGCGCTTCCTGCTCTTCCAATACACTTTTGCAAACCTGTCTTTTCGTTTCTTTTCAGCGTCTAATTTTGGGTCGATAATTTCAAGATCTGCCTCAAAATTAATTTCTTGCATTAATTCTTCTATAATTTCTTTCTTCCCTAATAAAATTGGAATTGCAATTCCATCATCATAAACAATTTGTGCGGCTTTTAAAACATCTAAATGATCAGCTTCCGCAAAAATCACACTTTTAGGATTGGATTTAGCACGAGCTGTTAACATTCGCATCAATTTATTACTCGTTCCTAATCGCTCTTCCAATAATTCTTTATAAGCATCCCAATCTGTAATTGGTTCCTTAGCAACACCTGAATCCATTGCTGCTTTTGCAACCGCAGGAGGGACTTCTGTTATTAACCGGTGATCAAAAGGTTTGGGAATTATATATTCTTTACCAAATTGGATATTCGTTTGTCCATAAGTAATATTTACTTGCTCTGGCACAGATTCCTTGGTAAGATTCGCTAAGGCATGAACCGCAGCCATCTTCATTTCTTCATTGATTTTAGTAGCTCTAACATCTAAAGCACCTCTAAAAATAAAAGGAAACCCAAGTACATTATTCACTTGATTGGGATGATCTGAACGGCCTGTTGCCATAATAATATCTTTCCTGGTGTTGATTGCAATATCATAGTCAATTTCCGGATTTGGATTTGCCATTGCAAACACAATTGGATCTTTTGCCATTGTTAACAGCATTTCCGCACTCACCACATTTCCAACAGAAAGTCCAATAAAAACATCTGCTCCAACCATGGCTTCATCCAACGTTTTGATATCTCTGCTGGTAGCAAACTGAGCTTTTTGAATAGATAAATTTTCAATATCTTTTCTAATGACCCCTTTACTATCACACATTACAATATTCTCTGTTTTTGCGCCTAGTGTAATGTATAATTTTGTACAAGAAATTGCTGCTGCTCCAGCTCCGTTAACAACAATTTTGACTGTAGATATATCTTTTTTTGCAATTTCAATAGCATTTTTTAAGGCTGCCGCTGAAATAATTGCGGTCCCATGCTGATCGTCATGCATTACAGGAATATCCAATTCCTCTTTCAATCTACGCTCAATTTCAAAAGCTTCGGGTGCTTTGATGTCTTCTAAATTGATTCCACCAAAAGTAGGTGCAATATTCTTTACTGTTTCTATGAATTTGTCAACATCCTTAGTGTCAACTTCAATATCAAACACATCAATATCTGCAAATATTTTAAAAAGTAAGCCTTTTCCTTCCATTACCGGTTTTGAAGCTTCTGGACCAATATCACCTAATCCTAAAACTGCAGTTCCGTTTGAAATTACCGCAACTAAATTACCTTTTGCAGTATATTTATAAACGTCATTAATATTTTTCTCAATTTCCAAACAAGGTTCCGCTACACCTGGTGAATATGCTAATGACAAGTCTTTTTGAGTAGCATATTTTTTCGTTGGAATTACTTGGATTTTTCCCGGAGTTGGTTTTGCGTGATATAACAAGGCCTCTCTCCTTTTTTTTGAATTGCTCATAATAAAGTATGTTTATATGAACTAACAAAATTAACTCAATTAATTTAAATCTGTGCTACTTAAATCGCTTTAAAAAAGTGATATTCCTAACAACCCCTGTAAACTTTGTACGCTTCACAGCTGATCTTTTAAAAATACGTTTAAAAACATCTTCAGTAATTTCTTCCCAATCAGTTTTTGTCAATTCCAATAATTCCTGATGTGGTGTAAACTTTGGTTCTGCATTTGGTGTTGAAAATCGGTTCCAGGGGCATACATCCTGACAAATATCACAGCCAAACATCCAATCTTCGAATTTTCCTTTCATTGATTGAGGCAATTCGTCTTTTAATTCAATGGTAAAATAGGAAACACATTTACTTCCGTCAATAGTGTTATTTGGTAAAATAGCTTCCGTTGGACAAGCATCAATACATTTTGTGCAATTTCCGCAATGATCAGTTACAAACGGATTGTCATATTCCAATTCAAGATCTAAAATCAATTCAGCCAAAAAGAAAAAGGAACCTTTATTTTTTTCAATGAACAAAGAGTTTTTCCCTCTCCATCCTAAGCCACTTTTTTCAGCCCAGACACGTTCTAAGACAGGAGCTGAATCAACAAAAGCTCTTCCATTTACTGCCCCGATCGTATCCTGAATGAATAAGGTAAGTTCTTTTAATTTTGTTTTTAAAACGTGATGATAATCTTCTCCGTATGTGTATTTTGCAAGTTTATAGGAGCCCTCTTTTTGGATTTTTGAAGGAAAATAATTAAATGATAAACTAATTACAGACCTGGCTCCATCAACCAATAATCGGGGATCCAATCGCTTGTCGAAATAATTCTCCATGTATTGCATTTTACCATGAAATCCATTTTTTAACCATTGCTCCAAATTCGTTGCTTCTTCTTCTAAAAAAATTGCTTTGGCTATCCCACAACTATCAAAACCAAGTCGTTTGGCTTCTTGCTTTATCAATCCGGAATATGTTTGCAGTTTACTCACTTGTATGCAAAAATAAAAAGATTAAGTCATTATGAGAAATACAATAATAAAATATCACAAAATTTATGTGCATTGCATGCAATGGGTAGGACACGTACCGTGATAGTACAAGCGGTATAGCAATATGGTAAAGTCCCTCAAAGAAGGTTGTTCCCTCCCGGTGCAAATAAAGAATTTCTTGAAACCAACTATCCTCGAGGCAAAGCCATAGAGGTATTTCGCTGATTTCATTTCGACCTAAAGGTCAAAAATCGAAATTCTGTTATTTGGGTTCCCGTTTTCACGGGAAATCGAAGATTCGACGGAGTCAATGACAATTTCAGCGGAAACCCTGCCGTGGCAGGCAGGCCCGACGCAAGCATCGGGGAATTCTTTTCAATTAAAAAAATAAGTCTATTTGTCTTTTTCCTTATCGATATAATACGTTGATATATCAGGTTTAAAAGCTCGGTTAAACCACAACGGTCTTCTTTCTCCATTTGGTCCGGGAGCAGGGCGGGTCATTGCCATCCATTCTTTATAAACTTCATGGGATTTATTCGTATCCACAAAAATATCTCCATATTTCTCATCTTTTCCCGGTTTTTCAATTCGAACCCGTTGATGCCAACAATGCATTCCGCTAATTGGATCCGGATGAACGGCATGTGTAATATTTTGATGCACCCCACCGTCTTTCCAAAAAATTCGCTTAGAATCCCTATCGTCAGATTCATATGGTTCTATCCCTGAAATGGTATTCATTTTCCAGCCACCTTTTCCATCGCCATCAATATTTACCGTATTTGTAGCCCAACGATTCCCTGTTTCGTCCTGAGGTCTGCGCCAACGCCCAATATGATGTGAACAAGCAACAACTCCAGGTTTCATACTTTGGGTTACCCAGACTTTATCAATAAAATAACCAATATCAGTATTTAATTTTACTAAATCTCCTGTTTTAAAGCCCCATTTGTCGGCATCATCAGGATGCATCCAAATTGGATTCCTATTGGAAATCTCTACCAGCCATTTGGCATTTCCGGAACGTGAATGTATCAAGGTGGGTAATCTAAATGTAGGAACCAACACATATTCTCCTTTCGACTTGTCTAAATTATCGTTGTGAATATGACTTTTAATATACGTCGGAGTTGCATATTCCGGCCATTTCCAATCGACCATGGTTTGCGAATAGAATTCATTTTTTCTCGATGGTGTTGGGAAACCTACACATGCTTTTCCATTGATCATGACACCAATAGGTTTCCCGTTTTTCGAAATCACATCAGTTGTAGGGTCAACTTTTGAACCTTCTAATTGTTCCGAACTAAGTGCAGTTTCATTCTTTTTATAGGACTCCCCTTTTTCAATTTCAAAGGCACCATACTTTTGCATATACTGCAATTCGGTCAATCCTTCTTTTTTAGCTGTCTCCGGCAATCCTTTTACTCTTTCAAAAATATATTGGTAATATTCATCAATGGTAATTTTCTCTCCCGGTCTGTATGGCGATTCAAAATGTTTACGAATTCCCATACTTCCATCAGGATCAATTCTCCATGATAATTCAATAAAGAATTCATCTTCTTCCCATACTTCTCCCGGATTTGCTTCATAGGTCAGTTTTACCGGGTTTCCATTTCTTCGAGCGGCTTCTCTCAATACCGGCTGACGGAATGCCAGCCAGGTACCTCCATGTGTAGCATAACTATTCAAATCGTGGCGTTCAGAGGCCAATCCCATAGGAAGTACAAAGTCTGCAAAAAAGGCAGTTTCACTCCATATTGGGGTCAAAGCTGCGTGCAATCCGAATTTACTTTCATCCGAAAACATTTCCATCCAGGTAAATCCGTCAGGATATGTCCAGACCGGATTAAAAACTCTTGAAAAATATACGTCCATTTTACCTCTTCCCTCTTTTAGCATATGTGGCAATAACTGACTCATTTCAAAAAAGGCTAATGGATATTCTTTTGGGAAATGTAATTCATTCCACTTTTTCTGAGGTTTTGGAGGATTTGGTTGCTCTGGTTTAAATTTATTCCAGGAATTTGGTGATGTTCCTCCCTTGGTACCAACGGCACCAGTAAGTACCGTTAAAAAATGTAAGCATCTGGAAACTGCCCAGCCACCGAGATTTGAAGCCGCTGCAGCACGCCAGTTATGAGAAGCGAAACGCTCACCGGCTTCACCAATTTTATGTGCAATTTCAATAATCATTTCGGCCTTTACACCGGATTCTTTTTCTGCAAATTCAGGAGTAAATTCTTTGTACTCCGCAATCAAAGCAGCAATATAATTCTCAAATGTTACTTCTTTATCAGTATGTCTCGCTTTTAAATATTCTTTCCAGTTCGTCCAATTCTCCAGATATTCTCTATTGTATAAGCCTTCTTCTAAAATTATTAAAGCCATTGCTAATAAAACAGCAGCTTCTGTGCCCGGATATGAGGGCAACCAGTAATCTGACATACTTGCCGTATTGGATAAACGAGGATCCATAGTCGCTAATTTGGCTCCTTTCATTTTACCTTCAATAATACGCTGAGCATGTGGATTGAAATAATGACCAGATTCTAAATGTGCAGATATCAACAAAATAAATTTGGCTTCTGCATGATCGGGTGAGGGCCTGTCGTAACCATACCAAATATTGTACCCGAAACGAGCACCTGACGAACAAATATTCGTGTGTGAGTTATGGCCATCTATTCCCCATCCCTGTAATATCCAGTTCATGAATTTTTCGTTCCCCTGTCTACCTACATGGTAAGCTATTTCATTATGACGATCTTCCATAATTGCTTTTCTAATTCGAATTGCAATTGTATCCAAGGCATCGTCCCAGGAAATACGCTCCCATTCTCCACCTCCTCGTTTTCCTTTTCTTTTCAGAGGAAATAAAATTCGATCAGGGTCCGTAATTTGGTTGATAGTTGCCGGTCCTTTCGCGCAATTTCTACCTCGACTTCCCGGGTGATATGGATTTCCTTCAAATTTTTTGACCTCTTGAGTTTCTTTGTCAATAAATGCTGTTAATCCGCAGGCACTTTCACAATTAAAACAAGTTGTCGGTATAATTTGATAGGTTATTTTCTCTTTTCTTGGCCATACCTTTGGATTGTATTCTACCCAGTTATCCCATTTTTCGGGTGGTGGAAAATTCTCGTACATCTGAGCAACTTCTTCATCTGTAAAATGTCGCATATCATTATCAATTTCTTGATAACCTTCTTTATGCAAATTTGGAATAATTCCTAATTTTTCTGCAATGCCTTCTATAAATGATGGTTTTTTATATCCCATGATTTTCTAATTTAAAATTAAGCTAATGGAATTCTTTGAGGTGCTTCTACCCAAATTTTTTCGGTAACCACAATTCCAATTAATACACAAATTCCAGATACTACGTATAACAACTCTCCATTTCCTAACAATGTCAATGCTAAAGGAATGATGTTTCCTATTAAAACTGTTACAAACCAAAACAGGTATTTATACCTTTCTTTGGTAATCATTTTAACTACCATTTTTGCTGAAGTTGTTGGATGTGTAATTGTCAATTCAGTAATTAAGGTAAATAAGTTCACTAATAAAGCAATAATCATGGTGTTTTGCAAAATGCTCATCCATGCCTCGTTACCAATAATGAAAGAGACCATAACAAAAATCGAAACTCCTGCTAATACACTATGTACAAGCATATGCAATGGTAAGGTCGGACTTTGCCAAAAATCGCGCCCTTTGGCCTGAGCAAATAAGAAAGCAGTATATATTGCCAATAGCACAGCAAAAACTGCAGTAATCCATAATAATGGCATTTCAGGAATACTCCATTCAAAAAATGTTGCTGCTCCCCAAATAGTCACTAACAATCCGAAAATCGTTATTGTATAACCCCCTTTAACCAACCATGAATTCCATTGTGGACGTAATAGAACGTTCAAAAATCTGTCAGGTCGGTCCAGATCCATCACCAGAAACAATCCTGTTAAGCCTAAGAATACTAACGAAATTCCCACTGACCATAATTTAGCAGTTGAAGAAACTTCATATCCCAGTATCATGGCTAAAAACGGAATTAAAAATGCTCCGGCGGCAATGGCTTTTGTAAAAACATAAGCCGATACTTCCCAACCCCATAATATCCCTTTATCCGGTGTATCATAAACTCTTCGAGCCTTTCCGGTTAATACATCGATATAATTTGGATTTTCAGTATCCTTTCTTTGATAGGCAGCTTGAATATCATTATCAATAGTCAGCTGCAATAAATCCACATCTTTGTTGGTATGCATCATCTTTTCAGCAGCTTTGGCAAAATGTCCAACACCGCGTGCTTGTGAATTCCATAGTCCCGGACCGGATTTATCGGTAGCTTCCGGAATTAACGAAGAATCATCTCCGTCTATATAGAATAAATTTGGATTTGTTCCTTTTTCAGGTTTCCTGACTTTCACTGCCTGACGTGCTAACAATTGTGAAATTTCAGTTGCAGGATTGTGCATATCACCAGCTATAATTGCATGCTCCGGACATACTGTAACACAAGCTGGTTCACGACCAACTTCAATTCTATGAGAACAATAATTGCATTTTGCTGCAGTATTAGTATCCGGGTCAATATATAAAGCATCATAAGGACAGGCTTGCATACAGGATTTACATCCAATACAACGGTTGTTGTCAAAATCAACAATGCCATCTTCACGCGTATACAAAGCTTCAACCGGACAAATCTCCACACAAGGAGCATCTGTACAATGATTGCAGCGCATTACGGAAAATATTCGACGAGTATTTGGGAATTCACCTTTTTCAACTTGCTTAACATAAGTCCTGTTAACACCAATAGCTACATCATGCTCAGATTTGCAGGCCGTTGTACAAGCATGACAACCAATACATTTTCGATTGTCAATAATAAAACCATACTTCATTTTTTATAAAATAAATTGAATTTTAGCAAAAATAACTATTGGACCTGTTAGTATTGTAATCGACATCACACTATATATTATTTAGAATTGATTTAAATAGCAACTATTTTTTTAATTTCAAATGAATTACTTTTGTAATAAAATTAAACATAAATAATGACAATTCAACTTTTATTTTTTGGTATTACCACAGATCTAGTCGGTACAAATAATTCAAAATATGATTTGATTAAAAATGCCACAATAAAGGAACTTAAAGAAGCCTTGGTAAACGATTATTCGGGACTGAAAAATATTCAAGAATTTGCCATTGCCGTGAATGAAACCTATGCTGAAGATGAATTGAAATTGAATGAAGGTGATATTGTCGCAATAATTCCACCGGTTAGTGGTGGATAAGTCATGCTTTGAGCTATGAGTTGTTAGTTGATATAAATTGGGTTTAATGAACAGAACGTCCGTAATTATTACCTCAGAAAAATTAAATCTTCAAAACTGCTACGATTTTGTTGAGGACTCCTCTTGTGGCGGTATTGTCACCTTTGTCGGGACAGTGAGAAATTCTACAAAAAATAAAAATGTCATTTTATTAGATTTTAGTGCTTATGAACCAATGGCATTAAAGGAATTGCAAAAAATTGCTGATTTATCTTTGAAGAAATTTCCCATTTACAAAATTGCGATTCATCATGCTATGGGGTCTTTAAAAATTGGGGATATCCCTGTAATAATTGCTGTTTCTTCTGCTCATAGAAAAGCTGCTTTTGAAGCTTGTGAATATACAATTGACACCTTAAAAAAAACAGTCCCCATTTGGAAAAAAGAGCATTTTGAAGATGGCGAAGTTTGGGTGAACTCACATCCTTAATAATGGTTAATTGTTAATTGAATTAATATTTTTCAATACCTTCAAACAGACTTAATACAGACAGTAAAGGATATTTTTCTTTTATTTTTAGCGTAACATCATAACTTGTAATTCCTTTATTACACACAATTACATAATACTTTTTAAAATCCGGAACAAAATTTTCCACATTGAAAGTATTGTAGGGTAGTTTTTGATGAACATCAAATGGAATAGGCCTGTCTCCATTATTTATAATACTGACTATTTCCATTTTTTTATCCTGCAATCTTTTCTTTAATTCTGAATTAGAAATTAACAGCGCACTGTCTTGAACAGTACAATCCGTGTCTATATAATAAGTATTTTTAAAAATATCCTCAATATTTAAGTCTATATTTTTTTTTTAGTTTTATTTTGAGCTGAGAATTTTCCAACGCATTGTAGATCAATAGTTGATTTATCAATAATTTACCCGTTCCGGTAATTAGTTTTACAACTTCATTTGCTTGTAATAAAGCAATAATTCCAACAATTGGATTTAATGTACCCGCTTCTTCACAATTGGGAATGTTCGTTGCTATTTCAGGAAAAGCATCCCGTAAATTACAGGTATAATCGTCATCATCGTTTAGCAAATTAAACGTTGCTACATATCCATCAAACTTGTACAAAGAACCGTAGACCAATGGTTTTTTGACCAGCACACAGGCATCATTTATCAAATACTTTACAGGCAAGCTATCTGTGCAATCAACAATAACATCAAATTCAGAAACAAGTGCTTTAATTGAATTCTTATCCACAGCATTATTTGTAAATGAAACATTTGTAAAAGGCGCTCTCTTTTTAATTTCATTAGCTAAAACCACTACTTTTGGCTGTTGAATATCTTCAACACTGAAAAATACCTGACGGTGTAAATTTGAAACAGCAACTGTATCAAAATCGACCAAATGTAGTTCTCCAACACCACTCGTTGCCAAATAAATCGCTACAGGACTTCCTAATCCTCCACAACCAATAACCAATACTTTTGCCTTTTGCAACAAATCCTGTCCTTTTTTACCAATTTCAGATAAAGTCATTTGACGCTGAAAATATTGATCTTTATTGAATTCCATTATCCTTTAATTTTTTCTCCAACTTTATTTAAATAAAACTTTGAATCCCTGATTTCGAAGTATCTATTTAACTTTTTAAGATACATAAAATACTGTACATCCCCAAAACCGTAAACGGTATGTTCTTGTTGCCAAATCAATAATTTTTGAACAATTTCAATTGCTGATAAGGATGAAGAATCTATGATTTCGATTATTTTATTTTCAATTTGATTCAATCCGTTTTCTGTTGGAAACCGTTGGATATGTTGGTTCATTGCGTCTTGTAAATATCTGAATTTAAAGCATTGATCAAAATCAAAATTTTTCAATCTTTCTATATCATTTTCAACATAGATATTCCAGCATTTTTCAGCAAAAAGTAAATTGTTTTTAGTGAGTTTAATTTTCCTTCCATAGAGTATTGCAAATTCAACAGGAGAAAAATCCGAAAGAGATTGAAGTTGTGCTTTATCTTTCACCTTTCCGGCACATACCAAATAACAAGTTAGGTCTTTTCTATAATATTGCAATAAATACGAACACAAAGCAAGCAAATTCACTTGACAAAACAAATCATATTCAAACCATAAAACAACCTTGCTGAATTTTGGTAAATCTTCAAGTTTAACTAATTCTTTGATGGTTTTATCGAAATATTCTAATTTGGAAACACTTAATTCACTTTCAAAATAAGCATATCTTTCTTTCCAAAATTTATCACTCCCTACAACATTATGAATTGGTCCTTCACACAGTAATTCTCTCCACACAATTACATCACCTGGAATTTGAGATTTTGCTAATATTGGAGCTGTACTATCACCATTAAGTACATGAATTGTGTTATTCATTTATCTCTTTATAAGCGTCTTTAAAATCTTCAGGAGTATTAATATTCCTTATTAAATCGTCATCAACTTCTACAATTTCAACATCTGAATTTATTAAAACTTTCCGCGGACAAGAATAACCCTGAGCCAAATAATTTAATAATAACGTGTAACTTTTAGGTTCCCAAATAGCAATTAATGGCTCTGGAAATTGTTTGTCTTTTCCTTTGATGGCTGTAGCGGCTTTTGAAGGATTTCTATATTTCAACAACAATTGAATCACTTCGTCATTCACAAATGGTAAATCAGTTGCCATAACTAACCAGGCTACATCAGGGTTTTCCTGAAATGCAGAACAAATTGCACCAAATGGACCCAAACCAATAAATTTATCTGTAATTTTATTCTTTATACCTATTTCTTGTTCCTCTCTTACCGATATAAATGTTTTTAGTTGATGTTTTTCAAGCATTTCAATGGCTATATCCCGCTGGTTTTTACCATAAAAATTAAGCATTCCTTTATCAATACCCATTCTAACACTTTTCCCACCGGCCAATACCAACCCCTGAATAGTGGCTGTTTTTTCTTTGATTAAGTTACTGATATGTTTTGAAATTTTTTCGATCTCATCAATATGGTAACATAACAAGTTTTTTATTTGGGAATAATGCGCTATTAAAAAATCGAAATAATTGGCATCGTCGGTTAATTTTATAACAAACTGAATGTTATTCAATTGGTCCAGTCGTTTTAATACGGACGCTTCTTTTTTATTGTCTAAAATTAGAATTTGTTTAGTTCCCTGATAGTGATTTCCGTTAATAAAAACAAAATCAAATTGTGAAAACTGTACACGCTGATTGAACTTATTCAATGTTGAATTAACAGAAATATTTGCTATCCCTTTATGATGTAATGTAAATGTTTCAATATTTTTTGGTTCAATATTTTTGCTATGAGAGGCATCCAAATAAGCTAATTTATAGGGTAATTTTTCAGAAATCTGCTGTACCAAATTCGAAATAACGTCACATGTTGTACCTACAATTGCAATTTCATTAGTCGCAAAATTATCGTTATCCCGCAATTTGAGCTTGGCATGTTTTCGATGTTTTTCCATTTCTAAATTATTAAATTCAAATCTTGAAAATTATTTGATATCACTTTTTCCACCCGATTTTTCCAATAACTTTATTTCTCTTATCACCATTTTTTGAGAAATCGCTTTGCACATATCATACACAGTCAAAGCAGTGATATTAGCTCCTGTAAGCGCCTCCATCTCAACACCCGTTTTCCCTTCAATGGATACCGTACATAAAATTTCAATATGTTCATTGTCAATAATATTTATGTCAATATCAACTCCATTTATCAGTAATGGATGACACATTGGAATTAATTCTGAAGTTTTTTTAACCGCTTGAATACCTGCAATGATAGCAGTTTGAAAAACCGGTCCCTTTTTGGTAATCAATTCATCATTGCTAAAATGAGCAATAATCTCAGTTCCCAAAAACATTGTTGCTTTTGCTGTTGCCTTGCGTTGAGTCACTTTTTTATTAGTAATGTTTACCATCTTTGGTTGGTTCTCTTTATTGATATGGGAAAATTGTTTCACAATTTTGGTTTTGAATTATTAGTGCTTATTTTTTAGTTAAATTCAATTGAGATGTTTTAACTTTTGCAGTCAACATTTTAATTATTTTTAAAGAAAACTGAAAACTCTTATTTCTAATTAGACTATCACTCATAACTCAACACTCAAAATTTAATACTTCTATAAATTAGTAATGGGAAAACTTCTCCTTTGGTAAAATTACTTCTATCATCCGGTAATTCCAAAAAAGCATCCGAATCTACTAAATTTGCCAAATCTCCTGAACCTTTTCCGGAAACTGGAGTTGCATATAATTTACCTGCAACCTGATTCAATTTTATTTGTAAAAAATAGGTCATATCTGGTTTAAAATAAAAATCATTGTCTAAAACAGCATGTTGTTCATGCGCAGTTAAATGCATTGATTTATAAAACCAGGGATAGAAATATTTCATGCAACTTACAAAAGTTGAAACCGGATTCCCAGGAAATGCAAAAACAGTTGTAGCCTTGGAGCCTTTTTCATAAGATTTTGTTTTTCCAAACCAAAATGGCTTTCCAGGACGTTGTTTTACTCTATGAAATAATTTTTCAACTCCTAAACTATCCAAAACCTCAGGGATAAAATCGAATTTTCCTTTGGAAACTGCTCCACTAAAGATCAACACATCATATTCTTTTAAATAGGATTCAATTTTATTGGTAATCACCTCTTTATTATCTAAAATATGTGCTGAATTAGAATTAATCTTTAATTTTTCAAGTAATGAAATCAGTGTATAAACATTGCTCTTCCTAATTTGATATTCAGCCGGAGTTTCAGAAACTTCAACCAGTTCATTCCCTGTGGAAACAATCATCACAGCTGGTTGTTTTGCTACTTTTACAGTAACTTTTCCCACTGCTGCAAAAACCCCTATTTCAGCAGAAGAAATTAAGGTGTCCTTTTCAATGATCATATCTCCAGATTTTCTATCCAATCCTTTTAAATGGACATTTTGAAATTTTTTTACAGCTTTTAAATTTATTTTAGCAATTCCGTTTTTTATTTCTAACAATTCGTATTGAATTACCACATCGGTATTATTTGGAAGCACCGCGCCTGTCATTGCTTCAATACAATTGTTAGAATCATTCAAAGTTAATTGTTCACTTCCAGCAGCTTGAATTCCTTCTATTTTGAATTCTCGCCTACCTTTATTAAAAGCAATTGACGAAATTGCGATTCCATCCATACTTACACGGTTAAAAGGTGGGAAATCACGATCAGCAACAATATTTTCTTTTAAAACTCTGCCTTCAGATTCTAAAAAATCAATTTCCTCTATCCCAAAATCAACAGAATTATTCAGGATGATTTCCAAAGCTTCTTTTACGGTAGTTAAACTCATATATTCTAATTTATGGCTTTAAAAAATGAAGTTAGTTTATGTATATCTAAATTGCCATTTGTTCTAACTCCGCTACACAGATCTAAACCATATGGGTTCACTTCTTTTATAGCTTTTGATGCATTTTCCGGGTTTAATCCTCCAGCTAAAAACACAGGGATTTTAACTTTTTCAACTATCTCTCTGCTAATTTTCCAGTTATGGATTCTACCTGTTCCACCCAACTCTTTTGTTCTTAAATTAGGATTCCCACTATCCAATAAAAGAGCATCCACATACGGAGCGATTTCGAGTGCTTCTGCTATGGATGTTTCATTTAAAACATGTAAAACCTGAACAATATTAATTTGTGGTAATGCCATTTTAATTTGTAAATGTGTTCCTTCAGTAAGTGTGTCAACAAGTTGAATAGTAGTGGTGTTTACCTTATAATGATGCTCAACAATTTTATCAACATTTGTCTCACTTGTCAATAAAAAAGTTGCAATATGATTTGGGATAGATGCCGAAATTTCAGCAATCAATTCATCGGAAATAATTCCTGGTCCGCTTGGCATATGGCCAACCAACCCCAATGCCGATGCACCGGCATCAATAGCCAACTTTGCTTCTTCAACACTACTGATACAACAAATTTTTATATGAGTCTTTTTCATTTATCCCCCAATTGTAGACATACTCTCCGAAACATCTTTGCCACGGGCTGCTTCGGCAATAAATCCATTTTCTGGTTTGTGATGAACTGTTGAAATAAATAATTCTTTTAAATCATCATCACTTGCACCATCTCTTATAAAATCTCTTATATTAAAAACACCTCCATCAAACAAACAATTCTTAAACATCCCTGTTGCAGTAATTCTTATTCTGTTACAATCGCCGCAAATACTGCGTGTAAAAGCCGGGATTATTCCAAACGACCCCTTATAAGTTGGAATTTTATAATTAATTGAAGTTGATGATTTTTTAGATTGCAGTCGTTCTATTTCTGTATAATGATTCTCTATATGACTGAATATTTTTTTATAGTCCCATTTTTCAGCCATTTTACGTTGTCCTTTTCCGTTAAAAGGCATTTCTTCAATAAAACGAACTGCTATATCATGTTCTTTTGAAAGCTCGATAAAATCTATAATCTCATCGGTGTTAAATCCCGATTGTACCACAACATTCAACTTTAATTTTAAATTGCTCTGCTCTAATTTTTCAAAAGTATCAAACACGTTTTTAAAAACATCTCTTCTGGTTATTTGGGCAAATTTTTCATTCTGCAAACTATCAATACTTAAATTAATTGCATTGATATTTAATTCTTCCAGCTTATCTATATGATTTGAAATTAAAGCTCCATTCGTAGTGATATTTATTTCGTCCAATTTATCATTAAAAGTAAGAGATTCTAAAAATTTCACAAAATCCTTTCTAACAAAAGGTTCACCACCTGTTAAACGAACTTTATTTACACCTAATTCTGATAGTACACGTGTAATGCGATACATTTCTTTATATGAAAGCAATTCTTTTCTGTCTACAATTTCAATACCATGAGCAGGCATACAGTATTGACAGCGCAAATTACAACGGTCTGTAACTGCCAACCTTAAATATGAGATTTTCCTTCCAAATTTATCCCTTAATTCCATTAATTAAGTGTTATTTTATTTCTTCCTAAAGATAAAACTTCTTCTTTTTCTAATTTTTTTAAAATTCTTGATATTGCTTCCCGGGAAACTTTCAAATCTCTGGCTATATCAAAATGCTTTCTTGTTATCGTATTATTATTGTGTATTAAACTTGTTTGTTCCAAATATTTAGATACTCTAAACTTCAAATTTTCAAAAGAGATATCATTTATTTTTTCAAGTAAAAATGATGTTTGCTGTTGATTTATTTTTAAAAAAAATGTACGCCACGAGTTGTATTTTAAAAACCACGAATTTACAATTTTTGAAGGTATTGTTATGTAAGTAACATTATTTTCAGCTTTTAATCTGACCTCACTCTTTTTATTTTCTAAAGCATAGGTGATAACAAATGCACTTATCTGTTTTTCAGACAAATAGTGTAATAATATTCCATTCCCTTTTCCATCACGACGCATTACCTTAACAACGCCGGAAATTATGATAGGAATAAAATTAGCATTTCTTCTGATCTCTAAAATGATCTGATCGGGTTCAGCATGTTTTAAGACCCCATAATTACATAGCTCTTTCTGTAATTTTTTTTCAAAAATATCAGAAAAACTCTTTTCAACAATTTCATCTATTTTCATCGACTCTTAACTTTTAGTGAGGAATTCTATCCTTGAACAATCCGTAAAAAAATGCCCCTAATGTAGCACCAAAAATTATCACTAATATTGAAACAATACCTTTTCCTAATAAAATAAACATGGGTCCCGGACATGCTCCAGCCAAGGCCCACCCAAAACCAAATAGGATTCCTCCTAGAAGATTCCGATACAATCCTCGCTGTTTAGGTACAACATGTATTTCATTCCCTTCAAAAGTCTTTACCATTTTTTTTCTAAAGAAAAACATACTAATCATCCCTAATAAAACTGCTGATCCAAGAATTCCATACATATGAAACGATTGAAATTTGAACATTTCGTAAATTCTGTACCATGAAATTATTTCGCCTTTACTCATTATTATTCCAAAGAGAATCCCTACTAAAAAAAACTTTATATACTTCATCTTTCAAATTATTAATGGTAAAATAAACCAAGTCATTATAAGTCCTCCAATAAAAAATCCAATTACTGAAATCAAAGATGGGAGTTCCAGATTGCTTAAACCAACAATGGCATGACCTGAAGTACAGCCACCTGCCCAACGGGCTCCAAATCCTACCATTAGTCCAGCAATTATAAGTATGCTAAATCCTTTAAAGGAGAGCATGGTATCTATGCTGAAAATTTCATCAGGCAAATAGGTTGCGCCGGCATTTTGGATTCCAATATCAGCTAAATCCTGAACTGTTTGCGGATTAATCGCAACGACATCACTGGGAGATAAAAAATTAGCTGCAATGAATCCACCAACAATGGCTCCCGAAATAAAAATTAGATTCCATGAATTTTGCTTCCAGTCAATCTTAAAATAGTCGACAAATTTTCCTGCACCACCAATAGAACAAAACGTCTCAAGATTTGATGAAATACCAAACTTTTCTCCAAAGTAGAACAACAAGAACATGACAACTGAAATAAGAGGACCAGCAACATACCAATCCCAAGGTTGTGTTATAAATTCCATAATTTAATTAATTAGTTAGTACAATAAAATATTCTATTCCAAAGCAACTGGTAATTATATTAAAATTCTAAAATTTTGATTCTATTTCTGTGTAGTTTAATTTTCCCCTCGTTTTCAAGTTGTTTTAATAATCTTGAAATTACAACTCTAGATGTATGTAAATCATAAGCTATATCCTGATGTGTTGTATTCAATGAAGTTTCTCTCATTATTTGAGCTTTGTCCGTTAAATATTTATATAAACGCTCGTCCATTCTCATGAAAGCCAGCGTATCAATAGTTTCCATCATTTCATTCAGACGAATATTATAACTATCAATAACAAAAACTCTCCATGTTTTATACTTAACCAACCATTCATCAAGTTTTTCAGAGGGCAAGAAAATAATTTCAGATTCTTTTTCAGCAATTGCTCTAATACCACACTTTGAATTTGATATTGCACTTGAAAAAGAACTTGCACATGTATCTCCTCTTTCTAAAAAATAAAGTAATATTTCTTCGCCTTTTTTATCTTCTCTAACAATTTTAATAGCTCCATCCAATAATAAAGGCACACCTTTCATTTTATCCCCTATATCAACCAACAATTCATTTTTACGAAGTTTTTTATAGGTGCCCATTTCCTCTATTTCATCCAATAATTCTTTCTCAAATACAAACGAAAAGTAGTCTTCTAATAATTCCCTCATCTTTTTAAATAATATAAAATTTTAGTAGTAGCTCCAGTTTTATCAATTACATAATCTAGAGCTTTATTACCTGCTTTTTCTCTGTTTTGTTTCAACTGAAATAATTTGTTTAAAAGTACGGATAATTTTTTAGAATCATTTACCACAAAACAAGCTTCCTCTTTAACCAGATCAATGGCTTCATTAAATTTATGGTAATTTGGCCCAATTATTATTGGAATACCAAAAGTAGCCGGTTCTAAAACGTTATGAACCCCCGATTTTGTAAAGCCTCCACCCACATAAGCAACAGTTGCATAACTATATATTTTGGTAAGAATTCCAACGGTATCAATAATAAATACTTGAAAATCCTTTAATTTTTTAGCGTGTTGATACTTTTGGTCATTGCTCAAATCTCTTTCATCAAAGTGTTTTTCTGAGAACAAAGCCGTCTTTTTAGTTATCGAATTTTTAAGTCTTTCTATTTCTTCAGCATTAATATTATGCGGTGCAATTATAAATTTCTCCTTTTCAGAAGCCGAATTATTTATATAATCAACTAATAATTCTTCGTCTTCCTTCCAGGTACTTCCTGCAACTAACGTGTAGTTGTTGTTTTTAAATTCCTCAATAAATGTAAGTTGATTATCTTGTTTCGTTATTTCATAAACACGATCAAAACGAGTATCCCCACTTACTGTAACATTCTTAAAATTAATACGGTTAAGCAGTAGTTTTGAATTTTCATTTTGTACAAAAAAATGTTCAAATGCATTTAATGATTTCCGCATCCAGCCTCCATACCATTTGAAAAATGCCTGATTTTCTCTAAATATTCCTGAAATCAAGATGGTTTTAACATTTCTTTTATTAAGCTCCTTCAAAATGTTTGGCCAAAATTCATATTTTACAAATACAACTAATTTTGGATTTACCATATCAAGGAATCTCTTCGCTTTTTGTTTAGAATCTAAAGGTAAATAACAAACTACATCAGCCATTTCATAATTTTTCACGACTTCATATCCTGAAGGTGAAAAAAAAGTCAGTACCAGTTTATATGTCGGATATTGCTCTTTTAATTTTTCAATGATAGGGCGCCCCTGCTCAAACTCACCTAAGGAGGCACAATGCATCCAGATTACCTGATCGGTCTTAAAAATTATTTTTTGAATTTTTGACGTCGTTTTTTTGCGGCCATCAACAAATAGTTTTATTTTTTTATTGAATAGTGCTGCTATTTTTAATATTAAACTGACTATAAAAACAAGTATGTTGTATAAAAAGTACATGAACAGGCAAAGGTACAAAAATAGGCTATAAAAAAACTCCCAAACTTTTTAGTTTGGGAGTTTGAATTTTATAAAAATATGTTTCTTAAGCCTCAAATGGTTCAATTGAAACATAAGATCTATTATCTTTTCTTTTTCGGAATTTAACCACACCATCAACTTTAGCATGTAATGTGTGATCCTTTCCCATATATACGTTATCACCTGGATGATGTTTAGTTCCTCTTTGACGGATAATAATATTTCCTGCAATTGCAGCTTGTCCACCAAATATTTTTACTCCCAGTCGTTTCGATTCTGATTCTCTACCATTCCTCGAACTACCTACTCCTTTTTTATGTGCCATGATATTATGGTTTTAAAATTTTAAATCTTATTTAGTTAATGCTTCAATTAATGCTGCTTTCTTTAAGGAAGT
>PVMS01157900.1_pt1 | contig 22018 bp, 52 predicted proteins | sample 1853461 | NCBI WGS metagenome assembly PVMS01 (sample SAMN08582032, study PRJNA380276) | Marine sediment metagenome, whole genome shotgun sequencing project. | isolation source: ocean sediment barecode stripped | collected 2017 | reverse complement strand
GATGATACAGTTACAGTTAAAGTACCTCGTGATCCTCTAACGCCCTTTGGTTCATATCCCACTTGCCTAGCTAATCTATTTACACACTCATAAATATCCGCTGTTTCCATATATACATTCTTAGCTATTTTATTGATAAAGTAGACATTTAAATCACCATGATAAGCCATTAGCTCAAGCAGAATCGTTATGTTTGCTCCTTCAAAATCATAGTCTCTAAAAATATCACCTTGTGCAAGTTGCTCTTTAAACTTAGCAACAAGTGTATTGTAGTCTATGTTAAGGTAGTCTGGTGTAAAATCAGTCATTCTATTTTCCTCTTTGTTTTATATTATTTATCTTGATAATACGAAGTCAATTTGTTCTACTTCGTCTGATCCAACTATAGTAAAACTAAGCCTACATCTATACATATTTTCATCTGGCCTCGCTTCAATATCAAATCCTGTCACATCTATTCTATCTTCCCAAATTTCTATTGCTTCTAATATTGACTCCGCTAATCTCAATGCTGTCTCGTCGTCTATTGGCTCAAATAGAAGCCACCAAGATGTTGAAGCGAATGTTGGTACCATTCTACGTGTACCTGGTCTCGTATTTATAATGTTATTTAGACTATTTATTACTGCTTGGACGTCAGTTTTAATAATAACATCACCGTCAACTTGCTCTCCGTATTCAGCGTCAGTATCACTCCAAACATATGTCTTTATTGCCATTTAGTCCTCTCTTTTCTTATCTACTGGTTTAGGATTTAGAGTAATTGTTCCCCTCTTTTCCTTTTCCGTGCTTGGCTTTATGAGTGGTTCATGTTTCAAACCCATGATTTTTTCCACCCTTGGATCGCTTGAAATAACCACTACGCCCTCCGTCCTTTTCTTAGCCAATATAAACTGCCGGTTCTGGTCATAGTACTTCTTATTATATGCCTTGAGTTTCCCCTCTTCCTTATATCGTTTTTTTCGATTTTCCGCTAGTTGCTTGGCATTGTCTGTTTCACTATACTCACGTCGCTTATCTTTATAACAGTCAAGGCAATAGGACTGTTTTCCATCTCGGGAATTTTTATTTTTTCCGAACTTAACTCTTGGTTCGGACTCTTCACATAGTGGGCATTCTTTACTCATTAGAACCTATTTGCTGGATTAACTGTAGTTGGTATATTGACTGTTGTTTGTATGTTATCAGCTATTTCGGACTGTAATTCATCTGATCTACTCTTATAACTATTTAAATTTGATTGTAAATCATTATCAAAACCATCCATCATCCTATCATTGTCGAATGATCCATCATCCGCTAAGTATAAGTCTTCTATAACTACATCCATCCTATCTTCTATTTCTTGTACTTGAGCTGTGTATTTTCCAGTGTCATCTTTACTAGTTATGCACGTAATCTTTATATCTAATGAATTTATAAGTAACTGAATTGAGTTAACTAATTTCCAAATCCTTTGAAGTGCCTTCATTAGTAAATTTTCTGCTAATGCTAATATAGAGGCAATAAGGTCAATACCATCTTCTACATTTTGTAAAATATCTTTTATATACCTTCTTATTCCAGCTGCGGCCTCTGCTAAACAATCATCTATAAACTCATTTATCGGTGCTATATCAGTAGTACCCGCACCTATAGCATCTGGAGTGAAGTCAGCCATAGCAGCATTGACCTGTGAAGATGGTGATATACTACCAGGATTAAATCCAAGACCATCTGATCTATATTGTTCTACTAATGGTTGTATTAATCTTGATTGAGTTTCTAATGAACCAACGTTCTTACTTAGTTGACCTAGTATTATTTCAAAAGGATCAAGTGACATTTTAACTAGCCTCCACGTTTGTTGTTGTGTGGGATGTGACCGCTAGAAGTGGAGGCTCTGGTAAACCCGAACCACTAAAGTGCTTATGTGAATTATATACAGCTATCATTCTTGAATCCATTAGCACATATGATGTGCCCTGTGACCCAAGCTGTATTGATCCGGTTGGTGATCCAGCCGAACTCTCTACTTCTACATTACCACCAGTAACTAGAACACCTGCATTTCCAGTTATAGTAACTAAACCAGTTACCGTTATGTTTAGTGCTCCATCTATCTGAACATTACCACCACCAACAATATGACCATCTCTATTACCCTGTATCGTTTCATCAATATTACCGCCTATTTCTCTTATCTCGTTACCACCTATAGTTTCCTCAACGTTACCATCTATTTGAACCACTTTATTTCCAGTGGTTTCTTCCAACTCATTACCTTTTATAAATTTAGTTGAATTGTTATCAATAGTCAAATTTCTATCTCTTTTTATGTGTATATTGTTATCAGAAAGTATTATTTCATATCTCTGGTCATTATTCTTTATGACCATTACACCATCATTGTCTATCTGTATGAAGCTATTACTTGGGTGATAAAAATTCAGTCTTGCAGCACCCGGTGTTGAGTCCATTTCAAGAGTTAACCCACCATGAGTAGCTATGACTAAGTTATGAGGATACTGAGCAGCAAACGCTGATTCTGGTTCATCCCAACTTCCACCTAATGCTTCCGGTACACCTAAATCTCTATTATTATCTTGAGTTTGTACTAATGTTCCATCACTAATACCTCTTGCTAGTCTATGAACATCTGGTTCCCCTATCCTTGCTTCTGTTGGATATACACCATCAGGGTCCTGAAATCCTTGACGATCTGGTGAATCATCAGGAGTACTACCGATAGCTTGAACTTCATGTAGCTTTGGATCATTAGCATCTAAACTTGACTTAGACTCTGGTATACCAGGCATCGTAGCAAAGTATCTTGGTTGGGATAAGTTAGCGTTTTCAAAGAATAACATTACATGACTACCTTGAAGCGGCATACTCCACATACCAAACCCACTTACACTACCTTCTGTCAAACCAAAACACGGCTCGGCCCAAGGTAGTTGATTCGTGGGTATACCTTTTAACTCATCTTGTATTTTTTGTGATGTATGTAGTCCCCATATTCTTGCTCTTACACGCCCCGCTTTTAGCGGATCATTATTATCTTCTACTACACCACGATAAAAGCCTGTCATTTTTTCTGATACTATCTTTGTATCAGATAATGGATTTTTAATCATATCATTTACCTTAATTCTTTACTAGAATACTATATTTTTCTGTTGTTATATTTCTTTGTTGTGCTTCTACTAAGTATCTTGTATTCATCTTATTGAAAGCATTTTTCAATAGAACAAGACGTTGAATATATGGGTAATCTCTACCTGGACCAAAATGATGAGTGATAGACTTTATTAACCACTTACCTTGTAATACTTCATTAAACTTTTGTTGTTGTAAAAAGCTAGGCCAAGCTATCTCTATTTGTTGGCCGGCAAACCTATTTTCATCACCTTTAACTATAGCATTTAAAACAAATTGCATACTATATCTCTTTACCCATGAAGAGTATGACGTAGCTTCAAGTAAATCCACATCATTTTCTCCTGACATAGATATATTTGAAGATATATCATCAATAGGACCATACAGTGAACTTCTACCTAATAACATCGACTTCTTTATACCATCTGAATATCCTAAATCATCTGATATAAGCTTCTTTCTTAAAAAGTTATATCCTTTCCAGCTACCACCCCTTAGCTTGGCATTTGAGTTTCTATCCAAACCAGTCATCCAATACTCAAGAATTTTATTCTTGTAATTTACATCTTTTGATGTAAGGACATACCTTTGTGGGTCAATTGTTCTCGCAATATCTGAAAATAGGTAGTTAAGTGTCACTACATTCATTTTCATACCAGTACTTTCATCGTCTGTATTAGCGTAACATAAATACCCACTCTCTCCAGTTATACTGCCCTTAGACCTTTTCATTAAATGACTTATAGCCATACGTGGTGTCCAATAAGGCATAATAAAATCTAATTTAGTCTTACTATCTTCCATGGCTATTTGAACATCAGTAGTGTTAATGAATATCATTTGATTCAGTATATACTTTATAATATCTGTCGATCTTTGTTCTGTAAAGCTTCTACTATATCTCTTGAGTTGAAATGCTGGAAAGAATGTGTCAACAAAAGTTATTTCCATTTGCACTTGTTCTTGGGTTCTTACGCCTCCACCGGATTGTTGCATCTTACCAATTTTCCAAATATCAAACATCAAGTTTCTATCTTTATCACCATACCCATATATTATAATTACCTTTTCATTACCACTAAACGCACCAAATTCTTGTAGACCATTTCTATCTTGGAATACTAGCTTACCACTCATAGAGTTTCTGAATATATCCTCTACAAAATAACAAGATATAACATCAGACCCATCTATAATAATTGGTCTGTTTTCAAGCAACAGCATAACTGAAAAGGTCCTTTTATCCTGTTTGTTCTGTTGATAACTCCATTTTTTACTATAAGTTGCCATTATAATTCAGATAGATTCTCCAAGTCCTTAGTTAAGTTATACACATACTCTTCTTTAAGAACAGCTATGTTGTCTCCTGGTTCTAGCTCTTCGAAAGGATTTACTGTGTTATTCATAAGTCCTAATATCCACCAGAGTTGGGGTATGTCATATATCCTATGTGATATATTATCCCAGAAGTCATCGTCTGGTACTTCAAAGGTATCAAAGAACAATACGTCTTGGGTAACATCAGTATTGAGCCTAGCTACCCTAAAGATATTCATAAATTTTGTTTCTCTATCATTATCCAACAATATGTTAAATAACTTGAGTTGACTGATATTACTTATCTGGTTACCAGTCAACTCAAAGAAACTCTTTTCAGTGTATTTTGTTACGGCCATATTATTAACCTAACTTATGTAATCTTACAGCTATTTCTCTTCTTAAATCACCTGATAGCAAGCCTTCTGCATCAAGTACATCTGAAACAAATCCCAAATTCCATGATCTTTGTCTACTTGACATACTTGGGCTACTTCTACCTACTCTCAATGGTTGTGTGCCTTTATCTCCAACTCCAACGTCTCCGTATTGGCTGGAATAGTTGTTATATGCCATTGTTCCAACCGTATCTTCTGACTCACCTAAACCCTTTTTATTTTTAGCTTGTTCCTTTTCAGCTTTCTTTGATGCAGCGTCTAGCACTTCATCAAAATCAGGTGCTGGTTTCTTATAGGATTTACCTAAGTATTTTTCCATCTTATCGCTTATCATTTTTTATTATCTCCTCTTAATTTTATTAAAATGCTTCTTTAAAAGCCTTTTCTACTACTTCCATATGATCTCTCAGCTTTTCAATATATCTTTTAGCCACTGCCTTTTTCTTAGTTCCTACGGCATTCACAAATCTAATTGCATCGTCTTTTAAACCCATAGCTAATCCACCCAACATAATCTCATAGTCATAATCGCCTTCATTTAAATATTTATCTATTTTGTCCATTTCTTCGCCCCGCTTTTATTGTAAAGTCTTTTATATTTAGTGTAAAAATAGTACTTTTTTATCTGATATTTTCTTCTCACTCTCCAAACTCTTCCCAATATAGATTCTCCTACTTATATATTTTTTTCCATACTTCTTCCTCATATTCATATTCAAGGACAGCACGCAGAGCATAATAAGTACTACATTTTACCATCACTTCATTGCCTGTTTTTGTCGCTCCGCATATATTCGTATCAGTATATAAATCAGGCAATCTCCTTGCCCAGTGTATTTTAGACATACCTCTGGTTCTCCTAAGTTTTCCTATTACCGTGGGTATATCAGCATACATGTCTCCCACTTCTTTAGACCAAAGGTAATTAAAATTACCTATTGGAAATACCCAATGTATTATTCCATATCCTCTGGCTTCGCTCGTATCTGTAGTTATAAATAAACCCTCAGTTCTTGGTCTCCAACCAAATTTCCATTTGAACCCATTATCTATCATTTCCTTTTCTTCATCATCCATATTCATGGGTTTTCTATCTTGTCTGACTTTCTTTTTAAAGAACGTTTTATCAGATATTCTCATTCCCCTCATAAATAGAGTTTTACAAGGTTTAGTTTCTTTTAACCAAAGTTTACAGTCACGTTTTATAAATTCAATGTTCTGATCTACTCCTATATATTTATCTAGTCTCAATCTCAGACTCCCTTTCCTTTAAGCCTATCTCTTATTATAATGGATGCCTTACTCATATTTTTTGTGTTTCTGAGTAAACTCTTAACACCCGCTGCTTTCAACACGCCCTCTAATTTCCTTATACTAAAATCAATACTATCCAGTATTTGGAGTGGGTCTTGTTTTCTGGCAAATTGAGAAATAAAGTCAGCGCTAACTGCTTCACCTAAGTACTTGTCCATGATATCCATCTTACATATCTCCATATTGGGATGGTATTTTTGAGGTAACCATCATTACACACTCATCTTTATCAGCGTCTGGTATTACTACCCACTCTGGTACGTTTTCAAGAGCCATTCTTACTCTGTTTTCAATAGAGGCGGCAATGAGAGTTTCATCCACTGCTTCTTTTAAATAACTCTTCATGGTTATATTCCTTGCATTTTGTTCCATCATTTTAAACAGTCCTCCTAATATATAATTACTACTATGTATTTATACTGTTTACTTAGTTATTTAGATTTGATATAATAAGAAAAAGGAGAATAACACGATGATAGTATTTGTGGTGATTGGACATGCTGGTGACTACGATTATTATAGGACTTGGATGACTAAAGGATTTGAGGATGAAATTAATGCCAAGGAATATAAACATTTATGCACGGATGAAGCAAGAAGAATCACGTTGGAACTACAAGAATTAAACGACACTTTGCTAAAACAGTGGCAGGATACGGGTGATCCAAATGATTATTGGGAAAGGTATGCTAAAATAGCGGAAGACAATAAGGTAGATGAGTACTTTGAGGTAGATGAACTGATTGACTATACAATAGAAGAATTGGAGATAAAATAATGTTTTTAGGAATAGATTACGGATTTTGGCTAATGATACTTGCTCCATGTGCATTACTTTTAGCATATAGGCCGAGGAGGAAGCGTGAGTCAACTATAACTCAAGAACAGATTAACACATATATAAGTGATATGAATGCTTCTTTGGAAATGAGGTGGTTTAAGGTAACTGCACCATCTGAACAGGTGCCTGAAGTGCTTAACAAAATAGAGGTAGAGAAGTTTACTGTTATGTATCAATTTTTCTTTAATGACAAGACTGGATTATATGATTTGTTCTTTAGATGCAGGCGGGCTGATTTAGATAGGATGAAAGGTATTATGAAGGATTTTATTTAGACTTCTGAATTTTATCACTTTAGTCTTCCCAACTATCAATCATTTTTTCTGCTGCCTCTAAAATTTCCATTGGTGATTTACCGCCAGGACTTCTTGAACCATATACCTTGCATGTAAGTGCTTCCATCACACTTATTAAAACAACTATAGAATCCGTCAATTTATTAACTTTGCCTTCCAACTTTTCAACCGTTTCACTCAGTGCATAATCTCTTGGTATCAGTCCTGGTGCCATATTATTTTCCTCCTTATTTTCTTCTATTATATCAAAAATCTCACAAAAAGTAAATAACTATATAAATATAGTATATAACATTTAAAATAAGGAGAGTTGAAAATGGATACAGTTAAAAGATATTTAATCAATGAAGGAAAAGCAGGCGCCGGTATCAAGAAGGTTGTTCAGATGTGGCATAAAGAGCAGCTGAAGCTAGCTAAGAAATTCGAAGCAGAGATAAAGAAGGTCGTTTCTAAAACAGATGATTTAGAAGGACTTGAAGACTACAGAGATACAGAATTGAATAATTTACAAGACATTGACGACGAATTAGCATATGCAGTAGGTGAAGTAATTGACCAAAGAATTGACCAGTTATGGCAAGAAAATATTGCAATGGATAGGTAAAATGAGTATGCTGTTTGAAAAATACTTAGGTGAGTCAAGCCCAGTAGACAAGCTCGAAAAAGAAATGAGAAAAATCAAAGATTGGAGGAAGCTTGCTAAATGGTTTGAGGATTATGTAGATCGTGGTAAGGGTACAAAGGATTTTGAAATATTAGACTACAGGCGTATGGCTGCTAGATATAAAGACTACCATAAAGAACTCTTTGATAAGAAGTACACTATGTGGACATAACTAAAGCTCCCAATCTATATCATTCAACCAATTAGGTCCCTCTAATATATCACACCTTACTACTAGGTAGTCCATTATATCACCATCGTTATATTCTCTCATACAGTCGGTGGCTCCCCAGTTTGACCACGTTTTACCCTGTTCTTTGGATGAACTAAATTTTACGAGACCCTTACATCCATCACATGCACCTAAATTCTTACAGTGCATAAATTTAATGAACTTAAATTCTTCTCCTCCGTTGAATCTTGTACTATCATCATTTATTAAGATAGTATCTCCAGGCTTTATCCTATTCTGAAAATCAGTATTCCTCACAATTCTCCCTATATAGGTCTATTGCCATTTGCTTCCTTATTTCCTTGTTCTTGTTCTTCTCTAAGTATCTCAATACATAATCCTCTATATACATCTTTTCATGTTTTATGTTCTCAAAGCATTTACAACACCTTATACACACATAGTCTTGAACCACTCTATCTAATGCCCAAAGAGTTCTCGGACCAGAGTATACATCTCTATAAATTATGTCTGCATCATTGTTTATAAAGAAATCCCTAGTTGCCTGTACTTCATTGCTGTCAATAGGCTTTTCCTTATATAAGCATCTCTTTATATAGTTAAGGCAAAGCAGTCCATAACCAACCAACTCTTTATCATGCATTCCGATTTTACATAGCAGTTCTTTATTCACTTTACTTCTCCAATTCAATTATTTTACGTAAGCAGTCAAAACATACAGAAGTTCCATGAGCAGGATCATCATGCTCACAACACCATGAAACCATAGGATATTTCACTTCATCACATAGATCACATTGGCCAGCGCTAAATCCATGTGTCGGCTTATAGTCTATACCTATCCTATCTTTCAGTACTATTTTTCCATCTTCTATCCATTCTTTCTTTTTCATAATTCAAAGTCCTCGTCGCTAAACATTTCGTTTAGCTCAAAATCAATTTCTCTCCATGTCCATTTGTGTTTATCTTCTACTATTTTTACCCCACCCCCGCCCCATATATCGTCTATTGTTACTAATCTCCCCATCCATTCATCCATATGCCCTTTACTATTCCAATAGGGTGGTATTCGAGTAAAACACTTTATCTTATATTTAAGTCCTATTTCCAAATTCATATCTCGAATAAATCCTCTATACCGAAATCTATAATTGGTGATTTTAAATTATCAAATTTCCAAGACCATCTACCATTGTCCTCTTTTATCTTACACCATTCTCTTTTAATATCTTCTATACCAGAAACAGTGACTAGCTGCCCCATGTACTTCATCATCTGTCTATTAGGGTCCCAACCAGATGGATTGTCCTTATATGTCTTAATTATATATGTTTTTCCAACTATTGGTGTCATAACTCAAAATCCTCGTCACTAAACATGTCTTTGTTTTGAAAATATGGTTCAAATTGAGAATATCTATGACGTCCATGATTAACAAATTTTACACCACTAACAATCATCTTATCTAATTTTAATCCATAGGTAAGACATGCGCTATCAATATTCTTATCGCAATGCCCTCTGTAATCTGTACCTCTTCGGCTATTTGAATAAGCGCAATTACTACAAGATACTTCTTTGGTAATTATCCAACTCATAACTCAAAATCCTTATCACTAAACATTTCGTTTAGCTCAAAATCCTCTTGTAAATAGTAATCCCCGCCATGTCCAATTTGAGTATACATGATAGTGTAAATCTTTTTACCACGTCTATCTATTTTTTCATTTCTTATATATCCATAGAATGGAACACTATTCGGATATCTTTTACCATCCCTTCTGAATATATCACTTAAAGGACATCCAGTTGATTTTGAATGAATTAAAACTTTATCTCCTATTTTAATACTACTCATTTGGACTCACTCATAACTCAAATAACTCCTCTATACCGAAATCTACTTCTTCTACTTCTTCAAACCATGATTCGTGATAAGACCAATGTTCGTCTACGTCCTTATGCGTGAAACCACCATGCTTTACATCTCTTACACTAAATTCATATAACTTCCCATCCCCAAATCTATAAGCCATATCCGCATTAATACCTCGCCCATCTATTAGAATATATAAACCAGGATCATTATCCCTCCATTTATACTCTGATTTCAGTTGCTCTATGGATTTTAGACTTTTAAATACAGTATTAATCACTATCAGGTCTCCAATCTCTTAAATCTGTATATATCTTATACGGCCATCCTAATATCCAGATCATTATCCTCAAAAAAGATTCATTACTCCCCGACTGTAAGTTATCAGCTGTAACACCAGCACAATATGAACCAACAACGACATATATAATAAACAAAATTTCAAATACTGCACTCATATCTTATCTCCTTTTTTTATAAACCACTCACAACACCCGTTCTTATTACATACATAGCAATGTGCAAGTTTGGCCTTCCCTGTAACATAGTCGAACACAGACTTCATATTTTCGGGGTGCGCACAGTAATGGAACATCTCAGGAATCAAAAATGCCCAAGTTCGTTTTGCCACATAAGAAACGCATTCAACACATATACCCATAATATCCTCTCTCTCCTTTCCTTACCTCCGATCTTTTCCATTCCACTCATACTTTTCGTGCAATTCCCATTTCTGGTCGATAAGCTCGACTATTCTGGACTCTAATTCTATGTTCTTTTCCTTTAACGAGTCCTTAACCTTTTTCATTCCAATCAAGGCAAATGCAAGAGTCGCAATAATAAGTATAAGACCTAATTGAAGTATTAAATTAAACATCTAAACCCCAATCCTCTATATCCTCGTCAGAATCCATAGCCGCTGATATTTCCGGCCCGTCTCCAGCCCATATCTCCAAGGTAATAAGACGATCATTAATATTCTTAATCATATTCCTAAGATATGTAATATCATTCAAATTTTTAATCTCTACTCTCGTATGTCTAATCTCATTATAACATATATAACACCCAAGCAATATTGCAAGAAACAATCCACCAAATATACCCATAATTATAACCCTCCTATATTATTTAACTCTTTTCCTTATAACAAGAAATCCTCCTCACTAAACATTTCTTCCGATTCAAACCACGACTCATGATAGTGGTATCCATCATCCCCTATATGAGTATACTTGTCACGATCTATACAATAAATCTTAAATTTATAAGATTGACCACTCCCAAATCTATCAACCATTGCAGAGTTAATATACCAATTCCTCACACGAAGAGTTAAATTTCCGGTAACATCACAATCACGATCTAAGTCAATTTCATCCAATGGCTTCAATTTACGGAGTTGAAAATCTGTATCAATTATTCGAATATATCTATGTTCTCTTGCCGATGATGTAACACTCATAAACTAATCCCCTTTACAATCAACTTTAATAACAAACGACTCATCACTGCCTCGCCTAAACACCTCATAGCAAACACCATGCCGACTAAATTTATACACACTATAGCCAATCGCGCCATCCCCAATATCTCCACCAATATAGACAACTTCCTTTTGATTCTCGCTAACAGTCTTACTAATCTTATCCCAATTCACCGAATATACTATAGATGTAACTCCAACAAGCACTAATATTATTGTAGCAATTAACTGAAATTTATTCATTACGACGACTCCTTTTAAACAATCCTCTCAATATAGTCATTATATTACTACCAAGTGTGGGTGATTTCTCAACAAACTCAGTACAATACCCACTCCGATTTATATGGGAACAAAAAGGATACCGCTCTTGAATTGACTCCCGGCGAGACCAACACTTCCCGTTCCTATAACTTGGATTCTTACAACAAGGATACTCAGCCTGTAAAAACCCATGAGTCTTCCAGTCACAATCCTCACAATAGTGCCTTCCATTATCTTTATCCATACTCTAGTCCCTCCAGGTTTTCACTCATACGCTCTGACTCTGACATAATTCTCTTAAATAGAATATTTCCTTCACTGTGAGTAGTATACCCTCTAAAAAACAAAAAGTAATATCGCTCACATATACCAGCACCCTCAATGATTACATATGACCTCTTATTACCAACTTTATGTCCATCATATGACCTCTTCTTATTACCAACTATATGTCTAAATATTTTCATAACAAAAAATCCTCCTCACTAAACAACTCTTCAACTGGTATTAACTCAAAAAACGACGACTTAGCATCACTGCTATTACACCAAGCACGATCAAAATGATTGACTAGAGTATCCCCACAATTTATGCATCTATCTGATAATGCAAATCCTAGTGGCTGAAATTCTGATTTACTACCAGGTACCAGGTGAACTGAACCAGGTTCACTCGGACAGCGAGTACCCATGTGTTCACCCCATACTTTACCACAATTTATACACTTAGCCAATCCAATGTCACTTGACACTAATCTTTCTTGTTGTGTACTCATAATACAGTAATATCCTCGTCAACCAAATCAATTAAAGCATCAACCTTAACCTTAACCTCCAATTCACATATCTTATACGCCTGCCTCTCCAACTGCTTACTCAGAACCCAAATCAAAACATAGCTAATAAGCAGTGCAATTGTTAAACATACGATTCCTAACCCAATTAAAGTAGTTAATGTTGTCAACATAGTTACACTCTCCTTTTATACACACTTATTTGTTTAAGATAAGACTTATTAACAACTCTAAGGCGCCTTATCCTATATTTTAATTTATCAATCTTACTTACATCCACAGCAATTTTCGCCGTAGCACAAGTAAGCAATATCCCAAGAATCCATGCAATTATTCCAGCCATAGTTATAACTCCTCCTTTTCTATCATTACCACCTTACTCAATTTATCATAATCCGACTGCAAATCATTGATTTCAAACATTAAATTCACAAGTGATTCTTCCAATTCCCGTATTGTCTTATTTTTAGACTTAATCAATCCAATCCCAATTATACACATAGCAATGGTTTGCGATATAAGTAATACTATCATGTATTCCATAAATAATCCTTTTTAATTAATGATTCCAATTCTTTATAAGGCTCATCCATATAAGGCTCAAAATCAGATGCTCTCCAAGCCCACTTGCCTCCATCTTCCTCAATATAAACAATATCTCTATAAAAGCAATAAGGATTTTTGCCCCAGAAATCCACACCACGGGCTAAACAACTCTCAATAGTCTTAATGGTTACAATAGTACCAATAAATAACTCCGTCTCCCTATCAATAAAATTAGACTTATACTCAGATAACCTTCCTTGAGATTCATATAGCTTTCTCCTGGTAAAGCAATCCTCCTTTATCCTGGCTTGATCCCCAATCTTTAGTTGACTCATAACTTCAATAATCCTTTCTCATATGTTATACGATTTTTTTACTCTTACCTTAATTATATCATACGAGTCGTTGGATGTAAATTAACTCATTAAAGTTTAATCCCTAATGATTTCAGGTAGTTAACAACAAATGAATACATTTATTCCATCCCGCACTGGGTTGGCGGTGGAGATGCCATATAGAGAAGTATATAGGGGCGAGGATATATAGCATCCGCGGAAATTCCGGCAGGATTTGGGGAAAGTGCCCCAGAGTGAAGTCATAGTCATTGGAGTACTTCAGGCCCAGGTGAGCGAATGATATTCATTTACTAGCTTGCCCTCAAACACTATATAGCCTCCAACTATTAGCTGAATATGGTTCATCTGAGCAGCTACTGCCCATTTAAGGCACTTGGAGTGACATCCAGAGAATAAACGAGGTTCATTTACTAATTATTTCAAATTCACTGAGTACACGCTAATTATTAGCTGAATGAGATTCGTTTTTACTCCATTTGTCTCCCACCGGGGCCATAAGTGACTAAAAGTTGGCAAAAAGCACTGTTTTACCCGATTTCCCTTGATTTTGAGTGATTATGACGATTTGACTCATTTGGGGCCGTACATGACTACATATGGGGCACATGGCTAACAAGCTAGTTTTTTGGCAATTGAAGTCATTGTAGTCATTCGGCTCATTATGGGTGGGTAGAGGACGGTTTTGGCCCCGGTGGGGTAAGAGTTTAAATTGTGAGTGGAGTACTTAGGCTCATGTGTAGGTGGGCACGAGTGCTTATAGTCAAAAAGTACTCAGGGGGGCCAAAAATGTCGCCATGTAGAATGTGGATGGGTCCACGGGGCACCTGTATAACTCCTACTTCTGCGAGTTCACTCACTTTAGTATTGGAATTTTTTGGGGGAGGCGATTTACTCGTTTGGGTCGAGAATCGGTTGGGTTGAAAATTTTGGGGTGGGGGGATTTAGGGTTAGTGTTCCAGAATTAACTCTATTAACTCAGGTGGCCTATAATCTGTAAATTTGGTATGTTTAATGCTATTACATGATTGGCAAAGTGGTTGAATATTATCAATATAATCCGTTCCGCCTTCGGAGAGCGGTATTATATGATCTCTAGTTAACTTCACTAACTCACCACATCGCAGACATCTATAACCACTTAATTTCTTTAATAATTCCCACTCTTCTTCCGTATAAGAACCTTCTGCGTTAAATTTTGAGTTTCTATACTTACGCTGATGGTATTTAATTATATCGGGGTTATTTTTTCTATAAGAGCTGTTCTTTTCTGCATACTTATCAGGATTTTTTTGATAATCTTGTCTTTTCTTTTCACATTCCTCTTCTTTGTTATCTTGATACCATTTTTGGCTCATCTGGTTCAAATGTTTTTTGTTATCTTGATAATATTCAGCATTATACTTTTTCCGGTCTTTTATATTTTTTCTATAATATGCTTTAGTTCTTTTATCGGTACATTCTTTGCAATCGGCTCTGACTCCAAGTAATCCTCCTGGACGGTTATAAAAGAAATAAAGGGCTTTATATTTTCCACATTTTGTACATTGTTTCCACATGATACTGATTATATTACATATTTTTGAAGTTGTAAACTAACTACTTTTTTGCACACTAACATTAGTTATGTTAGTGTTGGAACCGAATTTTAATGTTATCGCAATTGGCTAAATAGTACTTAGATTAATATGGAGGGAGATTAGTTATGACGATTAAACAGAATGAAAAGTTAATGGAAGAATATCAGAAGGTTGTAATTAATGAGTCTGAGTCGTGGGATGCTGTGTATGAGAGGACTCGGGATGAGCAGCTTAATGTATTTGAAATGGTAGAGTTTGATTTTGATTTGGATGATCCTAAGCAGAAGAAGTTGTTTGATGCGTGGGATAAGGCTCAGAGGGACTGGGTTAAAGCTGATAAGGTTTTTATGAAAGTACTTGCTGCTTGGAGAAAGTTATAGGGTATGAGCAAATTAGGTAAATATTTGCTTGAGTATCAAGAGTCTGATGAGTGGTCTAAGGTTGGCCGTGGCAAACCACTGACTAAGGATCAGGCGTATAAGATTATTGAGAGTAAGTGTAAAAAGACATATAAAGCTGCTCTTGATGGTTATAAGATATGGAGAGTTACTAGTAGTAAAAAAGGGGATTATACCTTTGTAGACACTAAGGATACTAAGCCTCGTATGTCTCTGAATACTGCAAATTACTATACACTGATAATAAACAATGATCCTTCATGGAGCGCTTTTCCTAAGAGGAATGTTATAGCTTCGACTGAGCCACGAAACCCATATCCAGGTACTTATGTATTACTCCCATATGATGGTACCAAGATAGGGGTGTGTTTGAGTTATGATATATGGATGTCATTTCACACCATACCGGCATTTGATGTTGCTGAGTTTAATAGGAATATCAATGGTTTGTTGAGGATTGGGAGTGGATTAGGGGGAATGGCAAAGATTGATAGTATTAAATTACTCAAGGCTGCGACTGCAAAGTTTGATAAGGGTTTTGATCAGAGAAAAGTACATTGGTCTAAAATACTTGAGTTCTACAAGGGGAATTTGTATAACACTCTTGTGGAGTGGTTTCATCCTCGGGCTAATAAATTTAAGTTAATGAGTGCAGGAGATAAGTTACCTAAGGGTAGAGAAGTATGGTTTGATGGGCCGAGTGTTTGGATAGATAGCAGGGTGTTTGTGGATGATGCAAGATAATTAGTATACACACGTGGTTGGGTGAGTTTATATAGCGTGTGTATTTTTATGCCCACTGTGGGTGGGTGGGGAACCGAGTTTTAATGGGGTCGCATGGGTTTTGGGGATTATTTACATTTTGGTGTGGATTTGATATAATGACTATATGAGAGAATTAATACAAAAGTTTGATAGGTGGTTGTCGAGTGTAGAGCCACATAGGATATTCCATAAGAGTACTTTTCATTATAAGATGTATGATGAGCCGAGGATCGGTGCCGGTATATTTGGTGGAACGGAGTATGGGTATGAATGGACTACGTATAAGTATACTAGGCTTGGGGATTTTATGATGAAGATGCCTGTACTACCGGACCTGTTGGGGAAATTGATTTACTATGCTATAACGTGGCCGCTGTACTTAGTTGTCAAAATACCATGGATGTTGTTTCGTGGAATATTTATTCCAGTGCGTTGGTTATAATGATAGGATTATTAAATGGAGTCAAGTTGTTAACATATTTTATGAAAGAGATATTGAGTCAAATACTGTAATTGAACAAGGATGTGTATGTGATGAAAACGTCATTGTATGCCAAGATGAGTAAAAAAGAAAAATTAATGGCAGGAGTTGCATGGTGTATTATATCTGGCCTGGTACTATTTGGGTTTTTGGTAAACAACGGGGATTCGTCTACTGCCGAGTTAAAATCGGCTTTCGCGTCGAGAGTTGAACTTGGGTCTGAGCAAAGGGGTCATATTAAAGTACATACCTTCTATGATCTGGAATTAGGGATTCTTTGCTACGTAAGTAGTGTGGGTGGTATATCCTGTTTGCCTGCGGAACAAATACGAGTAAAACCTATTAAGAAAATCATACATATGTATAAAAAACATAATTGGAGAATGCCGAAAATTATAGTACTACCACCACCTGGTAAAACAACTTTGTCGGAGGAAATTGAATCTTTATATTAAAGAAATAAGGAGTTATATATGGTAACTGAAATTGTAATGTTAGTTATGTTTATAATGATAGTAGTACTTGTAGTATATGCTGTACAGAAGAGACATCAGGTGAGTTACTTGAATAGGTTATGTGATAAGTATTCACAACAGCTGATTGATGAACGCCGAAGTATATCTATTGAACGTGAGCGAATGAGAGCTAATTTATATGAGGCTAAAAGAAGTTATAAACGAGCGGTGTCAAAATTTAAGTTATAGTTAACTCTTTGTAAACTCAAAGAACGAGTCACCTTCTTGTTCGTAGGAACTTAAATTATAAGCGAATTTTTGAGTGATAATCTTGGTAAATCTTTTGTAGAGCTTTATCCTGGATGGCTCTTCTGCGGTGAAGAAGAAGGCGTTTGGTTTTTTATCGCGGATAAAAGCCTTGAGGGCACTAGCAACCCCTGAAAACACCTTTAAAGATTTGCCGCCCATCGTGCCGGTGATTTTTGCCGAGCCACGTGAAAAACGGCTTGAGATTGTCATATTCCAGAAAACGATGCCCCAAGCTGGTTCATCAAAGTCTGGGCCAAAGTCTGCGTCAAAGTTAGCTTCAAACTTATATAGTACTTCATCTACTTCAAATGTTGCCATCCAGGTGTCTTTGCTGTTCTTTATGACTTTTACTGGTATATTAAGATTTATTTTTTCATTTATGTAGTTATAGAATTTCATAATCCCGCCTTCCTTCCATCTATATAACTCTTACCTGGTCCGAACTCAGCCCACTGAAATCCAGACTTTCTAATTGAATCTGCTTCTTGATTTGAAAGACCAGTCCAACTGATTCTTTTAAGTGATCTTTTCTTAGTTGAGTTTTTAATTACCTGGTGTTTGACTTTCCATAACTCCATTTTTCTAACCTTACCAGATGGTATAAATCTTTTAAGGAACTCACCTAGTCCTCGCCAGTTCTTTTTGATAAATGGATTGGAGTAAACACTTAAACCTAATCCACCACTTGTATGAATTATGGCTAAATAACCTTCTGTGGCTACAGCTTTTGGAGAAGTTTTGAAACTACTTTCTTTCATTGGTACATTAATACCACTTTCTTTTCTGAGTCGTATTATCTGTCCATCGAAAAGACTGGTGCCATGGTGTTTACCAAGATTACCATTTGTATATAACTGTATATGTACCATTTCATGGAGCATAACTGCAACTGTATCGTTATAAGATAAGTCAAAAGATTTACTCAGAGATATGCCCAATGATCCTATGTTAATTTCTGGTTTAACACCGAACCCACCTCTTACATATTTTACTCTAGCCCTACCTATAGCTCTTTTTAATCTACCATCCCATCCTACTTTAATTTTAGGTAGTGCATTACCAAAGTACTTTTTGTTTGACTCATCATAAATTGTACGTAAATTTTGACTGCCTTCTACTCCATCAATTAAGTACATGCTACTCCTTTAGATTATGAATATGACCGGCTGCTGGCTGAATGAGCCACTGGAAAATTTTATGAACATGGTCAAATTTTTCTTTGTCTGTTTGTCCATCACCATCTTCATTAACGTCTCCTGTGTGAACGTGATCTGTCATGTCTTTTAAAGTACTTACACCATATTCATTTATTAAGTACTGTCTTATTTTCATTTTATGGTTTACCCCATTTTTTTATTAGCATTTTCTCTACCATTTTTCTAAACTTTGGTTCTGTAAGTTTAGTGGAAAGTACTAGTTGAGCACCTGCTTTTTTCCAATCATCTATATTTTCCATTCTTTCTTCCATTGGCAGAGGTGTAGTCATTATATAGACTTGTCTAACATCTTTTTCGATGCCAAGTTTCTTGGCTTCTTTATATCCAATAACTAGTGTATCTGGATCACGACGACCTTTAACTTTGACTTCATTTAGTAAGTATTGTTTTAGTTTCATTTCTATTTCCTTTTAGCATATTCTTTCATAACATACTTTTCTAGTACTGATGCAGCACCATGAAAATTTACATTAGTTAGCAATTCAATAGCGAACGCTGCCGCCTTGAATATATCATATTCTAAATCTTGTGATATTTTTGGAACTTTTCGTACTGTTGGATCATTCCAGTAATCTTGCATTTTGAATCTCTCACCTTCATTTAAATACTTTTCTATTTTCATTTCTTGGTTCTCCTTTTACGGCATCCACCACAACCCGCGGTGACTTTCTTTTTGTTTCTTTTAATTTGATTCATTCTAGCTTTGCGCTTCTGCTCTACTTTATTCATTTAATCTTAACTCCTTTCTGATAGAATGTGTATACTTTATCACCTGACGTATCTTTACCTGTTTTCATTTTATAGTTAGTGAGTTTAGGAATCATTTTTGAAAATCTGTCATATGCTCTCATACGCTTTGGCTCCTTTGCAGAGAAAAAGAATATATCTGGTTTTTGTCTTTTGAGAAATTTCTTAAGTGAAGTTGCTACACCGGAAAATACTTTCATAGCAGAGACACCAGTGCTAGCTTCTAATGTATATGGGTCTATCGGTTCTTCAAATTCATCATATTCAGGACTAGCGGGAACTGTCTTCCACTTTCTTTCACTTGGTTTAAATTCAATTTCCCATACGTATCTAATTCCTTCTGGAATTTCCATGTCGTCTCCGGCTTCTTTTGCTGTCCACTCAAATGCTTCAAACTCAAATGGTATGCCTTCAACTCGAAAGTAGGCGAAGTATATATCACCCATTTTACCTTCGTTATCTATTGGGTAATTAAGGTTAATTTTTTCATTAACTAGTACGTGTTCTTGGAATCTCATATTGTTAATTTGGTCACTATGTTTTATTCTTTGAGATACTTCGTAATTGCTTCTCTATATTGTTCGTTTACTGCTAAGTACTTCTTTGATGGAATATTGAACATAACTTCATTTTTACTTGCATATTTAATATTCTTATTTGTGTAAGTTTTAACATAATTATCTATTAATGTTTTTGTTATTTTTATGTCTTTTTTAGATAAATCTCCATATCGGAGTTCATCTATATCAAAAGGCAAATCAAATCGTAATTTTATATATAAGTCTCGTACCTTGGTAGACCATAAGTAAGAGTAATTTCCAATAGGAAAAAACATATAATGTGGGAAGTGTGAGCCGCGAAATTCAACTGAAGCAAAGACACCTGTGGCTCGAGGTTTCCAACCAAACTTCTTTTGAAATAAATCATCTATCCAACGTTGAACTATTGGTGGCATATCTTTAGGATGACGAACCTGACGAATATTTTTAATTATATAATCTTCATGTGTTTGGCCCTTTAATCCACGCCAGAAAATTAACTTTTTTTGTTTCATTTCCTTCAATGCCGGTTGACATCTGGACTCAATGATTTTTATAATTTCCAATTCATCTTCAAAAAATTCTTCATTTATATATTTACTAAATCTCATTTTACTTTTATTCCTGCTTTCTTAAAGGCATTTATATAATCATTTTGTCTATCACCAGCCATAGCTACAATTGTCAGATAGTAATAACGTTTACAGTCAAACCATATTTCATATTTTCTGTTGTATGCTATATCGAAGTGCTTGTTTCCATGAATAAAGGTTTCTAAATATTTATTTGCTCGATCAAATCGCTTTTCATCTTGTGAGTGTTCAGTCATCCACTCAAGTGTTCCTATGTCCCATGATTTTGGTCTTCCACCTTTTGAAACTGCTTTATCTGAAAAACTATGGTCATTAAAATCCGTTGATTCAATCCAAGCATAGCCTTTCATTTCAACTGGAAATATCATACGAGGATTTCCAAAGTCATTTGCCCATGATTCATTGGAAGTACATATAACTGATCTATCCCGCCTCGGCCAACCTTTTTTATTCAACCACTTATTAACAAATTTAAATGCTTCACTTGAAGTTCCTAATGGTGTTCTATCTTGTCTGACTGGTTTGTTACCAATTTTTGATATTCCATGTATACCTCTAAATAGAGGCATTTTACCTTTGAGAAGCTTCAAGTAATCCTTACAGAAATGTTTAATCTGTTTGGCTACCACGTCCGGGTCAAGATTGCTTTGATCGAACTCATTTCCTTCTATTAAGTACTTGTTTAATCTCATTTTCTAACAAAGTTCCACATTGCTCCTTGTAGTAATACAGGAACATTTCCTTTTTCATATTTTCCATCTTTGAGTATTCTTTTAGCTAAAGTGTTGTATAACTTTACACGGCTGGTGCCTGTGCCAGAAAAATAGAAGTATTCTGGTTTTCCCCATTTTATAAAATCACGCATAAGTTTTTCAACAGCTGCAAATAACTGTAGCCCTGCTTTGCGTTTATCTTTAATTTCTTGTGGTCCGGCCAATTCAGACTGCCAAAAAGATATATTCCAATTATCTTCACCTGGATCATTTACTGCATTAAAGAACCACTGCGTGCCATCTTCTAAAATAATTTTTGCATTGTAGTGAAATCCTCTTTTCTTTTTAACATCAGTTGTAGTGCCACTTTTCATGGCAAGTTCTGTGAGGTATTGTTTTAGTTTCATGTCTAAGCTATTTATATGAACATTTACTTTTTTTCCTTGGTATGATATAATAGAAAAAAGTACATTAAAAGAATAGGTATATTTATGGAATTTGAAATAGGAGACATAATAGAAATTACAAATAATGGACATCAATACACTACTCATATTGATATGGCTATAGAACTTGGTGCTGACGTAAGCAAATATATATTAAAACACCTATCACAACATGGTCGTTCATTTAGAGGTTTTGATTATAATATTGCTAGAAAAGATAGAAGTAGTAAGTGGATTTATGATAAAACATCTGATGATGGAGATGTTTGCAAACTACTTAAAATGAGCGG
>PVMS01081569.1_pt1 | contig 22025 bp, 22 predicted proteins | sample 1853461 | NCBI WGS metagenome assembly PVMS01 (sample SAMN08582032, study PRJNA380276) | Marine sediment metagenome, whole genome shotgun sequencing project. | isolation source: ocean sediment barecode stripped | collected 2017 | reverse complement strand
TTAATCGCATGAAAAAAATATATTACTTAAAAACATGTGACACCTGTCGTAGAATTTTAAAAGGATTTGTCAATGAAAATAGCTCGTCAAGTTGTTTTACAGTGATGGGTTCAGATTTTATTTCTTGAAAAGTATAACCCGTGGAGTCAATTCCTTTTAAAATTCTACGACAGGTGTCACATGTTTTTAAGTAATATATTTTTTTCATGCGATTAAAATATTATGATTATATATAATTCAATTCAGAATCAAATTTAAGAACATATGTAGTCACGATGTTCTCTTATTTAAAATTTAAATAGCACCTTTACTGAATTATTCCTTTAAGTTTATCAATGTTCTTTCCATCTAAATAATTTTGTGCCGAAGTAAAAATAAGGCGTTTTTATGTTAAATTTGAATACTTTTATAAAAAAACCAACTACAATGCAAAAACATTTCGAAACGTTAAAGCAATCAAGAAAATTAACAGTTAAAATAATTGAAAACCTAACCATTGATCAATTAAATCAAATACCTCAAGGATTTAAAAATAATATTGCCTGGAACATTGCTCATTTAGTAGTAACACAACAATTATTATGTTACAAATTAGCAGGTTTGGATTTGTTGATTTCAGATGAAATGATACAGAATTTTCAAAAGGGAACAGCTCCGTCCTATACAGTTTCAAAAGAAGAACTCGAAACCATAAAGGAACTATTTTTAAAATTACCTGAAAAATTGGAAGAAGATTTTAATAAAGGGATATTTAAAAATTATAGCGAATACACAACAAGTGTGAACATAACTTTAAATTCTATAGAAGACGGAATTGTTTTTAACACCTATCATGAAGGAATTCATCTGGGCATTATTCTTCAACTTTTAAAATTTGTATAGTATGGGTTTATTTGCAGTAGCTTCCACTTTAATAGTGATTTCGGCACTTTTTGGGTATATAAATGTGCGCTTTTTAAAATTACCATCCTCTATTGGGTTAATGGTTATTACAATTGTTTTTACATTATTGATCTTGGTAACAAGTTTATTTAATGATACATTATTAGAACAAGAAAGATTGTTAATTTCTCAAATTGATTTTAAAACAGTTTTATTGGATGTGATGCTTAGTTTTTTATTGTTTGCAGGTGCATTACACACCAATTTTCAACAATTACAAGTACAACGAAAACCAATATTAACATTTGCTACCTTTGGTACTTTAACATCAACTTTTTTAATGGGTATTTTTTCATACTCGTTATTAAAGATAGTAGGTTTAGATGTAGATTTTATTTATTGTTTGTTGTTTGGAGCCTTAATTTCACCAACCGATCCTATTGCTGTATTGGGAATTTTAAAGCAAGTTGGCGCACCAAAAAAATTAGAAACAAAAATTGTTGGAGAGTCGCTGTTTAATGATGGGGTAGGAGTAGTTGTATTCTTAACTATTTATCAAATTGCTAAAGGAGGTAGTGGTGTAACATTTGGACATGTTGTTGAAATGTTTTTGGTAGAAGTGGTTGGAGGTATTGCTCTTGGATTGTTATTAGGCTGGATTACGTATAGATTATTAAAATCGATTGATGATTATGATGTAGAAGTGATTATTACCATTGCTGCTGTTATGGGCGGAACAGTTTTGGCTCAATATTTACATTTATCAGCACCCTTAGCTATGGTAACCACAGGTTTAATTGTTGGTCATGATACCGTTAGGGAGACTTCAATGAGTGAAGTTACCGAGCAATATGTTGATAAATTTTGGGAACTCGTAGACATCCTTTTGAATACAATTTTATTTGTAATGATTGGTATGGAAATTTTAGTTTTAACGTACAATAATCAATTTATTTTGGCTGGTTTACTATGTATTCCAACCTTATTATTAGCCCGTTATTTATCGTTGATGTTACCGATTAAAATATTTGCAAAAAAGTTAGAATTCGTACCGAACACCAATTTAATTATGACTTGGGGAGGATTACGAGGAGGTATTTCAATTGCATTGGCACTAAGTTTGACACAAGATATGCATCGTGATTTGTTTTTAGTAATAACTTATTTAATTGTGGTATTTTCTATAATAGGTCAAGGATTAACCGTAGGGAAATTAATAAAAAAATTAAGTAAGGAATAAGTACATTTGCCGTCATACAAATATTGAAATTATAATAATACTGAAGATGAAATTTAATACAAAAACCATACACGGAAATCAGAAGCACGACCCCTCAACCGGAGCGGTAATACCACCAATATATCAAACAACAACTTACGCACAGGCATCGCCGGGAGATCATAAGGGGTATGAATATTCAAGAACTGCTAACCCTACGAGAACCGCACTCGAAAATGCTTTTGCAAGTATTGAAAACGGAAAGTTTGGATTGGCCTTTGGTTCCGGATTAGCTGCAATAGATTGTGTTATAAAATTATTAAATCCGGGAGATGAGGTAATTTCTACGAACGATTTATACGGAGGGTCCTATAGAATATTTTCTAAAATATTTGAAAATTACGGCATTAAATTTCATTTTGTTGGAATGGAAAATGCTGACAGGATTGAGCGTTATATTTCGGAAAAAACAGCACTTATCTGGATTGAAACACCTACAAATCCAATGATGAATATTGTTGATATTGAAGCTGTTTCAAAGGTTGCTAAAAAGCATCAAATTTTAGTGGCAGTTGACAATACTTTTGCAACACCTTATTTACAAAACCCGTTGAATTTAGGAGCTGATATTGTGATGCATTCGGCAACTAAATATTTAGGAGGTCATTCTGATGTGGTAATGGGAGCTTTAGTTGTTAAAAACAAGGAGTTGGCAGATAAATTGTATTTTATTCAAAATTCTTGTGGAGCAATTTGTGGACCAATGGATAGTTTTTTGGTTTTACGAGGTATAAAAACTTTGCATGTACGTATGCAACGCCATTGTGAAAATGGGAAGGCGGTTGCAGAATTTTTAGCAAAACATTCTAAAATTAAAAAAGTGTATTGGCCCGGGTTTGAAAATCACCCAAATCATGAGGTGGCCAAAAAGCAAATGAAAGATTTTGGAGGTATGGTGTCTTTTGTAACTAAAGGAAACAACATTAAAGATGCCTATAAAATAGTTGAAAACTTGCAACTATTTACATTGGCTGAATCATTGGGAGGAGTGGAATCACTGAGTGGTCATCCGGCGAGCATGACACATGCGTCAATTCCAAAAAAGGAACGAGAAAAAACAGGAGTTGTAGATTCGTTAATTAGATTGAGTGTGGGAATAGAAGACGAAGATGATCTAATAGCCGATTTGAAACAAGCATTGAATTTAATTTAGATAGTAGATATATCCAATATGAATCCAAAGTAGCCAATCATTATATTTATTGGCAGGGTCGGGTCTGGAATTTAGCCCGTCAACATAATTTGAAAAGAAATATTGCCAGCGAGATTCAATTAATAGATCAGAATATTCTCCTAATCTATGCCGCGTACCTATCCCAAGTGTTGCAGACATTGTTATTCCCGGGGTAACACGAGCAGCGCTTGGATCATTATTAATATCCCATTTTGGATACAAGATACCGGGATCTCTCCAATCTCCTAAATCGGAGTACATAGACGGGTTATAAAAATCAACAAATGCCCCGGCACTCAAATAAGGAGACCATTTTAAATCCGGGATTCTTCGAGAACCAAAATCTACAATATCCACCCAGTGAAATTCCAGTTGTGCTCCAACATTCAGTAAGTATGTTGTACCGTGATGAGCTCGTAATTTCTCGCCGCCATCTGTTTGCGCATCTGCCCATTTACCAAAGTGATCTAATTTTGCAGACATATAGGATAATTCCCCTCGAATTCTAAAATGTTCAGCCCAATAATTAGTTCTTTGATTCCAACGATACCTGTAATCAGTAAAATTTAAATAATAAATAATTCCAATACCAATCCCAACATTTCCACCAACATTACTCATAAAATTATTACGTTGTCCATAATCAGTTGTAAAGGATGCTGAACCTGAAATAATCCCAATTTCATGACTATTTTCATCTTGGGAATACAAACTACATGTAACTATTAAGAGGAGTATAGAGGTTGTTATTTTTATAATTTTAATCACAAAGTAAAATGATTAGATATGTTTAAATGTAGTAAAAACTTCATGAATACTAATAATTAATGAAATTTAATCTATGTTAAATGTTTCATTTATCTCCCAATTTGCTCTTAATTCAATCAATTTATTAAAATATTTAACCAACTCAGGTTGTCTTCTTTCCAAGAAACTTCCAGTATCCCAAATACCATTGTTATTTTCATCTAAAGTAACTCTGATCGAGTAATTTCCAGGAGGTAAAAGGGTAAAACTTACGGTCTGAACATTAGCAATCTTGGCCCTTCGAACAACGGTTTCTTTTGCATCTAATAATTCAACAATAAAAGATGATTTTTTAGAGCTCAATAGTTCAATATTAATAACACCGTAATCTTCCGGTGTTTTGGTTGTTAATTGAACAGATAAGGTGTCGTTTGAAATTCCAAAGATGTCGGTAATTGTATTTGGGAGTAGCTCTAAGTTGTATTTATTATCATGTTTTTTTTCAAAATCCACATATAGTTTCGTTTTAGATTTTGACAATATGGCGTTAAATTCAATTTCTAAAGAATCTTTATCTATTATTTTAATCAATGTTTTGTCAATAGTTACAATGGGGATATTACTCGCTATTGAAAATGTATCAGTTAAATGTAAAACACTGGTAGTGCTTTTAGTAATTATTAAAGAATCAATTTCTGAACTACGTGTTCTTACAGTATAATTTTCGGAATATTCCCCTTTTGAAACCAAAAAATATAGAGAATCTGTTTCGAACGGCGTAAACCAGTAATTGATGGTATCCTTATTTTTTTCAAAAACAATTTCATCTCTAAAATCTTCAGGTGTTTCAGTTAAAAGTTCAATGTTTAAGTCTTTAGCATTCCCTTCGAAACCAAAAATAAGATGTCCTTTATTCATTTCTTTAGGTCTGATAACTTTTAATAAAGGGATTTCTTTAAAAATTGTGAAATTGTATTTAATATCGGTAGGAACTGTAATGGTATCTTTTATAAAGCCAATTTTATCGGTTTCAGGATTGTATATTTTGTTAAAATTAGCATCTTTTAAAGCGATAAGTAAATATTTCCCGGCACGTAAATTTGTCAACTCAAACAAGGTGCTATCCAATGTGTTGGCAATATATCTTGGTTTTTCTTTGTAAATAATAGAATCAGTGAAAATACTATCGTATTCATAAAGCATTACATCAATATTTTTAGCAGGTTCCTTTACTAACGGGTCAGTAACTTCACCGGAAATTTCTAAAGAATCAATATAACTTCCTGTTGAAAAAACATATTTAAAGTTTCCAAGCTCATTTTCTTCATTATTATCAACAATACTATTTCCAAAATTAAATGCGTAAGTAGTATTAGCGTCTAGCGTATCCAAAATTTTTATGCTTATAAATTTGCTTGCGGTTCCTACCGGAGTAATAATTGGATCATATTTTTGAGGAGGAGATATAACTAATTTCTTTTTTACATCTTTTAATTTAATATATTCATCAAAATATATTTTTATTTTGGTTTCATCAAAGTTAATTGTTTCAATAGTTGGAATAGCTTTCATTAAAATTGGTGGAATAGAGTCTTTTGCTCCACCTGTGGGCGTACCTCTTCTTGCACAACTAAAAAATACACTATACAGTACTAAAAGAAATAAAAATTTAGATAAAGAATACCTCATATATTGTTTTTGAATACAAAATAACAATTAATTTATTTAAAAAACGCACGAATATATTTAGTATTATATTTTTTAAACATTTTTATTTTATGTGTACCAAGCAGTTATCAAAATTGTGGATATTATTAGTTTCATTATTACTTTTTTTCGTTAATAAAATAGAACCATAGTAAGGTTATTCCTGGATTTTTTGTCTCGCCCGGATAAAGATCAATTCAATTAATGTATTCAATATTTTAAAAGTTATTTGGTATAAGCCATACAGGCAATACTTATTTTTAAATTTTTTGTTTTACTTAGTGCTATATAACATGCTTCAAGTGTTGCTCCGGTAGTAATTACATCGTCTATCAACAAGATATGCTTATTTTCTAAAACTGAATTTTTTTGTACAAAAAATAATTCCTGTACATTTTTCCATCTATCAAAACGTACCTTTTTGGTTTGAGTTTTTGTTGAAGAAATTTTAATCAAAATATTTTCATAAAAAGGAATATTTAATTTTTTTGATAAACTTTCTCCAAAAGTAGTAACTTGGTTATATCCTCTTTTTTAAAGTTTTTTCTTATGCAGGGGAACAGGTATAATGCAATCAATATTTTCAAATCTTTTGCTTTCAATGATTTTATCTCCTAACCAATAGCCTATAAAAGTACCTACCTGTTGTTGGTTGTTGTATTTAAGATGGTGTATCAGTTGCTGTACTTTTCCTTTTTTTACAAAATAGAATAAGATAGTAGCATTTTGAATAGGAATCCTTCCGTAAAAAGTCTGTTCAGCCAGGTTATCTTTTTCAAAACTAAAATTTGTTAGGGGTAAATCGTGTCGACATTTTAAGCAAATAATTTTTTCATTATTTACTAAATGTTCACTGCAGCACAAACATATTTCAGGAAAGAATATGTAAATAATATCTTTTAATAATTTCATAGCATTGTTTTTTTAAAAGTACAATTTTAAACTTTATTTTGAAATAATTGAAAGTATGTTAAAATAATTATGATTTATAAGTTAAAAGCTATAATTTTGTGCCACCACACAGAAAAAGCTTCAATAAATTATTTGTTAAATTTTTATAATTTATTTTTGCATTTTCCGTTAATTTATAATAACCCAAATTCTTAAAATGATGGAAGAAAACAAAACATCAAATAGTAAAATAATCATAATTGTTTTAGCGGTATTGTTACTCGGTGCTCTGGCATATACTTTTTATAATAAAAATGAGCATAAAAAGCTAACCGATGCAATTGAAGAAGAAAAAGCAGAAATAGAGCAAAATTTAGATAGCATGATTGTAAAATATGAAGAGGCTATCGGTCAAAATACATCCATGTCTAACGAATTGGCATTTGAAAGAGATAGAATAATTGCAATGAGAGATTCTATCAAAGTTTTAAAAGCAACAAATTATAGTTTGATCCGTCGTTATAGAAAACAAGTTGCAAATCTTGAAGAATCAAATAGACGGTTATTCTTTATAACAGATTCTTTAACAAATATCAATGAATTATTGACAATAGATTTAGACAGTGCTAACGTAAGAATTTCAAATCAATTGGCTTTGACTGATACCTTGACATTACAAAATATTGATTTATCTGAAAAAGTTGCCATAGGTTCCGTTTTAAAAGTGAATACTGCTAAGATATTGGCAATGAGAGAACGTAGCAATGGTAAGTTAGTTGAGACCTCCAGGGCGAGAAATACAGATGCATTTAGAATTAATTTTACCATTGCAAAAAACGAAATATCAGAACAGGGTGAACGTCAGTTGTATATTCAAATAGTAGATACAAAAGGAAATACTGTTGAAAGTAAAGGTGAATTCGCGTTATTTGATGATACTCAAATAAATTATAGTGATGCAACTACTGTTAATTATTTAAATGAAGCTATTGATGTAATATCACTAGTTGAGTTGATAGAGATTTCATAGAAAAAGGAATTTATGATGTTAATATTTATATTGAAAATAAAATTGTAGGAGTAACTCAAATCACCTTAAAGTAAAGTAAGAAACTCCAGATTAATATTATTTAATGTTAATGGGTGGAAATAGTTTAGTTGGCTATTTCCACTTTTTTATTTTCATACCAGTTATATTTTGAATTGACTCAAAAATAAAATGATGCATTTTAGTTGAGAAAATTTATGGTGTAAATGGTATTGGTACTAAAAGCTTTATTATTTTTGCAGCATGGCAAATCAAGAAGATCAATTTAAAAAAGTAGTTTCACATGCGAAAGAATACGGCTATGTATTTCAATCGAGTGAAATTTATGATGGTTTGAGCGCGGTTTATGACTACGCTCAAAATGGAGTAGAGTTAAAGAATAATATTAGAGATTATTGGTGGAAAGCAATGGTTCAAATGCATAATAATATTGTTGGAATCGATTCAGCAATTTTTATGCACCCAACAATTTGGAAAGCTTCAGGGCATGTAGATGCATTCAACGATCCTCTAATTGATAATAAAGATTCGAAAAAAAGATATAGAGCCGACGTTTTAATTGAAGACTATGTTGGAAAATTGGATGCTAAAATTGAAAAAGAAGTTACAAAAGCTGCAAAACGTTTCGGAGAAACCTTTGATAAAGAACAATTTTTAGCAACCAATCCAAGAGTTTTAGGGTATAAAGATAAAGGAGAAACCATTTTAAATCGCATGGGTAAATCTTTAGAAAATGAAGATTTGGCGGATGTTAAAGCTCTCATCGAGGAACTTGGTATAGGATGCCCGGTTTCAGGTTCTAAAAATTGGACAGATATAAAGCAATTCAATCTCATGTTTGGAACTAAATTAGGAGCTTCAGCAGATTCTGCTGTGGATTTATATCTACGTCCTGAAACTGCCCAGGGAATTTTTGTAAATTTTTTGAATGTGCAAAAATCGGGGAGAATGAAAATTCCTTTTGGGATTGCACAAACAGGAAAAGCATTTAGAAACGAAATTGTAGCACGTCAATTTATATTCCGCATGCGTGAATTCGAGCAAATGGAAATGCAGTTCTTTGTACGTCCCGGAACTCAAAAAGAATGGTATGAACAATGGAAACAGGCTCGTTTAAAATGGCATTTATCATTAGGTTTGGGTGAAGATAATTTCCGTTTTCATGATCACGAAAAATTAGCGCACTATGCCGATGCGGCGGCTGATATTGAATTTAGATTCCCATTTGGATTTAAAGAACTGGAAGGAATTCATTCACGAACAGATTTTGACTTATCGAGCCATGAAAAATACTCCGGGAAAAAATTACAATACTTCGATCCTGAATTGAATGAACGCTATATTCCATATGTAGTAGAAACTTCTATCGGATTGGATAGAATGTTTTTAGCTGTGTTTTCAAATTCTTTACAAGATGAAGCATTAGAAAATGGTACAATACGTACGGTATTAAAATTACCAGCAGTTTTGGCACCAACAAAAGCTGCCGTTTTGCCATTGGTAAAAAAAGATGGCCTGCCTGAAATTGCTCGTAAAATTGTTGAAGATCTAAAATGGGAATTCAATGTAGCCTACGACGAAAAAGACGCTATTGGAAGAAGGTATAGAAGACAAGATGCGGTCGGAACACCATTCTGTATAACAGTTGATCATGATACATTAACCGATAATACTGTAACAATTCGTTACAGAGATACTATGGAACAAAAACGGGTAAAAATAGGAGAACTTCAAGCTATGATTAAAGAAGAAGTTGCTGTTAAAAACTGGTTAATGAAAATGTAAATTCATTTAAAGTGAAAAAATAGGTTTTAAAATCTTTTGCAAATTTGAAATTTCATATCTAGTGTTAACTGAATTGTCCTTTACTTTATTTGGTATTAATTTACTATTTAGCCATTGTTGGTGTTTTCCACCAACAATTTAAAGGCCTTTTAATTTATTCTGTAAGATTTAAAAATCGTTTAAATAACGATTGCTGCGGAGATGGGTTTTCGTGTTCTAATAACCACCTTTTACGCCAGATTCCACCAGCGTAACCGGTTAGTGAACCATCACTTCCAATAATTCTGTGACAAGGAATGATAATCCAGATTGGATTTTTCCCATTAGCTGCAGCTACGGCCCTTATTGCTTTAACATCTCCTAATTTTTTAGTTTGCTCTAAATAGGTTCTGGTTTTTCCAAAGGGAACATTTAAGAGCTCCTTCCAAACCCTTTTTTGAAATTCAGTTCCTTGTGGATTGAGTTTTAAGTTGAATTGTTGGAGAGCGCCTTTAAAATAGGCATCTAATTGTTGCACACATTCTTGTAAACTTATTGGAATTTCTTTAGAAGTTTCAAAAGCCTCATCAATTATTGAAATAGAAATTATTCCGCTAACATCACCAATAATTTTAGCTGTACCAATAGGAGTTCTGTAATATGCTGTTTGCTTAGATTCCAAATACATTTTTTGAATTTAAAGTGGTAATGTGAGCAATTTCATGAGGGATCAAATTATAAATAGTGGCTAATTTATCCAATACTTGTATAATATAACTACTTTCGTTTCTTTTTCCCCTAAATGGAGTGGGTGCTAAGTAGGGTGCATCTGTTTCTAATACGATATTTTCTAATGGAATTTTATCTAAAAATTGATCGATCTTTCCGTTTTTAAAAGTTACAACGCCACCAATTCCTAATTTCATATTGTAAGAAATTGCTTTATACGCCTGTTCTAAAGTTCCGGTAAAGCAATGAAAAATACCAAAAAGCTTTTCATCTTTCATTTCTTCCAATATTTCAAAAATTTCATCAAAAGAATCTCTGCAATGAATAACAATTGGTAAGTTCTTTTCTTTTGCCCACTCAATTTGAGTTTTAAAAGCAATTTGCTGTTGTTGTAAAAAAGACTTATCCCAATACAAATCAATTCCAATTTCTCCAACGCCATAAAAAGAACGCTTGTCCAACCACTTTTTAACAAATGCCAATTCTTCTGTATAATTTTCTTTAATATGAGTAGGATGTAAACCCATCATTAAAAAAGTGTTGTTTGGAAATTTTTTTTCCAGATCTAACATTGCATTTAAATATGTAGAATCAATTGCAGGAACGAAAAAACGTGAAATACCTGCCTTAAGTGCACGCTGGATCATGGCATCTCTATCTTCATTAAATTGTTCGCTATATAAATGTGCGTGTGTATCTGTAATAATCATTGGACAAAAGTAACTTAAAGTTTGAAAGTTAAAAAGCCCGATAGTCAAAAACTAATATCTCATAATTTAGAACCTTCAAATGTTGCTCAGAACTTATCGAAGAGCCCTAAGCTAAAAGTTTTCAAAAAATTTATACGGTATTCAAAATTGATAAAAAGGGAAATATTACAAACATTAAAGCCAGGGCACCTCATAAGGGACTCCAGGTAGAAGCCATAAGAGTTATAAAAATATTACCCAAAATTTGTTTCTTAAAAATCACAATTTAATTTGTAAATTTGAAAATCTAATCAAATTAAATGATTCCAAATTTAAATAATTTACCAACATATGATACTGTTGGTGTTCATGAACGCGTTGCACGATTTTGCACACGAAGCATTAAAAAATCTTCTAAAACGGAAGGTTTAAAACTTGCTTTAAGTATGATAGATTTAACTACCCTGGAAGGAAAAGATACCAAAGGAAAAGTACAACAATTGTGTTATAAGGCCATGCATCCACATGATGCGTTGAAAAATATACCAACTGTTGCTGCAATTTGTGTGTATCCATCACATGTTGGAATTGCTAAAAAAGCATTAAGAGACAGCGGTATTCTGGTTGCATCTGTGGCAACTGCATTTCCAAGTGGTCAATCAAACATAGAGGCGAAACTAAGCGATACAAAATTTGCCGTTGATCAAGGTGCTGATGAAATTGATATGGTAATCTCCCGTGGGGAATTTCTTGCAGGTAATTACCAATATGTTTTTGATGAAATTGCCGCTATCAAGGAAGCTTGTGGCCAGGCACATTTAAAAGTGATTTTAGAAACAGGAGAATTGGACACCCTTGATAATGTGAGAAAAGCAAGTGAAATAGCCATGTACGCCGGAGCTGATTTTATCAAAACTTCAACGGGTAAAATACAACCTGCGGCTACAATGCCGGTTACTTATGTAATGCTTGGCGCCGTCAAAGATTTTTACTTAAAAACCGAAAAAATGATTGGAATGAAACCTGCTGGAGGTATTTCAACTTCAAAAATTGCTTTGCAATACTTAGTTATGCTCAATGAAGTTTTAGGTGAAAAATGGATGAATAAAAACTATTTTCGCTTTGGAGCCAGCAGTTTGGCCAATGATGTTTTAATGCAACTGGTTAAATCAGAAACGGGAATATATCAATCTATAAATTATTTTTCAAAAGATTAAAATTATGCATAAAGATATAGAAAGAAACGTATTCAAAGCCTCATGGACATATGATGAAGCACCTGAAAGTAGAGATCACATTCAAATTAAAAAGAAATATGATTTATTCATTGATGGTAAATTTGTCAAACCTTCTAAAGGCAATTATTTTGATACCAACAATCCTTCAAACAACCAAAAAATATCCAGTATTGCCCTTGCTTCTTCCGAAGACGTTGATAGTGCAGTGAAAGCTGCAAGAAAAGCTTTTAGAAGTTGGTCAAATTTAACTGGGAAAGAGCGTGGAAAGTACATTTTTAGAATTGCACGATTGATTCAGGAACGTGCCCGGGAATTTGCTGTAATTGAAAGTCTGGATGGAGGAAAACCTATTAGAGAATCAAGAGATATTGATATTCCATTGGCTGCGAATCACTTTTTTTATTATGCCGGATGGGCCGATAAATTAGAGTATGCTTTTCCGAACAGGAAACCAAAACCAATTGGTGTAGCAGGACAAATTATTCCCTGGAATTTTCCGCTTTTAATGGCTGCATGGAAAATTGCACCTGCACTGGCTACGGGAAATACAGTAGTATTAAAACCAGCCGAAACAACGCCTTTAACTGCATTAAAACTTGCTGAAATCATTCAGGAAAGTGGCTTGCCAAAAGGTGTGGTCAATATAGTTACCGGTGCAGGAGAAACAGGTGCTGAAATTGTAAATCATCCTGATGTGGATAAAATTGCTTTTACAGGATCAACGGGTGTTGGAAAATACATTCGAAAAGCTGTTGCAGGGACGCGTAAAAAATTAACATTGGAATTAGGAGGCAAAGGAGCCAACATTATTTTTGAAGATGCTGCCATTGATCAGGCTGTTGAAGGTATTGTCAATGCCATATTTTTTAATCAAGGACATGTTTGCTGTGCAGGTTCACGTTTATTTGTTCAAGAATCGGTTTCGAAATTAGTTATCCAAAAACTAAAAAACAGGATGGAAACTTTAATAATTGGTGATCCTCTGGATAAAAATACCGATATAGGGGCCATCAATTCTAAAAAGCAATTACAGACTATTGAAAATTATATCAAAATTGGCGTTAATGAAGGAGGTGAAATTTACCAACCTGCATGTACGTTGCCTAAGAAAGGAAATTGGTGCGCTCCTACACTGTTTATTAACGTGTCACAATCACATAGAATTGTTCAGGAAGAAATATTTGGACCTGTTTTAACGATCCAAACTTTTAGAACTATTGAAGAAGTAATTGAAAAAGCAAACAATACACCTTATGGATTATCAGCAGGCGTTTGGACTCAGATAGGATCTAAAATATTTCATTTAACTCAAAAATTGAATGCAGGAGTAATTTGGGCAAATACATTTAATAAATTTGATCCTGCTTCTCCATTTGGAGGGTATAAAGAAAGCGGATTTGGCAGAGAGGGAGGATTGCACGGTTTGAAACCATACGTGAAATTTGAGTAATTTTTTAAATTAAAGAATATGAGCAGATTAGATATACATAAAACATACAAATTATATATTGGCGGTAAATTCCCACGAACAGAATCCGGAAGATATTACGCAGTTAATGACAGTAAAGGAAACTTGATTGCAAATATGTGTTTGGCGTCACGTAAAGATTTTAGAAATGCTGTGGTTGTTGCCAGGAAAGTACAAAGTTCATGGGCGAATGTGACTGCTTTGAATAAAGGTCAGATTTTATATCGGATTGCCGAAATGCTTGAAGGTAGAAAAGAACAATTTATTGCAGAATTAATTACCCAGGGAGCAACAAGAATTGCTGCTCAAAAAGAAGTGGAAATAGCGATAGATCGTTTGGTGTATTATGCAGGTTGGAGCGACAAATACCAACAATTTTTTAGCTCTGTGAACCCTGTTTCAAGTTTACATTTTAATTTTTTCGAACCTTGAACCCGTTGGTGTTATTGCTATAATTGCTCCTGAAAAGCAAGGCCTGTTAGGCTTGGTTTCTATGATAGCACCTGCTATAGTTGGTGGAAATACTGTGATTGTTTTGGCTTCAGAAAGCAACCCTTTAGTGGCAATTTCGTTTGCTGAGGTTTTAAATTCTTCTGATGTTGCCGGTGGTGTTGTAAATATTTTAACAGGTAAAAAAGAGGATTGATGAGCCATATGGCATCACATATGGATGTCAACGCAATTGTTTATTGTGGTAAGGTAGAAAAGGCAATAAAAAAGATCAATGAATTGGCAAGTAACAACCTGAAAAGAACTGTTTTTTACAAAAAAAGTGATTGGTCGAGTGAACAAAGTGAGTCACCCTATTTTATTGAAAAAACGCAAGAAGTAAAAACTACCTGGCACCCAACAAAAGTATAATTTTAATAGATATAAACCCTGTTCATTCAACCAATTAATCAAACCTTATAATAACATGAATACTAAAATTTACTTTGCTCATGAAACAGCCGTAATTGATGAGGGTTGTGTTATAGGTAAGGGTACTAAGATTTGGCATTTCAGTCACATTATGCCACATTCAAAAATTGGAGTTAAATGCAATATAGGTCAGAATGTAGTTATTTCACCCGATGTAATATTAGGTAACAACGTGAAAGTGCAAAATAATGTTTCCATTTACACAGGAGTTATTTGTGAGGATGATGTTTTTTTGGGCCCGTCAATGGTATTTACAAACGTGATTAACCCGAGAAGTGCCGTTGTTCGTAGAGGATTCTATCAAAAAACATTGGTAAAAAGAGGAGCAAGTATTGGAGCCAATGCTACTATTGTTTGCGGTAATGATATTGGTGAATTTGCCTTTATAGGTGCAGGAGCCGTAGTTACTAAGGAGGTCTTGCCATATGCATTGGTTGTTGGCAATCCCTCAAAACAAATTGGATGGATAAGTGAGTTCGGACATCGATTGAAATTTGATAAAAAGGGCTATGCAACTTGTGTGGAAAGTGGTGAAAAGTATCAGCTGGTAAACAATAAAGTGGTAAAAAAAGCGTAATAATCTATAATGAAACGAACAATAATTTTTTTAATCGAAAAATACATACAATAGTATGATTAAAATAAATTTATGTGAGAGCGAAGCGGTTCGTGAATGTGTAGAAATTTTTCGCATATTTTTCTTTGCTAAAAAATTTTAAACAGATGAAACGAACAATTTTAAGCTTTCTTTTTCTGCTTTTTTCAATCACAGCTTTTTCTCAGGCAGAAAAATATCCTGTTTTTGAAGCATGCGATTCAACAGATGTTTCACAGTTAGCCACTTGTTTTAAAAACCAGGTGAAAGAAAAGTTGTACAAGAATTCAAAATTCCGGAAAACGTAAAAAAAGAAAATTTTAAGGGAATCATAAATATTGTTTTTCTGGTAAATACTTCCGGGAACTTTAAAGTGCTATATGTCAATTCGCCGTACAAAGAACTAAAAGAAGAAGTGGAACGGGTTTTTACAACATTGCCTGTAATAAAGCCGGCCAGGTATAACAATCACCCTATTGAAATGCAGTTTGTGTTTCCGTTGTCCATTCCTTTAGATAAAAATCTTGATGAAGAATCCATACAAGAGAAAGAGCAGGAGATGATTGCTGCCGGTCTGAAAAAAAATGATGTTATTCCTAAAAACACCTTATTCCCGGAGCATAGAAGTGAATTAAATGTTCCTTTTACACATACCGATTATAATACTTTTGATTTTTATTTGAACCAGGCACCAAATTCGCATACAGCAATGAAACCCTATGTGTATGCTGAAGTAAGCAAGTACATTGATTTAGATGCTCAAAAAAATAAATTGATCCTGCCAAAATCGACCTGGTTTGGGAGAAAATTATTAAATGAGCATATGGCTTTTGTAAAAGGAAAAGATTATTGGTTTACCATAGATCCGATGTTTGACCTGCAACTGGGAAGAGACAGTGAAGGGGTTAACACTTTTAACAATACACGTGCTATTCGAGTACAAGGAGGTTTGGGGAAAAATCTTAATTTTTCAGCAAGTTTTTATGAAAGTCAAGGGCGTTTTGCAACTTATTTTAATGAATATGCTGAATCGATCAAACCGGATGGGGGTAATCCGGCTATTATCCCGGGTCGTGGAATTGCTAAAGAATTTAAGTCCGATGCATACGATTATCCGGTTACGGAAGCATATTTGTCATATACACCAAGTGAACATTTTAATTTTCAATTTGGACATGGTAAAAACTTTATAGGAGATGGGTATCGTTCGGTAATTTTATCGGATGTTGCCACGCCTTATCCTTATTTTAAAATAAACACAAAATTTTGGAAAATAAAATACACGAATCTATGGATGTGGATGCAAGATGTTAGAAAAGAATTAACGGTTGATGGCGCTTTTAAGCAAAAATTTATGGCCATTCATTATTTGAGTTGGAATGTTTCTAAAAAACTGAATTTAGGCTTGTTTGAAACAGTTATTTGGGACAATGTAAACGATAGAGGGTTTGATATAAATTATTTAAATCCGCTTATTTTTTATACTGCTATAGAATTATCAACAGGAACAAGAGCAGGAAATGCGCTGCTCGGATTGAGTATGAAATACAAACTAAAGAACATTTCCTTGTACTCTCAATTGCTAATTGATGAATTCAGAGTTTCCGAAATGACCAAAAGCGATGGTTGGTGGGGCAACAAATTTGGGTTTCAGATAGGAGCCAAGTATCACAATGCATTCAATATTGAAAATTTATACCTGCAAGCTGAGTACAATGCTGTGAGACCTTATACGTATTCACATGATGAACTCAATTATAATTTTGGGCATAATAATCAGCCTTTGGCACATTTATGGGGTTCTAATTTTAGGGAAGCCATTGGAATTGCAAGCTATACGAAGGAAAGATGGTTCGCAAATACAAAAATAGTTTTTGGGAAAAAGGGCTTCGATTTTAATGACGGAACTGATACCGGCAGTTATGGTGGAAATATTTATGAAGATAATGACAACAGGGCTTCAGAATATGGAAACAGAATAGGCCAGGGAAACAAAGCCAACATATTTATTGCCGATCTACAAGTAGGTTATTTGGTAAATCCAGCCACAAATTTAAAGCTGTTTGGAGCGCTAACTTTCAGAAATTTCAACCCGAGTGCACCAACAAATGTGTTTGATAAAACAAATACTACATGGATTTCATTTGGATTAAAGACCGATGTGTTTAACTGGTATTTTGATTTTTAATCGGAATTGCTAAATATCAACACGACTCCTATTGTTATTTCATTGCCTCCTGTTTGCCAATAAAGGAGGAGGCTCACCCTTAAAAGGATTCCAGCGACTGATGCTTTTTGCACCTAGTCCGGCTGCTCTAATAACAGCTCTGTCTCCATAGCGTTCACGCATTTTATCCATAGCCTGGTATAAATTTATAATTTTATCATTGTCCTCAAATAAATTGATTTGATGCCCGCCACTTACCAAATGACTAAATTTAACGCCTATTAGCCGCACTAATAATCTTCTTTGGTATAAATTGTTGTAAAGCCCCAAAACAATGGGTAAAATTGAATGGTCAGAGGAACTATAGGGTATTCTTTGTTGTTTTGTATAAGTTTGGAAATCGGAATAACGAATTTTAAAAGTAACGCAGGCTGTTAATTTATTTCCTCGTCTTAACTGATAGATCAAATTTTCAGCCATTGCAATAATGATACTTTTTAATTTAGTTATATCAGTAGTGTCCTTATCAAAAGTGCGTTCTGTTGAAATGGACTTGCGTTCATGGTATTTAATAACAGGAGAATTGTCTATACCATTGGCTTTTTTCCAAATGGAAGCCCCGTGTTTTCCAAATACCTTTGCCATCATATTTATAGGCATTTCCTGTACCGTTTTGATGCGTTTAATTCCTAAATCGCACAGTGAATTGTATGTTTTTTCTCCTACCATAGGAATTTTACGAACTGAAAGCGGTGCTAAAAAATATTTTTCAGTACCGTTATTTATTTTGAGCTCATTGTTTGGTTTTGCTTCACCTGTTGCAATTTTTGAAACGGTTTTGTTTATTGATAAACCAAAAGAAATAGGAAGTCCTGTTTCTTTAACAATTCTTTTTCTTAATTCGGAAGCCAATTGGTAACACCCAAAAAACTGATCCATTCCTGTTAAATCGATATAAAACTCGTCAATAGATGATTTTTCATACAAGGGAACAGTGTCATTTATAACATCAGTAACCAATTTTGAATAGTTGGTGTAAATCCCCGAATTTCCACGTAATATAATAGCTTCCGGACATAATTGCTTCGCCATTCGCATTGGCATAGCCGAATGTACACCATATTTGCGTGCCTCATAACTGCAGGAGGCAACAACACCCCTATCAGAAGTGCCGCCAATTAACACGGGCTTGTTATTTAACCGACTATCAATCAACCGTTCACAAGACACAAAAAAAGTGTCTAAATCCATATGTACAATAGCGCGTTCCAAAGTATTCATACACTTACTTTTTTGTTTTCTTCAGCATACCTGGGATCTTGAATAATGGCTAATTTTTCCATGCTTTCAATTTCAATATTCACACAATCAAATTCTGCAGTTACGATTCCTGTCAACCGATAAACACCCCTGCCTTTAATAGGATATTTTTTAGCAGACGGGGGAAAATGCACCGTATCAATATGGTCACCTTTGGCATCAATAAAAGTTCCGAAATACATCAGGTCTCTTTTAGAAGTTATCGTTTTTTTAACAGTAACATAATACCCGTAAACAGTCACTTTTTTACCTATATGGTTTATTAAATCGTTGGCATATAATTTTTGTACAATGGGTTGCGATACAAAATCAAAAGGACTACTTAAAGGAAACCCAATGTATTGCATCTCGTCAAAAGCATCTTCAAGTACAGAGCTTGTCAACTCGGGAGTTTTATAGGTGATCTTCTCCGATTTAAACAAGGTTGTAACCTGTTCTTCCAGGCAAACTTTGTTTACTTTCATATAGGCCTCCCACAGTAGCTCACGCTTGTTTCTTCCTGTAAATTTAAAAGCATTTACTTTGATCAAAATTACTAGTTGTTCTAATGAAACAGGGACTCTTTCAATAAAATCATCCAAATTTGAGAACAAGCCATTTTTTTCTCTTTCCCTGACTATTTTTTCAGCGTTCTTTAATTCAAACGAATGCAACATGATAAAACCCAAATAGATGTCATTTTGATTGATATAATTCGGATAATGAGATTTATTAATCGTTGGCGGATGAATAATTCCGCCATGCATTCTTGCTTCGTGTACATAATATTCTGATCGGTAAAAACCTCCAAAATTATTAAGGGTCGCTACCATATATTCTAAGGGATAATAGGCTTTTAAAAATAAACTTTGATAACTTTCAACGGCATAAGAAGCAGAATGTCCTTTGGCAAATGCATAGCCTGCAAAACTTTCTATTTGTCGCCATATTTCTGACGTCAATTCAAAACGATGCCCTTTGGCTTTACAATTTTCAAAGAACTGATTTTTTACTTTTAAAAATTCATCGCGTGATCTGAATTTTCCACTCATTCCTCGCCTGAGCATATCTGCCTCACCTAAATTTAATCCGCCAAAGTAATGAGCCACTTTTATCACATCTTCCTGGTATACCATAACGCCATAAGTTTCGGGCATGATATCTAATAAAATGGGATGTGCATCTTTTCTGCGTTCAGGATTTCTATATCTTAAAATGTATTCTCGCATCATGCCCGATTTTGAAACTCCCGGTCGTATAACAGAACTCGCTGCCACCAAACCCAAATAGTTGTCAACTTGCAACTTTTTAAGCAGCATGCGCATTGCGGGAGATTCTACATAAAAGCAACCAATGGCTTTTGCATTTTTTAACAGAGACTTAATTTTTTCATCTTCTTTAAAACGTTTTATATCGTGTATATCAATGGCTGGGTGGTCAGGATGGTTGTATGCTACTATGTCAACAGCCTCTTTAATTTTTCCCAACCCCCGCTGACTCAAAATATCAAATTTGTACAAGCCAACATCTTCAGCAATTACCATATCGAACATAGTGGTTGAAAATCCTTTTGGGGGCAAATAGGTGGCTGTGTAGTAATGAATTGGTTTTTCAGAAATTAAAATTCCACCGGGATGAATTCCCAAATAATTAGGGAAGCCCTGTATGAATTTGCTGTAAATCAATACCAATCTGGATAAATTATCAAGATTATTTACAGTAAACTGACCCGAAGACAATTTATCGATTTCTGATTTTGGAAGCCCAAAAACTTTTCCAATTTCCCTGACAGAGGCTTTGTGTTTGAATGTATTGTAAACAGCTATTAATGTCGTATTTTTAAATCTTTTGAAGATATAGTTTATGATATCATCCCGATCTCTCCAAGAAAAATCTATATCAAAATCGGGTGGGTTTGTTCTGTATAAATTGATAAATCGCTCAAAATACAAATCCAATTCAATGGGATCAACATCAGTAATTCGCAGTAAATAGGCAACAATGCTATTGGCACCGCTTCCCCTGCCAACGTAATAATAACCCCTGCTTCTGGCATATTTTAAAATTTTCCAATTGATTAAAAAATAGGAAACGAATTGTTTTTTTCGGATAATTTCAAGCTCTTTTTCAAGCCTGGAAAATATACGTTTTCCAATTTTCTTATAGCGATAATTTAGGCCTTTATATGCCAATTTTCTTAGTAACCTAAAATCTAATTCTTCATTGAAACTATATGTTTTTTGGTTTTTAGGATGGTTTTTAGAAAAATCAAATGAGATGTTGCAATGTTCCAAAATATGCTGTGTGTTTTTTATAATTTGAGGATATTCCTTATACATAGCAATCAATATTTTTTCAGGAATCATCATGTCTGATACAGAACCTTGCTCAGCTATTGGAAGTTTACTTAATAAGGTGTTTTTGTCAATGGCTCTCAATAAACGGTGAGTATTGAATCCTTTTTTATGTTGAAATGAGACTGTTTTTAATACCACTAATTTATCTTGTTGCAATGACCATTTTGAAAATTTCAACTGATTTAAATCAGATGGTTTAACGCCGATAAATTCATTTTCTCTAAGTTCGGTTATACCGTTTTTGAAAGGATAGATCACATAGGTGTCCGGAATATATTTCGCTCTTTTCGGAATGTGTTTTTTCTCAGAATGTAAAAATTCTGAGAGATACTCATATAACTGTTGCAATGCTTTATTGTTTTTTGCAACGATGATAAATTGTTGTTGTGCCCCATTTCTAAAATCTACTCCAAGTACTGGTTTAACTCCATATTTACAGGATAAATGTACAAAATCTAAACTTGCTGAAGTACTATTGATATCAGTTAAAACCATTGTTGAAACACCGCACTGCACAGCCTGTTGCAATAGGCTTTCCGGCTTTATGGTGCCATATCTTAAACTGTAATACGAATGCGTATTTAGATACATTTTTAAAGGAAAAATTAGTTAGATTAAATATTTTTACTAAATTAGCTCAAAATATTGGCAATTGTTGCTCATAAAATTAGCAATATGAATTTTTTATCAAATAACATCAAACATATTCGAACCTTAAAAGGCTTAACTCAAGAACAATTTGCAGAAGATTTGAAGGTGTCACGTTCAAGAATAAGCTCTTATGAAGAGAACAGAGCAATACCACCTGTTGATTTTTTAATTGACCTGTCAGAATATTTTACGATTCCCATAGATATTTTAATTAAAAATGATTTGTCAGGAGCAAAAGATGATTCCTTTATTGAAATAGGCAATAGAAGAGTATTGTTTCCAATCACTGTGGATGGAACTAATGAAGATTTGATTGAAGTAGTTCCGGTTGAAACATCGGCTGGTTATTTAAGAGGCTATTCAGATCCGGAATATATTGAGCATTTAAATAAAATTAAACTCCCATTTTTACCGGTAGG
>PVMS01106990.1_pt1 | contig 22034 bp, 25 predicted proteins | sample 1853461 | NCBI WGS metagenome assembly PVMS01 (sample SAMN08582032, study PRJNA380276) | Marine sediment metagenome, whole genome shotgun sequencing project. | isolation source: ocean sediment barecode stripped | collected 2017 | reverse complement strand
TCCAAAAGGCTTATTTCCAAAAGTTGATTATCCAAATTTCATTGGAAAGAAGGCGGGATTGAATGCATTCTTTATCCATGAACCAGTAATTAGCGTGGAGATCCATGGGAAAGCCTGAGCCTATCCCCTGAATATGCTGACCACCCATGAGATTTCCAACGATAAATTAGGAGGCGTTCCCATACTGGCCACCTACTGTCCCTTATGTAATGCCAGTGTGGTATACGACCGAAGGATTGAGATCGACGGAAAACAGAAAACACTGGAATTTGAAGTATCCGGAATGCTTCGCAAAAGCGATATGGTGATGCTGGACACAGATACAGAGAGTCTCTGGCAACAACTAATGGGAGAATCTATAGTGGGAGCGTATACAGGAACCTACCTGAAGGTGATTCCTTCCATGATCATTTCTGTGGAGGAATTCTTCAACAGGTACCCCGATGGGGAAATTCTTTCCAATGCCACTAATAATGATAACCTTGCCAACCGGTATGGGAGTAATCCATATGTGGGATATGATTCGGATGGTGCAGATCCCTATGACCGCTATTTCCCTGCCAGCCAGGTGGATTCCAGGCTTCCAGCCATGGAGCGCGTCATCGGTATTGAAGTGAATGGAGCATATAAAATATATCCATTTTCACGGATAGCGGAGCAGGGAGTTGTAATGAACAGGTTTAAAAACCTGGATCTGCTCTTTTTTCATAGTGATCTTACTGTTTCTGTGCTGGATGCCAGGGAGGTGAGCGCCTCAAAAAGCATTGGATCGGTAACCGTATTCAATCCGGTTGTTGACGGTCAGCTTCTCAGCTTCACAAAACAACAGGGATCATTTACCGATGATCAAACCGGTTCATTATGGGATATCACCGGATTATGCATCGAAGGCAAGCTAAAAGGGAGACAGCTTTCGCTGGTACATTATTCCAACCATTTCGCCTTTGCGTGGCTGGCCTTTTTCCCCAATTCCGAGATTTATGAATAACAAACACAGAACATTTGAATTTGTATATTTATGAACTCAAGCCGCTGATCCTGGATTGGAATCAAAAGGCCACATAAATGAGGGGAGAATTGAAAAGACTTTCGCGCAGGGCCACCATTGAGGTGATGGACAGGTTTGCTTCAAGGCAAATTCCATTCGTATTCCTCATCAGTTTTAGCGGAGAGGGAAATATCGTATTAACCCCTGAGGAGGCAACAGATTCAGGATTATATCTGGAAATGCCCGGCCTGGTAAACCATTCCCTGAGGGGTTTGTCTGATCAACCCATCCGGTTCAGTAAAAATCCGGTAGATCGCAAAAAATACCACCAAGCGTTTACACATGTGGTTGGCCATATCCTGTATGGAAACTCCTTTTTACTAAACCTCACCTGTCCAACCTCCATAGATACCAATTATTCGCTCAGAGATATCTTCCTGGGCAGCAGGGCCCGTTATAAATTACTTCTTGAAAATGAACTGGTGGTTTTCAGTCCTGAAAGATTCATTCGGGTCCAGGGAGATACCATATCTTCCAATCCCATGAAAGGGACCATCAATGCAGAGCTTCCAGGAGCCTACAGCCTCCTGTCATCGGATAAGAAAGAGGATGCCGAACACAATACCATCGTTGATCTGATCAGAAATGATCTGAGCACCATTGCTTCCAGCGTGCGGGTTAAGCGCTTTAAATATATTGAAAGGCTGAGAACCAACCAGGGAGAGTTGTTGCAAATGAGTTCAGAGATTACAGGTAAACTTTCACCTGATTTCAGAGTATCGCTTGGTGAAAATCTTTTTAAGCTGTTGCCTGCAGGCTCAATCTGTGGTGCACCCAAAAAGAAAACTCTCGAGATCATAAGTCAGGTAGAAGGGTATGAACGGGGATACTACACGGGTGTCTTCGGACATTTTGACGGTGAGAATCTTGATTCTTCTGTGGCCATACGGTACATTGAGAAACAAAACAAGAACCTGGTCTTTAAGAGTGGGGGTGGAATTACATTCCAGAGCGACTGGGAGAAGGAGTATGAAGAGATGCAAAATAAAGTGTATGTCCCCATTTATTGAAACCATACGGCTGGAGGATGGGACACTTAAGAACCTCTCCTACCACCAGTCAAGATTTGAGCGGACCCGGTCCGGTGAACTTGGACTGGAATCCCATCCTGTGCTAAGTAAAGTAATTCAGATCTATGAAGGGATGGATAGAGGCTTGCTAAAGTGCAGGGTTACCTATGGGAAGGAGATTGAGCGCATCGAATTTGAGCCCTACATCAGGCATCCTGCAACTTCTCTTCAGGTAGTGCACTCAGACAATATCTTCTATGGTTACAAATTCCGTGATCGGGGTGAACTTGAAAGTCTCCATAAGCAGAAAGGGAAATGCGATGACATTTTAATCGTTCAGAAAGGCTTTGTAACAGACTCTTTTTTTGCCAATGTTGCCTTCTGGGATGGCCACGCGTGGTTCACACCCGATACACCTTTATTACCCGGAACCATGAGGGCATACTTGATGGACAAGGGGATTCTGAAGGCGAGAACCATCTCCCTGAATGACCTGAATGTGTTTCGGTATATCAGACTGATCAATGCCATGAACAACCTGGATGAAAGTGTTGACATACCTGTTGAATCGGTAGTGTATTGATTATATATGTATTTTTATTCCATCACTAAAACACCCGACTATGAAAACCTTTGCTTCAATTGCAATCATATCGTTCGCATGCCTGTTACAGATTCAATCCCAGGAATCCGTCAAAGAGCCGCTCCCCTATCACTACGGGGAGATCACCGCACCCGATTTCGTTAAAGCAGTAAAACAGGCAGGAGGAACAGCAATCATTCCTGCCGGAATTCTGGAGAAACACGGTCCTCATCTGCCCCTCTCCACAGACCTGATATTATCAAGGGAAATATCCTCCAGGGCTGCTGAACGTGAATACACCATTGTCTATCCGGAATTTTATTTCGGCCAGATCTTTGAAGCAAAACACCAGCCAGGCACCATCGCCTACAGCCCCGAACTTGTCTGGATGATGCTTGAAGAGACCTGTGATGAACTTTCCCGAAACGGGATTAAGAAAATCATTATCGTGAATGGACATGGAGGAAACAACCACCTTTTTGCCTATTTCTGTCAGGCTCAGCTGGCCAAGCGGAAAAATTACTCTGTGATATTTTTCCAGCCTGATGACAGTGGAGTGGATCAGGAGATAGAAAAGATGCGCAGTACGGATTATGGCGGACATGCTGACGAAGTTGAAACCTCCATGGTCTATGCCATACGTCCTGATCTGGTGCACCAGGAGCGGGCATCCACTCAGTCGGGAAAAGATCAGGCAAGACTTAAGCTGCCCTATGCTTATATGGGGATCTGGTGGTATGCCAGCTACCCTAATCATTACGCCGGTGATGGATCGACACCCCGGAAAGAGATTGGGGAGATGAACCTGGAAAGCCGTGCAAATCAACTTGCAACCCTGATTCAAAGCCTGAAAGCAGATGAATCCATCGAGAAACTGCAGAACCAGTTTTATAATGAAGCAGAGAATCCGCTAAACACAAAACAATAAAATCAGCTACACACTGGAAAAGAGATAGAGCATTTCCCGGGCGATCTGCCGCGATCGTTCTTTATATTGAATGGACTCTTCCGGTGTATCATCATATTTCTTGGGATCTTCATACATGATAGTATGGCGTGAAAGGGCTCCCGCCACAATCGGACAAGCTTCATCTGCATCGGAGCAGGTCATCACCGCATGAAAATCTTTCACAGGATTTGGAGGATCGCTGTACCTCTTTGAAAATACCTGAACTTCAGCAGCCATCCCCGGAAGGCGAACTCCATAGAGGGGATTTGAACCGCCTTCACGCTGTGTGATGATCATGCCGGAATTCAAAAGAGCCTGAATTGCCCTGGGATTAAATGCAGTGGCTTCAGTGCCCCCTGAAAAACAGCGAACTCCTTCAATCCCGAAACAGCTGGCTGCAAGTTGTGCCCACAGGTGACCCATATGGCTTCTTCTTGAATTGTGGGTGCAGATAAAGATCAAATCAGTGAATTGGTCTTTATCTATATCCGAGTGAATCCGCAGGGCCAATTTCTTTAGCAGCTCCTTTCGGTCTTCCGGAATTTGTGGATGATCATCCACCGCCTCCTCCACATAACTCTTCAATAATTCAAATCCGGTCCACACCATCTTCATCAGTTGGTAATATCCTCTACGATCTCCACCACATTTTTCACACAGTTTGCACAGATGTTTTCCATGATATGCTCCTCTTTAAATTTCGCGGCTCCCTCGGCCGAATTCAGGTCAACTCCAGTGAGTTCCCGGCAACTGGTGGTATCGTAAATGGCTTTAAATTCCCGGGTCAGCTGCTTTACAGAACCATATACTTCAGCCTTTAGTTCATCGTTGTTGTTGACCTGTTCCCCCTTAAGAATACCAAGGACCATCATGGCTCCCGTTAAAGCACCACAGGTCTCCTGCTGTTTTCCCATGCCACCTCCAAATCCCACCGCCATTTTTTGAGCCAGCTCCCTGCTGAATTTGAGATCATCAGCGAATGAGAGAAGCACTGATTGAGAACAATTATATCCCGAGAGAAACAGGTCCTTTGCTTGTTCTGAGCGTTCCATAACCATCTATTTTTTGGGGTTTAGAGCAAGTTAAGAAACAATTACCTAACTACGGTGATGGGAAGGGTTAACTTTAGGAAAACAGCGTCCGCATAAGCCATATCACCCATTAGTTCTGCTTCCTGATCATGTGAATAAATCAGGTAGAGTGCTCCGAAAGGAGGCTTGAACCGCCAACCGGTCATTCCATAAAAATAGACTTTACTGCTGCTTGTACTGTTCTGCGCAAATACTTTTATCCAGAGATCTTTTGTAAAGTTATAATTAAGAGACAGGACATTAATAAAGGTGGAGTTATTCTCATCATCGGGCATAAATATGATCTTATCCCCACTGTACTCTGCCGCCAGTTGTTCTGTAATTTTCATCCTGCCTCCAAAAGATAACCTTTGAAAGTCACGATCGAAATTATGCCCAAAGGTATACCCCACAGTTGCATGGCTCCATTCAGCAGTATTATAACCCAGTTCAAGAGAGTGGCGGTGGTTATAGTATTCCTTGTCAAACAGCTTAAATTCGTTGTTGAAACTATAGTGTACCGAAAAACGGTTCTGCAGGTATATTTCAGCTGCCTGGGTGAAATTCCAGCTTCTGAGCGCCCCGGTTGTCCGAGCCCAGAACATGTTGTTTCTGGCTTCAACTTCCACATATTGAAAGAAGTTATTCCTGATCCACCAGCGATAGCTCAGGTCGCTGTCTACTTCCCTGCGATCATCATCCACCACATACCCTGCCTGGTTTACATTTTCCTTGAAATTTTCGCCCAGTTCTGTGTACCTCACATGCAAATGGTAGTAGTTGGTCTCCTTGGCAAACCTGACAAACCAGGCGCTGTGTGATAAAAAATCTCCCGGCAAACTGGCCACGAGCTGACCCGTAAGCTTCCAGGTCTCACCAAGGTTAAGCATGTAGTCTCCACTAAATGAGGTTGCAAAGCTGGAATCATTTCTTCGATCCACCGCTGTAAAACCTACCGTTGAAGATTCAAGAAAGTCCCGCTTTACACGTGTGGTGGTGAAATACGATGGTAACTCACCATCTTCACCGGCCCTGAGCTCTCTGGTATTAAGTGCATTAAAGCTATATTTACCTGCCTTCCCGTTTAATTTGGCTCCATATAAGATATCCTCGATGCGCCGGGAGTAGAAAGTTTTAATTCGGGTATTATACATTTCATTGCCCTCCTGGAAGAAGAGCCTCTTTTCCGGATAATTCAACTCATACTTTGTCAGGTTGATCCGCTCCTGATCAGCTTCGACCGTTGCAAAATCAGGATTAATGGTACCGTCAAAGGTCACATTGGGAGAGATTTGCCACTTCACATCCCCTCCTGCATTCGGTTTCACCTCATTCTCTACTCCTGTAAAATCATTGTTTTCAAAACTCAGGGTTGCATAAGGGAACAGGGTTAATTTACCACGGGATTCAGGGGGACTGATCCCGGTTAGTTTACCCCCCTGGGATATCCTGAAATCATCGGAGAGTGTTCCTGACCAGTAAACAGTTTCAAAACTACTCCTGATACTCCTTCCAAAGTTCACGCCCCAAGTATTAGTCCCGGGCTTAAACTGTAAACTTTTAAAGGGAATTACCATTTCCACTGTCCAACCCTGATCATTGATCCGGGATGCACTCTGCCACTCCGTATCCCAGTTGGCATCAATGCTACGTCCATCATCATTGATCCTGAAATCGGTTTGTGTGCTAAGCGCGTTTGTCCAGAATCCATACCCTGACCGGTTATCATTGTAGGGATCGATTATCAGCGTAAATCCATCATCCCCCTTGGTAAAAGCATCCCGGTTCATCACCTTGGCCAGCACCTCCGATTCCTGGTATAGAATCACACTGATATAAACATATTCCGCATCATAGCCAATATAGCACACCGTTGGCTCGGAGGCCAGTTCACCGGGAGTGGGTTCCATTTGATAGAATGTAACTGCCGAATCGGCCCCCTCCCATACCTCAGGTTCATGAATCCCATCAACAATGATGGGCTTTTGAACCTGATATGCTCCGATGTTTCGCTGTCCGAAAAGGGTGAACGATCCAACAAAAGCAATAAACAACACTGTACTATAAATTCGGATGAAGCTCCACATATATTCAGGTTGTATTCAAACTTATAAAAAAAGGATAGTTCATTCTTATACCAAAGCACCATTAGCGTCCAGGATCAGTGAAGCTCCTTTATAGATGCTATAGGTACTGAAACTCAGAATGACATGACTGATGTCCTGGTGATTGAACCAGGGCCCGAGGCCCCACTCGTAGCTGAAAAATATGGCAGAGATGATTCCAAGTCCTACTGAGCCCATTACGATCACCACTCCTTTGCTGCCTGTTTTCTGAAATATGAACAAACTGAGAGTGCCTACCACTACGACCATTCCAAAAATGGTGTAATATTTCACAGGGGAAAATGCCAGTGTCCACATTGTATAGAAAAGAGCAATAGCGAGAATGAGCATATTAATGCGAATAATAAGCCTGACGACACCTGGTTTGAATAGTGGTTTCGCCATCTCCAGCAATGCAAGGGCAATGAGCGCCACAGAGATAAGTATCAACACCCAGGAAATCAGTTTCCATTCCGGGGATAAACGATAAAGGAAAGCATGTCCGAACAGACCGCCAGACAGGGTTCCCAATCCCAGGGTGAGAAAATAGTATTTAAAATACCATTTGATCTTTCCTGTGGTTTCAAGTTTACGAATCCGGAAGAAAGCATAAAAACAGATGCCTGCCATTATAAGATCTGTGGCCGTGGTAATAGGCTCATCAATTCTCAGATTCAGAATTTCAATGGAAGGTTGTATATAGTTTTGAAACACATCCAAAAATAACATTTATATTTATATCATATCTTTATAGAAATCAACAACCCCACAATTTCATGAAAATAAATGTTCCTTCCCTATTCCTTTTGTTGATGATTCTTGTGTCCTGCAAGAAAGAATCAGAACATAAACTATTTGCCAGTCAGGTAATTTCTGAACAATCACTCTACGAAGCCATGGAGGCTAACAGGCAATGGCCCTCCTACCGGGGATTTTTCGCATCCGGCTACCTGGATAACACCAATCTGCCCGATAGTTTCAATGTCGAAACCGGATACAATGTAAAATGGAACGTTGATATACCGGGCCTGGGGCTATCCTGCCCGGTAATCTGGGATGACAATGTGTTCATTACTACAGCTATCAGCGATCAGGACACGGAGGGGTATCTTACGGGAATGTATGGCGATATAGAGCCTGTAGCGGATAGCTCGGAACATGTGTGGAAAGTCTATTGCCTGGATAAATCTTCAGGAAGTATACTATGGGAAAAAGATGCGTGTAAAGGGATACCCATGGTAAAGCGCCACCCAAAGTCCTCTCATGCTAATACGTCAATTGCTACGGATGGAACCCATGTTGTTGCATTCTTTGGTTCAGAAGGTCTCTATTGCTATACTATTGAAGGTGAGTTACTATGGAAACGAGATTTCGGGCTGCTTAATTCTGCCTGGGATGTGGTTGAATCGGCCCAATGGGAATTCTGCAGTTCTCCTGTGATCTACCATGATAAGGTAGTTATTCAGGCCGATGCCCTGAATACTGCATTTGTAGCTGTGCTGGATCTTCATACAGGAGAGACCATCTGGAGACAGGAACGGGAAGAGATCTCCGGCTGGTGTACCCCTAACATCTATTTTGATCAGGGTAATGCCCGAATAGCAGTCAACGGATACAAACACCGGGGTGGTTATGATCTGCAATCAGGTGAGGAAATCTGGAAGATGTCCGGAGGTGGCGATGTACCCATCCCCACGCCCATCGTCTGGAAAGACCTGATATACTTCAACAGTGCCCATGGGAGACATGCCCCTCTTATGGCAGTTAAAAACAGTGCCCTCGGGGAGATTCCCTATCCGGATAACGACTCAGTTCCCGGAGAACACTTTGAATGGTTCTATGACCGACAGGGTGCATATATGACTTCAGTTCTTGTTTACGACAGTCTCCTTTACAGACTGAGGTGGAACGGAAGTCTCTCCTGCTACGATGCAAGAAGTGGGGAGGTGATATACCAGGAAACAGTAAATCCCTCCAGCTTTATTGCATGTCCGGTAGCTTCCGATGGAAGGATCTACATGGTCTCGGAAGAAGGTGACCTTTTTATTGCAAAAACAGGCAGGGAGTATGAATTGCTTCATAGGATTCCTCTTGGAGAAGTCTCTCTGGTTACACCGGGCCTCACCGACGGAATGATCATCCTTCGCACAGCCAGCAGGTTATTAGCCATATCTGAATCATAAATATCTCTCACAACATGCAATAACTGGTGAATGTTGGGATAATACCATTTTTATTACCTCAGCTGCTGGTGAGCCCGGAAACCAGGGGATTAAAACGGGGGTGTATGGTGAGGGAGAGCCGGTGGATGATGAATCGGTTCTTCAATGGATTGATATGCTATCTCTGCGGAGAGTGGAGATGTTCTCTGGGAGAGAGTGGCCCACAGCGGCATACCAGAAGTAAAGCGGCATCCAAAATCGTCACATGCCAATCCTACAATGGCCACCGATGGAACCTATGTTGAGGCATTTTTTGGTTCTGAAGGTCTGTATTGTTTTGACTTCCAGGGTAACCTGAGATGGAATGGGAGCCTTGTCTGCTTTGATGCAAATTCCGGAGAGCAGCTATACCGCGAAACCATAGACACAGATAGCTTTATTGCTTCACCTGTGGCGGCCGACGGGAAGATCTATACGGTAAGTGAAGAGGGTGATGTGTTTATCATTGAAGCCGGAAGGTCATATCGCCTGCTCGATCAGGGCAGCAAATTTCCATCAGATATAGCCCGTTGTCAACAGGTATGCCCACAACTATTCTGCGGTAGGATTCCTTTCCCTGAAGACATGTCCCCTTCATCATCACAGCCTTCATTTTGTTTAGCACCGTATCATAGGGCCGGTCTGTACAAATCAGTCCTTTTTTTCCCGCTAATTCCTTCAGCTGCTTTTTTACACTTTTGCATTCAGGGATGTAGCTCAGGAAAAACCTCATGTTGTTATTGGGATTGACAACTTCAAATACTTTGCCGTTAAAATCATGAAGCTGCTGGTCCCAGTTTGGAGTGGCTTCAAAACTGATTGCATATATAAGTTACAACAATAACCACATAACCTGTCTATTTATTCCTGATAATAAGCCAACTAGCCACCAAATGAGGTAAACAGTGGATTCCTGGCTGTGAACTGCATTGATAGTGAAAAACAGACTTCAGAGTGATGCACTGGCTGCTATAAAACATTTTCGCGACTATCCGCCCATTGAGTTTTTCGAATTGCTATATTTGCGAGAGCCACGATTTAACAATGTTTGGGAAGCAACTCAAATTTGCAATAAGAAGTCTTAAAAAGAACATCCTCTATTCACTCTTTGTGATGGTTGGACTGGCTATTGGAACAGCCACCTTTATCTCCACCATTCAGTGGTCTGCGTGGCATCTGACATTTGATAGGAGTTATCCCGAAAATGAACGCATCTATCGGCTCACTTTTGAAGAAAATTATCAGGGCTTTTATCGCCATACTGCACGGATTCTTCATGGAACAACCCTGAATAAACTGGTTTTTTCTGATATGCTGACAGGTGTGGAGTCCGTTGCACGTCTGGCTCCATTCAGAAAAGCTGCATTCAGAATTGGTGAGGATTCTTTTTATGACCTGCATACCTATGGCTGTGATCCTGCTTTTCTGGAAATATTTCAGCCCACCATCCTCCATGGTGACCGGAATGATTTGCTTAATGAACCATTTACAGCTGTTCTTACCGAGACCACTGCAAAGAGATTTTACGGCGACAGGAATCCTGTCGGGAGCTCATTTGAACTGATTCATCAATTCGATGTGACCCCGGTTACCTACACCGTAACGGGCGTAATAAAAGATTTTCCAGACAATTCGCATTTCAAAATATCCATACTTACTTCCTTCGAAGCTCCCATAGGTTTCAAAAGTACAGCATGGGCTTACATGAAACTGACTCCACCGTACGATGCCGGGACAGTTGAAGAGAGCATTAAACTCTTCCTGACTAACAGTATCGAGAGTGAAGATGCTGAACGCATTACTCCCCATCTTCAGTCGGTGAGCAAAATACATCTGCATTCCCATAAAGCCAGAGAGATACAACCAAACATTCGGTTCAGGACCGCACTGGTCGTAATGCTTACCGGAATGATGGTCTTTATCCTTGCCTGGTTTAACTTTACCCTGCTCTCTTTTAGTCAGAACCAGCTCCACATACAGCGACATGTGATACAATGGCAAATGGGAGCGGGAAAAAATATATTCCTCAGACAGTTTACAATAAATAACCTTGTAATCGGTGGGGTCTCCTTCGTTGCAGGTATTCTGATCACCATCCTTCTGGTGCCGGCTATCGAAAAACAGGGGGGATCATTTATGTTCCAGGACACCCCAATAATCATAGGCTCCATATTAATTCTCCTGGTACTAATAGCCCTTAGTTCTCTGATTGCGTCGGTTATATCAACTGGAAGAATTTATCAGCATCTGCAGCGTCGGTACCTCTCGTCAAAACTTGGGGCCAGACCAGACAACTCAGGTAAAAACCTGTTTATCCGGGCAGTCATTGTCATAGAATTCACACTCACCTTCATCCTGGTCTCTAACCTGTTGATGATCACGCAGCAGACAAAGTTTGCCATGTCAAAACAGCTCGGAGCAACCCAGAAAGAAGCCCTACACCTTCATAGCCTGCATCGTGAGATCATCAATCAGTTCGAACTATTTAAAGAAAGGATGCTGGAAAGCCCCCATGTGGCGAATGTAACAGCCAGCATGGAAGAACCTACCGGACAGGCCATGGATGCCAACACATTTGAACTTGAGGGTGTTGACGAAGGAGGCAAGCAACTATTTCTTTTTCCAGTGGATCAGGATTTTTTTTCGCTTTTATGGAATAGAAATGCTACATGGATCCGATTTCCCGGAATACTATGACCCCCGTGATTCTACAGAATATTTCATTCTGAATCAGACCGCCGCCAGTATGCTATCCGATCGTCCAGAGGAGTTGATAGGTCGTGAGCTTACGCTTCATTTCAGTTATCCCGGACTAATCTGGCCAGGCCCCATAACGGGAATTGTGGAGGATTTTCACCTTTCAGGACTCGACTATGAGATTAATCCGATGGTTATCTTTCCGAAGTATACCTGGCTGTTCTGCTTTTCAATATTACCAGAGGGAGACCCTCAGGCTGCCCATGATCATTTGACACAAGTCTGGGATGAACTTTTCCCCTCTTTTCCCCTGGAATATAACTTCTCCAGCTCCCTTATTGAACAACTCTATGGAGCAGAATTAATACAGATCAGACTCCTTATAATATTCAGCGTGCTTTCAGTCATCATCGCTGGTATGGGGCTGTTTGCTCTGAGTGGTTTATTTATGCAGAAACGCATAAAGGCTGCCGCGCTTAGAAAAATTAACGGGGCAAGGCTTATCCAGATTATTTTACCCGAATTACTCTACTATTTATGGCTTGCTCTTCTTTCCTCAGCACTTTCAATTCCGGCCTCGCTATTCCTGATGGAGAGGTGGTTGAGGAATTTCAAATACAGGACTGATATCCCGGTCTGGATTTTCCCCACATGCGCAGCTATTCTGATACTGTTCAGCTGGATTGCAGTATCTTACCATACGATTCGTCTGGCCAGGGTAAATCCCCTGAAATTTATAAAGGAACAATAACATGAAAAAATCTTTACAGTACAAAGCCATTATCCAGGAAATCCCTGCCATACGAAAAGATCTGGACATCCTGCAAGGCGAATGGAGTATTCCGAATTCTGAGATGGGTCAGATCAGGGTGATGATTGAAGAGATTTTCTCAAATATAGTCCGCTTTGGGTACAGGGATTCACTTGAGCACCATATTGATATTATTTTAGAAAAGAGGGCTGAGGAGGTTACCATAGAATTGATTGATGATGGAATCCCATTTAATCCTCTGGAGTACCATCAGGGTCCGGTTACCGATCCTGCAGCCTCTGAAGATGGCGGTATGGGGATTACGCTGATCCGGACATTCTCCAACTCACTTTACTACGAAAGGGAGGGTGATTTTAATCACCTGCACATTTCCAAACAGCTAAAAAGCAACACCACTTCTGGATAACGGTGCCATTTTGATTAAATTTAAAATATGAAAAACCTACGGAATCCTGATTCAGGATTACTTATCAAATCGGGAAGTAGCCGGAGCCTGTGGCGAAACAACCTGGTCCTGCTGTTTTCCCTGTGCATGATGATATTCATTCTCCCGGTGTTACCCTCTGAGGATTATCTGCTTTCGAGAATTCTGCTGGCCCTTATTGTAATCTCAGGACTAGTTGCAGCTGAATTCAACAGGCGTGTATTTATAAGATTATCCGTATTGGGAAGCATTGTGATTCTGATGATCGTCATCAATCTGGTCTTTACTGATTCAACAAATATTGATGTTATATCCCTGTTCCTGAATACATTCTTCTTTATTGCAGTAACCTCTGCATTGATAGCCCATGTGGCACAAGCAAAGACGGTAAGCCGTTCAACCCTCCTCTTAGCCGTGAACAGCTATCTGCTCATTGGATTAACGGCTTCAATTCTGTTCATCATTCTGGACCTCCTTATACCACAGAGCTTTCCTCAAATCGAATTCGGACCTGGCAGCTTCTCTGCCTTTATCTATTTTGGATTTGTCACCCTTACCACCCTGGGATATGGCGACATAACTCCAGCCCTCCCCCTGGCACGGTCTCTGGCAACATTCACCTCCCTTTTCGGACAACTGTATCTGGTCATTATTATGGCATTTATCATTGGAAAATACCTTAATACCAAGAGATCAGACTAAAAATTAACCTGGATCAGACTAAAAATTGACCAGAATTGTTAATTTCACACCGTCCAATTTACGTTAACTCCAATTTAAGTATATTATGATAAACGAGACAGAGTACTCAAAATGGCAATTATGGTCGCTGGTGATCCTTCGTGTTGCCATAGGATGGCATTTTATGTATGAAGGTATTACCAAAATGCTAAACCCAAACTGGTCATCCCTGGGGTACCTGATGGATTCAAAAGGACTTTTTGAAGGTTTGTTCCATTCCATGGCTGGAAATGCAGCTATTCTGAATGTAATGGACTTATTGAATGTCTGGGGATTGGTACTGATTGGAGCCGGCCTGATTGTGGGCCTTTTCACTCGGGTAGCCACTATCTCCGGCATCATCCTGCTGGCCTTCTATTACCTGTCACATCCTGCAATCATAGGGGTTACATACGCTATTCCAAGCGAAGGAAGTTACTTATGGATCAATAAGAACCTGATTGAGCTTATTGCTCTGTGGGTCATTGTGTTGTTCCCTACCTGGAAAAATGTGGGTTTAGATCGATTTTTATTCAAGAAAAAATAGTTGTGACTGATATGGCTGATCAAGAAAAAAATAAATCCGGAAATAGAATGAACCGCAGAGATCTGCTGAAAGGGATGGCTACAGTGCCTGTCCTTGGAGCTTTTGCATATGGTACCTGGAGAAAGAAAAAGCAGGACCACCTGCGTAATCACAAACTGGCCAGGGAGCTGAACATGAGCACCGAAAGCCTTGACTATACGCCCTTCAAGCACGATGGTGACACCATCAGAATTGGCTTAGTTGGATTTGGAATAAGGGGAACTCAACTGATGAAGGCTGCTGGTTTTGTTCCACCCCAAACCATTCAGGAGTGGAAGGATGCCGCCATGATTGATTCCCGTAACAAACGCTATGAAGATTTCCTTCAGCAGGATGACCTGAATATCCGGATAACCGGTGTTTGTGATCTTTTTGATGTACATGCCCAACGGGCTCTGGCAGCCACCGCAAACGTGGGAAGAGAAGGAACCAATGGAAAAATGGGAACTCCTGCTAAGCGATACAGCACCTATCAGGAGATGCTTGCATCCGATGATATTGATGCAGTGATTATCGCTGCACCTGATCACTGGCATGCGCGCATTGCCAGCGATGCTGCCCAAGCCGGCAAACATGTCTATAGCGAGAAAGGGCTTACACGTACGCTTGATGAAGTGTATGCAATGAGGGACGCCATCAAAAAGAGTGGTGTTGTGTTTCAGTTGGGTCACCAGGGTCGGCAAACTGAAAGCTATATAAAGGCCAAAGAAGCCGTGGATAAGAATCTATTGGGGAAAATCAATATGGTGGAGGTTTGCACAAACCGCAACTCTCCAAATGGAGCCTGGGTCTACGATATCAATCCGGATGCCAATGAGCGGACCGTGGACTGGACTCAATTTGAAGAACCCTGTGAAGTGAAGCACCCCTGGAGTCCTGAACGCTTCTTCCGGTGGAGATGCTGGTGGGATTATGGAACCGGCCTGTCAGGTGACCTGCTTACCCATGAATATGATGCTATAAATCAAATTCTTGGCATGGGAATTCCTGAGTCAGCAGCCGCATCAGGCGGAGTCTATTTTTACAAATCAAAGGAGCACTACGTCAATGAAGTAAGAGAAGATCCCGACATTTGGAATGTGGTACTTGAATATCCCCACCTTGATTTCACACTTGTGTACAGCGCCTCTCTGGCCAATAATTACGACCGTGGAAAAATGATTATGGGTCATGATGGCTCCATGGAACTGGGTAACTCCCTGAGTGTATTCGCATGCAGAGAAAGCACCAGGTATAAGGAGCAGATAAAGAGTGGACTTATTGATCCCGCTCTGCCCATCTATACGTACATTCCGGGACGCAAAAACGTTGATTCAGTGGCAACTGCAACTGAGCAGTACTTTGCCAGCAGGGGATTGCTTTATACTTACAGGGGCGGCCGCCGTGTGGACACAACCCATTTGCATATTGCTGAATGGGTTCAGGCCATCAGGGAGAGCAAGCAGCCAAGCTGTAACATCGACCAGGCTTTTGAAGAGGGCATCACAGCCGCCATGGCAACCATGGCCTACAAAGAGAACCGTACTGTTTTCTGGGACAAAGAGAACCAGAAAGTCGTTTAGTAGTGGCTGGTGGCTAGCACTACTACAACATGCCTCGCTTTTCCATTTCCTGGTAAACTTCCCATAGTCCATGGATTTCGGAGTAGATATCAAGATCGTTACACTTGAAATCACAGACCATTCTATAGATAAGAAATGCCTGAAATTTCAACACTTCCTCCTCTTCCAGGCCTGTGATGGCTGTAAGGTTTTCTCCACTTACTAATTCATTGAAGTGATCATTTTTGGACTGGTTCTTTTTGAGCCAGTAGACTTTTCTGGCGGACTTGGCCTCCTTATTAAAATTCTGATAGAAATATGAAATGGGTGAGGTTATTAGAAAACCAGCACTTCTAATGGCCTGTTCATCCATTTCAAGAGGAACATAATCCGGATCCTGACGGGGAAGACCCATGGATTCTCCAAGGGTTTTCTGATTGGGCATCTCTAATACGGCATCTTTGAAATGTTCATAGGTGGAGCCCCACTCAAAAATCCTGGCTTCCTCGAGCTCATATCGCTTTCTGATCAACACCACATATCCTTTGGCAAGGAAGTTTATCACGGGTACCAATGTATCCTGAAAGGCAATGTTACGGATCAGTATTGTATCGGATAACTGAACTGTTAGCCGAAAGATGCCCAGGCTATCCGTTACATCTCCCTGATAGGTATTCATGTTAATTACGTGTGAAGCGCGCACCGGATAAAAGGTTGCATCGTAGACAATTGCCGTGAGGTTAAAGACAGTGTCCGCAACCTGCGCCTGAATATGACCTTCATAAATCCAGCATGCAGCACATGCAATGAGTAGGGTACGAAATCGCATAGAATTTAAAAATATTCAAATATTTCAAGAATGGAAGCGTTTTAACAAACCTTAACCATACCAGAGCTTTCAGCAAAAATAAATGAACCAATTTTGTGAACAGGTGTTTAGACAAGATATAACTTTGAGCATGGTAAACATTGTTTTTCTGGATATGGAGACCATTGGGAAAGTGGACAATATTCGATTACTCTCTAAACTTGGAACATTTGAATCTTTTGAGGAGACTAAACCCGAAAAGGTGGTCGATAGATGCCTTGGAAAAGAGATTGTCATCGTCAATAAAGTTCAGATCACTGAAGAGATAATGAGGCAACTTCCGGATTTGAAATTAATATGCGTGGCAGCCACAGGGGTGAATAATGTGAGTCTCAATTATGCTGAGAGTAACGGGATTGAGGTGAAAAATGTAGCGGGTTATTCGACCGATTCGGTGGCTCAGCTCACTTTTACTATGTTACTCTACCTGGTGAATAAGCCCTATTACTATGACAGGTACGTTAAGAGTGGGGCCTATTCGAGAAGTGACTCCTTTACACATCACAATGAACCTTTCTGGGAACTGAAAGGTAAAAGAATGGGGATTATCGGACTGGGAACTATTGGTCGCCAGGTGGCCCGGATTGCTGAGTCTTTTGGTATGGAGGTGGTGTTTTATTCTACCACCGGGAGAAACAACCACATCAGTTATAAGAGATTCGAATTGGATGACCTGTTGAAGAGCTCCGATGTAGTTTCCATTCATGCTCCTCTAAACAGCCGGACCAGAGACCTGATCACTTACAATAAAATGAAACTGATGCGGCCCTGCGCAATACTTCTGAATCTGGGCAGAGGAGGGATTATTAATGAAAAAGACCTTGCCAGGGGACTCAATGACAATTTGATAGGAGCAGCAGGCATCGATGTTATGGAACATGAGCCCATCAATGCGGATAATCCTATGTTAAAACTATTCGATAAAGAAAAGATCCTGATCACACCTCATATGGCCTGGGCTTCTAAAGAATCCAGAGAACTTCTGGTAGAAAAAATTGCCCGAAATATCGAGGTCTTCCTGAAACAGATCGGTTAGTTACAGCGACTCTCCTTCTTTAATCAGCAACGCTTTAGTGGCCATAATCCCATCGTTTTCACTAAAATTCCGTCCCTCATATTCGATCCCGATATAACCCCTGAAACCTGCGTCTTTAACAATTTTCAGAATCCTGCCAAAATCTTTAGTGGTTTCATTTCCTTCCTCGTCAAAGTCATTGGATTTAGCACTGACCCCCTTGGCCAAGGGCATTAATTCTTTCATACCCAAGTAGATGTCGTAATTCTCACTCCTACTGACCCTGAAATTTCCGAAATCGGGTAGCACCCCGCAATTGACCATACCGGTGTTGCGAATCACTGATGAAAGCCAGCTTGCCCTTGAAGAATATCCACCATGATTCTCAACGATAATATTGATTCCATAATCGGCTGCAAATTGACTTAACTCCCGGAGACTCCTTGTGGCAGAGTAGGCTACCTCTTCTGCTGTTCCTTTTCCCCCTGCATTTACCCTGATGGAATGACATCCAAGCAATTGTGCCGCTTCAACCCATTTGTAATGATTTTCCACAGAGGTTTTCCGTTTGGTTTCATCAATTTCACCCAGGTTTCCTTCCCGGTCTACCATAATTAAAACATTCTTTACATCAAGATCCTCCGTACGTTTCAGCAGTTCTTTTATATAGGATGTTTCGGCAGATTTGAAAAACTGATTCACATACTCCACTGCATCAATCTTAAAATTCTTTTTGGTATACGCTGGAAAATCCAGGTTATCCAGTTCTCCTCCAAACAAAGTTTTATTCAGAGACCACTGGGCCAGCGAAATTTTAAAAAACAGATCTTCATTCTTTGCACTAGCAGAAGCAGCCAGTAGATTATTACTTTGCTTTGCGTGAACTGCCTGTCCTGCAGTAAGACCCGCTGCAGCCAGTGCTGCACTTTTCATAAATGTTCTTCTATTTTGCATCGTGTGTAGTTTATGGTTTTTATCTTATAGTTCACTGATTTGAATATTCCTGTACCAGACCTTGTCGCCATTATCTTGCAGACCTAAGTAGCCTTTAGATGCAATATTGGCCCAATGGGCATTTAATATGAAATAATCGAAGATATAAATTTGTGAAAACTATTTTGAATTAACAAGTTGAATTGTATTGTAAAATTTTGTAATTTACTTACGATTAAGCAACTCTGGCAATGAATAGCCTTCACAACAGCTTAAGTCCAGACCTTTTTGCAGGGAATCTGGTTGGCATGCAGGAGCAGCTCTTCTACTATGCGCTGCAACTTACCGAAGATCGGGAAGATGCCAAGGATCTTGTTCAGGAAACAAGTTACAAGGCTTTAAAGAACCGAACCAAGCTTCATAACGATGAGCATATCAGGGCTTGGTTATACACCATTCTCAAGAATACGTACATTAATTACCTGCGGAGCAGTCACAACAGGCAATTGATTCATGATACAGAGGAATTGAAACAATACTCGGCGCAGACAGGTGATTCCAAAGAGGGACTTCCGGATGAACAGCTGATCCTAAAGGAACTTCATGAAATTATCAGGCATCTCCCCAATGCATACGAAAGGCCCATTCAACTTTTTCTCACAGGCTATTCCTATAAGGAAATTTCCCAGCAAATGAAAATTCCCATTGGAACTGTAAAAAGCAGGATCCATCTTGGTAAACAGCGAATTCGAAAGGTCTATATGGCCTGATCAGACCAGATCACAAGCATCAGCCGGTATCCAGTGTTTTTCTTTTCCTTCCCATTTCACATTGCAGCCTACAGGGTTTGTAACGGGAATTGAAATTTTCTTCCCAGTGGTAAGTTCATCAAGGACCCGGTTAAGATCATTGACTGTAATTCGGGAAGCGTCCTTCGGCTGGTCTACTCCCCTGCCCGTATATACAAGCTCTTTTTCCCGGTTAAACACATAAAAATGTGGCGTCCTTAATGCGCCATAAGCAAGTGCTACTTCCTGGCTCTCATCATGTAAATAGAGCCATGGAAATTGGTGTTCTTTCATTCGGGTAACCATGTGTGGGAAATCATCGGATTCATAAGTTGCTGCACTGTTGGGATTTATCGCAACGAATTCCACCCCCCCTTTCTGCGAATTTATTGGCTGTTGAACGGGTAATCTCATCTGAACCTATCACATAAGGACAGTGATTACAGGTAAAAAACAGCACCAGATACTCTTTCTGAAAATCCGATAATGAATATGTATTTCCGTCTGTTGCCGGAAGACTGAACGCTGGAGCTGAGGCCCCTATATCTAATGTAAATCCCATGACAAATAGTATAAAGGTGAAAGTGTAAAGGGGAAAGTATAAAGGGGAAAGTATAAAGATTACAATTTAAAGCCGAAATTGTTTACAAATTGATAGTAAAAAAGAAACAAAACCAACCATAAATCTGTTTTAGTAAGTATGAGATTTCTTTTGTTTTCAGTTTTTATGGGTATGTTGGGTGTTAATCATGTTTTTGGGCAGACCTTCCAGGAGATTAATAGCGAAGATCTGCTGGTGCTCACCGGGAAATCCAACGATACCACCTATGTAATTAACTTTTGGGCAACCTGGTGTTCCCCCTGTGTGAAAGAAATTCACTATTTTGAGGAACTGCACAGGGACGACCAATTAAAAAATATTAAAGTAATACTGGTCAGTCTGGATTTTCCCAATCAGGTAGATGAGAGGCTGATCCCATTTCTGGAGGCAAAAAAGATAACAGCTTCTGTAATGTTGATGACCGATTTGAATTACAACGCTTGGATTGACAAGGTCGATCCGGCCTGGAGCGGAGCCATCCCGGCAACATTAATCTACAACAAGGAAAACAGGATTTTCCTTGAAAAAGAGGTCTCAAGAAACGAATTATTTGAACAAGTTAATCAACTATTGAACTGATATGAAAAAAGCGATTTTAACTACCGCAATGACATTCCTGACCTTGATGCTGGTGATTGCCGGACTTAAACCAGGAGATAATGCAGTTAATTTTTCTCTGGAAAATGTGGATGGATCCACAGTCTCTCTATCGGATTACAACGACCAAAAAGGTGTGATTTTGGTATTTACATGCAACCCCTGTCCATTTGCTAAAGCATATGAACAGAGGATTATTCAGCTCGATGCAAAATACGCAAGTCTGGGTTATCCGGTAGTAGCCATTAATCCCAACGATGTAGAGTTATCCCCTGAAGATACTTTCATGAAAATGAAAGAGAGGGCAGAAGAAAGCAAGTATACATTTCCCTACCTGAAAGACAGCACCCAGGAAATATATAAAGCGTATGGAGCCGCTAGAACTCCACATATATTCCTGCTTGAAAAAAAGGGAAACAAGTTTAAAGTTGCCTATATTGGATCCATTGACGACAATGCCATGGATGCGGCATCAGTTACGCAGAATTATCTGGAAGATGCCATTGGTGCCCTGATGGCCGGCGATACGCCCGATCCGGATATGACCAAAGCCATTGGATGTACAATTAAATCTAAAACCTAGTACAAGCACATTTTCATGAAGATGTTTCATATCCGCTCTGATCGCTCCGAGCGGGTAACACCGTGGTTGGTATCTGAAACACTTAAAAACAATAAGCACGGCGTACATATCGCCTGGCTAACCAACCTTAAAATCATGGTTCGATTCCTTGGTAATATGTTTAAGAAAAGGAAAGTAGAAGGTTTGCCAGAATTATAATCGGATTTTCATTTAAAACCTCATCTTTGCACCGCAATTTTGAAAATCTACTTTGCTATGCACCTCAATGTAATGGAAATACTGGCGACCTTTATGGTGTTGTTTGCTATCATCGACATCATCGGATCCACACCTATAATACTTGATATCCAGTCTAAAACCGGAGCTATATTTCCCGGAAAAACAACATTGGTAGCTTACGGCATTATGCTGCTATTCTTGTTCGTTGGAGAACCTTTGCTTGGCTTGTTCGGTGTGGATATTTCCTCCTTCGCCATTGCTGGTTCAATAATTCTTCTTTTGATGGGATTGGAGATGATAATGGGTATACAGCTATTCAAACACGACACGGGGGGTAACGGGGCCATTGTTCCCATCGCATTTCCACTAATTGCCGGTGCAGGCTCTATTACCACACTTCTCTCTTTACGAGCTGAATATGAAACTGTAAATATTCTTATCGCGCTTTCATTAAATATGATTATTGTTTATCTTGTGCTCCGACTTACAACTTTTTTTGAAAGAATTCTCGGACCTAACGGGCTTCATATTTTGAGGAAATTCTTCGGTATTATCCTTTTAGCCATAGCTATTCGATTGTTCTTATCAAATACGGGAATTGAGATAAATAAAGGACTATAGATGAGAGGAATCACCGTAATAATTCTATTTCTACTTTTGGCAGGATGTAACAATGATGATCTGAGTTGGATCTCTATTCGCAATGGTACAACCACACCAATAT
>PVMS01046180.1_pt1 | contig 22039 bp, 4 predicted proteins | sample 1853461 | NCBI WGS metagenome assembly PVMS01 (sample SAMN08582032, study PRJNA380276) | Marine sediment metagenome, whole genome shotgun sequencing project. | isolation source: ocean sediment barecode stripped | collected 2017 | reverse complement strand
TTATTTGATGACCTCAGTAGTGTTTGAAAACGATACCGCGTTCTTGGTAAGCAGACGAATTGCTGATATATATATGCTCTTTGTAGCAATATTTACAATCGAGGCCTTTCTGTCTTCGGTTGTAGATATTTATCACAGCTACGATACTGGGTATATTAAAGATTTGAATTCTGCTAATCTTAATTATGGCAAGTTCCCAACTCAACGTAAGAAGTTCAGGAGCTATTATAACAGGGTTATATTGAGAAGAGTGGTGTCTGGCAGTAGAAAAATGTTATTGAAATTAGTTAATACTAAACTTAATCTTTCATTTAGATAATGAGTTGGCAAGAATACATATCAAAGATGGGATTTAGTGATGGTTCTCCATTTGTAGATGAAGAAGCATTGGATATATTTACTCCTAATGGTGTAATTGACATGTCTAATACTGGAAAAACTTTACTTGCAAATGGAAGGGTGCTACCTCCTTATTCCGGGTTACACCAGTTTGACACAAATGTTGTTAGAGAAACCCCAATAGACACATATGGGTATCTTGGCTTAAACCGTGATGAAGGTGCAGTAGGTGCAGGCTTTGGTGTTAACTTCCCTGGTGGATTAGGTTTTCAAGTATCTGGTAATACTCCCACCCGCCCTAATCCTTATTATAAAGGTGGTGTAGGTCTCACAGGAAGTGCAAGGATTGGTCCATGGAGTCTTTCAGGAGGGCTAGAAAGAAATATAAAATCAGGACAAATGACTCCCAGGTTTGGAGCCAAATATAATTTTGAGGAAGGTGGTGCAGTACATGCAAAAGCAAAGATCTTAATGGATGAAGGTTATGACCGTGATCAAGCTTATGCAATAGCATACAGCATGCAAGAAAGAGGAGAGTTACCCAAAGCTCAGACAGGTATACCTAATAAGCCTGTTGCCACAAGACAAGATAGTATAAATCTCCTTGAAAATAGTTTGGCTGTACAAGAATATTATGGTGCTCCTTATCTTTCTGGTATAACTCCAGGTATACAAAAAGAAGCATTTAAGGAAAATAAAGAAGCTAGAGATTTTGTACAACAAATGATAGATAAAAAAGTAGGATATGGAGTGTCAGATAATTATGCTGAATTTAACACAGTTGAAGATAGGCTTTTAAAAATGTCAGATTATTATAAAAAGAAAGGACCTTATACTTATGAACAAAGAGAATCTAATACTGGAGAATTAGATTTAAATGCTCCTATGCAATTGTTTGATACTAGAATAACTCCTACAGGTAAATTGAGTGGTACCAATATAGTACCATTTACAAGAGGAATGGGAGATATTGTAAGCAGTTATACCTATGATCCCATATCAGTAACTCCTTGGGATATGTTATCTCCAGAACAGCAAAAAGAAAGAGTAGAAAAATATGGAACTGCTGGAACTCCTGCAAATTATAAAGATATATCAATTCAACCAGACACAGCTCATTGGATGTATGAAGAAGGTAAATTACCAATGCCTGAGAAGGAACTTTGGTATAAACAAGATATGTATGAGGATTCTGCTAATGCTAATGCATATTCACAGGCAATGATGGATGAAATTTCCAGCTATAGAAAGTATTCAAAAAAACATAATAAAGAGTTTCTTCCTAATACGAAGTTTGAACATGATAGATATAAAGTTCTTTTAAAAGATCTGTCTACAGATATAAAGCCTTATGGATATAGTACAGGAAAAGGGGAGTCACCGGAGGGTCAACTAATACCTGGTGAAACAGGATCATATTATTATCCTACATATGATTATAAAGTCCCAATGTATTCTGCCCCTAAAGGAAAAGAACCTGAGACTAAATACTATCCAATATATCCTGAAGAAAAACAAAGCCAATGGTATAGGGATATGAAAAGAAATTGGTCTAAAGGTATAAATTATGTGAATGAGGGTTTAGATTATATATCACCAGATTGGTATCTGGAAGGTGAGCAGAAGCTTAGAGATTGGCGTGATAAGAAATGGGAGGAATATTTTGGAGATCCTCCTGTGCAAAATTATTATGATGCAGAAGGCTCTGGATTTTCTGAATCTCATGGATATACAAAAGAAATGGCAGAAAGGGACAGAAAAGCGAGTTATTTTAGTAGAGAGAATGTAGAAAGAAGGCGGAAAGAACAAGAAGCGAAGCAGGTAGCAGAAAAGAAAGAAATAGAAAGCAAATATGAAAAAATAAAATCCCCTGCACCTAGCACTCCTATTAAACAGAATACTATTGATGATTCTGTAGGACATGAAGAAAGAGGACAAGGACTACATCAGTCAGAAAATTGGTATATAGATGCTTATGGCACAAAACACTTTATAAGACCTGCTGAAAGAGAAAGACTTGTAAAAGAAGGAGTAATAGAAAAAAAACATGGAGGTTCCCTACCTATAGCTCAGGATGGATTTGGATCTTCTACTTATGAGCCTGTTAATAAATTCTTTTCTGATTATATCCAATCTCCAACGTATAAAGAAAGATTAGTAGGACAGGGATATGAAGATCCTGATAAGACTCAAGCAGCAAGAAGTAAGGCACTTAGTAATGTAAGTGTTGCTGAAGTAGATAATGATTTTAGTACGGTTGGGTTATCAGTCTTCATGAATAGGACAGATATAACTGATAAGGAGAAGAGAGAAATGTACCTTAATAGGGGGTCTCACACCAATACAGCAATAGGAAATATACAAATGGATGCAGGTCAATTTGAAGAACATGAACGTCCTACAACATATGCACATGAGGTAGCACACAATATTGGAGGAAGCTTTGGTCCGGGTTCAGAAGATAGAGAGTTAAATTTTAAAGATTGGGAGCTTTTGTCAAAAAAGAATAAATTATGGCAACAAGCACCATGGATGGAAGATATGGGATATCAAATTAACCCCCACCTCCAACCTCCACAAATTGGTGAAAGATATGATAGGAAGTATGAGAGTCCTTCTGGTTATCTTCTTCCTATACCTGGTGACTTTGGATATAATATGTTTGGAGATGAAGGAGGTTTAGGATATAAAAAAGGAGCAGAACATGATATAGGTGCTGCTGAATCATACTCAGATCTTCAAGCGTTAAGATATTGGGCTCATAATAAGTTAGGATATAATCCTACAGAAGAAATGACTCCTGAAAAATGGAAATCTATGATGGACCTTTATTATAAAAAGGATAAGGATGGATGGTGGAATTCAGAGGATCTGATTATAGAGAGAATGATAGATCGGTATGGAAAAGATGGTAAGAATATTATTGAACTAATGAATACGGTTGCTTATGGTGATACAAAAACTTCTAAAGATATATATGCTCAATATGGAGGTTCCTTACCTAAAGCACAAGATATGGGACAATTCCCCAGTCCTTATGATTCTGGATATCAATGGGATACAGGAGCTTCTATATCTGGAGATGCCCCTATTACTCCTGCAGAAAAACCTAAAATATTGGAATCTTCTCAATTTCAGGAGATAAAGAAAATGGAAGAAGATAATGCTAGAAGAATAGCATATGAAAAAGGAGAAATTGCCCCTGAAGATTATTTAGCTACAGGCAGAGCAGATTATGTACCTCTAGAAGCTTTAGCATTACCAGGAGCTGGATTATTAAGAGTCCCTTTTGCTAAAATGGCTTCTGCAGCTTCTTCCCGTATGGCCCCATATTTTCGTTCTATATGGAATTATAATCCAACAGCTGCTACTACTGGACTTTCTGCTACTGCTCCATTAGCAGCTCCATCAGCTGCTGTTCCAGGAGCAACTCTAGGAAATGCTGTAACTGCAGGTTTTGCTACACATGGTCTCACTAATATTATTCCTGATACAAAAGGATTTATAAAAGATCCATCCCTAATGGGAGGATTAAATGTAGGAATTGATGTATTAGAAATGTTGCCTTTAGTTGGTCCCGCTGCTGCAGAAACTGGGGCTCTAGCTAGAAATGCAATATATCATGGTGTTGATCCTATGGGTTATGGTGTTAGAAAAAAGATTTTAGATTTTCCTCAGAACTTGGCGAAAAATATAGTAAAACCTAGTGAATATAGAGCCATAGAATTAGGAGAAGGATGGATGCCTGAAAATATTCAAGCTCGTCTTGCAAAAATGCAAACTGACAAAGTTAGAGAATTACAAAGACATGCCATTGATGGAACAAGACCAAAGTTAAAAACAAATGCAACTGCTGATGAAGTAAAAGTTCACATGAAAGATGTGAATATAATGAATCACCTGGAGTTAGCTTCTTTGAAAGGAAGAAATAGATTGGATGCTTGGAGAATAGGATTAGGTATGGATCAAAAATTTAATACGTTTACTAGAAATTCTGATGGAAGTTATAGGATAAATAATATGCTGACTAATCCTTTTAATCAAAAATCAACATTAAAAGGAAAAACTGATGAGTATTTTATGCGCTTAATGGCTGATTTAGAAGCAGCTCCAATAGAAGCACAGGCAAGGGTAAAATCAACATTCCTGGCTGCAAAACCTCAAATGGAGGAGTTAAAAGTAATTAATAATAAATATTGGGACAGAGTAGCAGCTAAACAGCAAGAGAAGATTCTTAAGCACGATTGGTCTTCAGGAAAGGAACCACCACATAGTTTTGATAACCCAGCATCATTCCAATATTTAATGGAAAAGTCAGATAAGGCAATGAGTGATCTGGGAAAAATAAAACCTAATCAGATGTTTTATGAATATTTCAATAAACCATGGACCCAGAAATCCTTGGTAAATAAATCACATAAAAAAGGATTTGATGAAGCTGTGTATGATGCAGATGCTTCAGGTATAATGGGACAATACAGATGGGATGTGGGATATACAGGGAATACTAAACCATTTGGATATACAGGACCTAATACTAAACATTTTCAATATAATGATAGATGGGATTTAAAACCATTAAAACAGGCAGGAAAAAGCCGAACCACTCATACAGATATTTTAAAACATAAGTGGCTTCCAGAGAAATTAAAAAATCTAGAGTTTCTTGAGTTAGTGGGTGGTAAACCTTTTGATATAAAAGGAAATTACATTATAGATGATGTAACCGGAAGAGTGATTAAGTCTAATTTTAAAACAGGTGGGGAATTCTTACCTATAGCTCAAACAGGCATTGAGACAGACAATTTAAATAATCAATCTGATGACTTTTATAGTAGACCTGAATTTGCATTGTGGCAAGAATATCTTGCAAATCCTTGGACTGTTGATGATTCTGGTTATCCAGCATTTAATATTGAATTAGGAAAGAAGTTATTAGAAGAAGCACAAGCTCAAGCTTTTTTAAATATACAGCAAGAAGCATCAGAAATAACATCTGCTGAAAGAAGGAATGAACTAAAGTATTTAGCTAAACTGCCCAACAATTTGCAAACTTATTATGAGCAAGGACCTGGACAAAATACTGCAGTATCAGATACATATTCTAATATAGATTATGGGCAATTTGAGCAAGCACAAAGATTAGGTGAAGATTTAGAAAGAAGAAGAGAGATTGAAAAACTAAAGAGACCAGAATGGCTTCCCAAAGAAGGACAACAACTTAATTGGCAACTTACTAGTGGTGAAACTGTTCCCCTAACTCCTGAAAATACACAAGGGATAAATATAGGAACTAAAGGAGAATGGGATCACTATAAAGAAAATCTTCCACCTGAAATATACAGTTCATTAAGTGAGAGTGCAAATAAACAAACAAAAGATGCATATTTAAAAAGTCTTACTGAACAAGGAAAAATATTAAATGAAGAAAGAAAAGAATTAGAAGAAGGATATGAGGGTTGGAGAGGTGGATTAGATATGTTGATGTCTCCTTTTAGTTATGCATCAGAAATGACCAAAACTGGTTCAGGTTCTCCCAGTGCTAAAGATATTTACATGGCACGTCAACTCGGATATGGACCAGATATGAATCCTATGGATGCTCCTACATGGTTTCTGCCTTATAACATTCCAGCAAGAGCTGTAGGAACTTATCATGCACTTAAAAGTGCAGCCAGAGTTAGTGCACATGAAGTAATGGGGAAGCAATTTATGCATGATAATCAGGAATGGTTAGGAGATCCTGAACTTACTGCCTGGGATTCTTTTGCTGCATTTGCACCATTTATTGTTAGAGGAGGGATTGGTGCTGCAAAAAATGCTATAAGAAATCCAATCCAGGCTTCATCATTTCTTCCCAAAGGACCTAATATAGGCAGAAGCAGTGCAATACCTGAAAATTATGTATTTGCTGCAAAAGGAAAATATGGAGATATTATCTTGGGGTCAGACAAGCCTTATGATACTGGTATGTGGCAAAGAATAGGAGGGGGTAAATTTGGTGATATTAAATATGGGATATCAAAACGTACACCAGAAGGTATTCCAAATAAAGCATCTAAAGGTAATTTTAGAACAGAGACAGTTGGAACTGCTGGAGAAAGAAGTCCTATGCCTTCATTTGTAAAAGCTGAAGGTGAAGCTATAGTGAATGCGCAAGGTAGTAGAATTCCAAGTTTACTACAACAGACTGGAATGGAGAGTATAATAGCACTACCTCAAGCTAATATGCCACTACAAGTAGGTGCCACTGAAGCACTCAATTTTCCAGATATTAATAGAGCAGATATAACACAGTTTCCTGATTTAGGTGCCAGTGTGTCACCACCCGTGACTTCACCATCAAAAGAACTTACAGAATTATCAACCTGGGTTGGTGATCAACATCCACCTCAAGCAGCACCTGCTTATGGGGGAATAATTATGAATGATAGAGGAGAAGTTTTGTTAAGAAAGGTGGCCAACAATTATGGAGGTTATGGATGGACTTTTGCTAAAGGACGACCTAATGCAGGAGAATCACCTCAAGATGCCGCTCTTAGAGAAGTATTAGAGGAAACGGGAATTGAGGGTGATATTGTTAATGAAGTTCCTGGTTGGTTTAAGGGTACTACTAGTGATACCAAGTTCTTTACTATGAAAGTAAAGAATGATACTAAAAAGCATGATCTTGAAACTGACAAAGTGGGTTGGTTTAGTAAAGAGGCTGCAAGAGAAAAAATTGGACAAACAACTACTGCTACAGGCAGACAGAGAGACTATGATATATTGGATGCTGCATACACTGAAAATAACTCTATATGGTGGCCCAGTGCAGTTAAAGATTTTGTGGATACCAAAATACCATCTAATGTGTTATCAAAAAGTGATTTAGGAGCAACAGAACAGATAGGTACAAAAACTCCCAGTCTTTCACAAGCAGAGTTAGAAGCACAGGCAAATGCATTATTAAAAGAAGCTGGTTCTGAAGAGTTAGTATTGGAAGAAAAAGCAGTGAAGAAGAAAAAAGATTTTTCAGATGATGATGCTATTGCAATGATTGACAATCAGACAAATAAACCAATAGAAAGACAACAGAAAAGAGAATTTTTAGAAAGATATGATAGAGATATAGCAGTACTTGGTGAGAAGGAAATGGATAAGTTACTTGAGGAAGGAAATCAAGAGTTTATAAATTTAGTTAATGAGCATCATGCAGAATTAGTTCCACATTTTGAAGATGCACCTTGGTTAAAAGCTTTATTGGGAAAAAATATTACTGGAAAATTTGATCCAATACAGACACCAGAGGGGGAGGCAAGTAAGCAAGAACAAATTGATAAAGAAGTAGACTATATAAAAAGCAAGGAAAATACTGAGCAAGAGTGGCATGTAGAGCATGTACTTAAAGGTAGAACTAACTGGCCAACTAAAGAAGCATTTTTGAAAGCTGTTGATGAGGGTGAAACAAGAACAATTTATCCTGATACTAAAATAGGGAACCAAAGCAGTAATTGGGAAAGCATAGGAGATATAATTGCTCAACAAAGAACATATGCAAGCTGGGGTGTGCATAGAACTGATAAAACTATAGAAGCTATAATAGATGGATTTAAAAATGGAGGTACCATGGAGCTTCCACTTGTTATTGAACACAAAGATGGGAGTTTGGAAATGCTTGCTGGAGATACAAGAATAGGTGTTGCCAGAATGTTAGGAATAAATCCACAAGCTCTAGTCATCAAAGATTATAAAGGTGCCAAAGATAGGAGGAAGCCTGTAAAAGGATTAAACCAAGAACAGAAGCTTATAATAAGTAAAATGCATGGTCTAACTGAAGGACAAGCAAATCAGCTAAATATGCAGACAATAAAGCATGATCTTGTAGTGGACAAAGAAGACCCCACACCAACAGAAAGACAAGTATCAAATGCTTGGAAAGCATCATCTGTTATGTTTAAAGGATACAAAGGTCAAGCAAAGAGAATTTTAAAAGAATCACGCAAAGAGAATTTTCCACCTCCAGAGAAAAATTCAGAAGGATTTGATGGATTTGAGGGCTTCATGAGGGTTATGTTAAAAAAAGCACAAGAGCTTGCAAAAAATAGTTACAGGCCTTATGATCAAAATGTAAATGATGCAAGAATTTATGCTATAGCAGAAAGGACACTAAGGCAAGAGTATATGAATTTGGATAAACAAGCAGCAGACAATAATGGAATGATAGAGTATTTTGATCCTAGTTTGGATACAAAGGGCATGAGCAAAAAAGATAAAGAGTATGCAGAACGTAAACATGAAAATAGAAGATGGGGAATAGAGAAAAAAATACCATGGAGTGGGCTATCAGATGAAAAGAAAATAGAAACAATAATTGATATTTGGAGAAAGCAATATAAAGGTGGTGTTAGTGAATATGGTACATGGGGAATACACAAAGGTGGAGATATTACTAGAGTAGGAAACCTTTGGTCAAAGCAATTAGATATTTTTGGTCTTTTTGAACATGGCTATACAAGTACATCTACATATAAGATAGATGCGCAAAATGTAATGGAAAATCTGCTTAAAAATAAATCATATAAAATTAAAAAAGGTGTAGGACCAAATGAATATCAAATAGGACTTGATAAATCAAAGAAATGGAGAGAGGGGCATTACATTACAAGAGCAGCAGCTGTGCCACCCGCAACAGCAGTAATTACAAAAAGAGAGGGTGAACTTTATGACTTAAATGCTGATGAATGGAATAAAGTATTTGCTTATAATAATGGAAAAATTAAAATAAGAAATTCATATGATCCAGGGGTAGGAACAGCAGAACATGTTCTTAGTGAAAAGATGTATAATAAGTGGAAAGACGCAGAGAAATATAATGAATATGATCCAGGGCATGTATCTGCATTAGATGAGGCATTTATGTTAAAATATAGAAATGAGCAGTTTAGAAAAAGTGGTGAATTTAAAGAACCAGTTAGTTTTTCTTATCTTAAGGGTGCTCAGCAAATTCAAGGAGATGTGGTAATAATAGCAAAAGTGCCACCAAAACAAAGTGTAATGCCGTTTGATAAAATTATTGGTGAAGGAAATGAAAGGGAATGGACAATTCATCAAGATAAAACAGAGCACAATATAGTAGGACAAGGGAAAAATGATGCGGATGGCAAACATTATATTTTTATAGAGTTCACTAATCCAAATGTTATGTTACCTCCGGGTGTATTTTTAGTAAATTATTTATTTGGTGATGAATCTAATGAAGAAGTAATAGTAAATGATTCCCCAGATAAAATGCAATATGGTGGTGAAATATCTCAATTTCAGGGAAATGAATTACCTGAAGTTCAGCAAGAGAATCAAGAACAACCTTCTGATGACAGTATAGACTTAGAGAATCTAACTATAGAGGATGCACTGGGTATATATAGAAAATATATAGAAGGTCAGTATGATGGGACTGATGATGAAATATTGGCAGAAAAAGTGTATGATAAATTAAACAGGACATATCATAAAGAAGCTAAACAACAAGGAATGTCAGCACCAAATTATATAATGTCAAATATTAAAGGATGAGGTTGACTCATCAATAATTAGAAAATTTGCTCAATTATGCGTATATTATTACTATATCCTGCTCAATAAAAAACAGTTATGAGATTACTTAAAAAGAATAAATTTCAGGAAGGTGGTGTAGTTTCAACGGAGTGTCCAGAATCTACATTAAACCCACAACTTGACGTTTCAAATAGGGAGCAGGCAACAGCAAACCCTGATATAGGATATAATCCAGCAGGTGGTACTCAAGAAAATGCATGTGGAAATTGTGCACTTTTTGATGTTTCTCAGAGAATGCAACAGTGTATGCAAGAAGGTGGGGAAACAGTAGGTCATTGTTGGACAAATCAGTTTAAGTGTGAAGCATCTGCAGTTTGCAATAAGTGGGAACAAGGTGGTCCCATAACTGATGATCAGATGTCTTATGAAATGGGTTCACGCTACCAAGAAGAACCTCAAGCTGAACCTTCTATAGAAGAACCTCAAGTAATTGAACCTGTTACACCAGAACTCCAAACATATAGAATGGGTGGTGCAGTACTTCCAAGAGCACGTACTGGTTGGGCTGGTTCAACAGATTGGTCAGGAGAAGATGCAAGCTTTAAAAACTTTGTTAATGATAATCAATACAATCCATATACTCGTGCACCCAGACCACAATTTATTCCAAGAACGGCAGGATCCTCATTAGGAGCTTTTACGGGTATGGTCACAGCAGGTGTTGATGCAGTTAGAGGGGTTGCAGCAGAAGCAAGAAAAGATAGTATACCACGAGAAGAATATCAAAGACATAAGATAAACTTTGATGAAGGACAGGATCCAAAAGATTATGCCTGGCACCCAGATCAAAGATTTAATGATCAGGGTCCAAATCTTATAAAGAAAGAAGACTTAAAAAATCTGTATAAAGAACATTCATATTTAAAAACAGGGATGGGCCCTCAAGGAATGAAATATGCAGATCTTATTCCAAGAGCATCTGCAGATCCCAATAGACCTGCAGCTGGTACATATGGGTATGATCAATTCACAGATATAGAGAATAATCCAGAACTTGCAAAGTTTTTTGAAAACTTCACCAATCCCACATGGAGGATTAACGGTCAGAATACAATAAGTCCACTATTTAATAGAGTGAGTCAAGTCAAGACTACAGATGATAATTCAAGTGGGGGTCTATGCTATGATAAAAATGGTAAGCAAACTGCATGTGGAGATAAAAAAGCAGATCCAAATGTAGAAAAAATAGCAGGAGAGCCACAAACTAAAATTGGAAATCAAAAATATGGAGGTTCATTATATGCAAATCACTTAGCACCTTTCCTTCCTAAAGCAAAAACAGGTACACCCTGGGATGACAATATGCAAGCCAGTTTTAAACAGAAATGGGGGAGTGTATTTCCAGAAGATCAGCAAATAGAATATACTGAGACTACAACTGGGGGAAGAGGACCTATTCTTAACAAAGAACAAGCACTCTTTAAAGAGAAAATATGGGGCAATAAAGAAAAAAATATGGCGTTAATGGAAAAGCAATATGGAAAACTTGATCCAGGTCAAACCTATTCAGATGAACAAGTGACAGACACAGCACCAGGTATTCCATATATTCAACGGGCTATAGACGATTATACTACAAGATATAAGGAGCCTGTTACATTAAAAGATGAAAGTACAGCAGGAATAATAGAAGGAAAAGCTACCAGACCTGAAGATCAACTTGTAGGAAATTTAATGGTAGGTCAAAATTTTAATATTAAAAGGACAACAAATCCAAACCCTACAGGAAATATTTATACAGAACCTCACGGAGGTCCAGTATATAGAAACCGTTTAGCATCTTTCCTTCCAAAGGCTCAGAATGGAAATGGAGAAGAGGTTATTACCTATGCAAGTAACCCTGATTATTTTGATAATAAAACTGTACTTCATGATAACCCGCAGTATAATGAAATAATAAAAGAGAAAATATATGCAGGAACTCATGGTTTTGATCCTTCAACAGGTGCATTACACAGACTCAACGCACCAGTCAATGTACCAGCAGCCACTAAAGAAATGGCAACTGAAGAATGGGGCAGAAAGTCTCATCAAGAAAGATTTAAATCTGATACTCCTGCAGGAGAAAGTATAAGAAAAGGACATGTAAGTCGCAGTATGCAAGATGTTTTTGAAAATCCCGGTACATATATTCCAGGAGCTATAGGAGCTCTTCCATTTTTAGCTGGAGCTGGAACAGCAGCATATCCTGGTCTTTCAGCAGTACTTAACGCACCATTTGTAATGGGGAGTACAACTATTCCAGAAGTAACAGCAGCTAATGCACTGGCTTTATATTTTGCAGGACACGGTGCTACCCATATTGGACCTGATACAAAAGCATTTGCAGAAAATCCTTCTCTACTGACGGGTCTAAATGTAGGTACCGATCTATTAGGACTACTTCCTTTAGGTCTTGGTATGGGTAAAGCAGCACTTAATGAATATAAATTGTCTCAACAATTGAGTAAAGATCTGATTAAAAGGAACAGTGTGGAGGCAATTCATAAACCAAAAGAGCTTGAGAAAATGACAAAGTTCTATGAATGGTATGGAAAAGCATATCCTAAAAATAAAAAACTAGCAGATGAGGCATTAACTGATATTGGTCACAGAACAAAAATTTATAAAGAAGCTAAAGCTGTAGAAAATAAACCAGGATCAAATCCACATGCTGGGTTAAAAGAGGCAAAAAAAGCAGAAGCAATCAGAATGCAGGAAGAACATGGATTACACAGACTCAACGCAGGAGTTGAAGGCCTACAAGGCAAATTACTAAAAGAATACTATTATGGTCTATTGGATTCTAGATTAGCAAGAGAGAGTGTAATTCCACCACAACTTTCTTCTCATCCCAATGCTGCTAACTTTAATAGGAATGCAAATCTTCTTTTAGAAGAGTACCCTTTTGTTACTAGTGGATATGCCAATCCAAAAATTCCCAAACTTAAGACTCATCCGCATGATCCAGAGGGTAGAGTATTAGCATCACTTTATGGTGATCAAGGTATTCTTAATGAAGCTAATATAGGCTATAGTAAATATGCACCATTATCTCGTAGTGCAGCAATAGATCCAAAGGGGCATATGCAGTTGAAGGCAATACAACATGAGGCATCACAATCTGCTATGAAAGATAGACAGTTTAGTGATCTGATAGAGTATCCTAAGCTATCTCAATCATATAGAACAGAAACCCCAACTGAAGTTTCTTTCTTTAGACCATTTGGTAGAGATCCAAGACTCTCTCATCCTGTATTTGATAAACCAACAAATATAACTATGGAGGAAATGACTTTAAATCAGTTAAATCAAGTAAGGGCATTAGATGCTGATGCTCGTGCTGGATTAAAGGGAGCTGAATCAACATTTAAAAATTTGCCAATGTGGAAGGTTCAACAAACACTCAAAGATGCACCTATTTTAAGAACTACTAAAACACCAAAAAAAGGAACTCCTGAATGGAATGAATTTATGAAAGAGTATAATTCTCCTGTTCAGCGTGAACTTAGAGAAGCTGGAATAAATCAACAGATGGTAATTGCACCAGATCAGGATCTAGGACTGCTTAGGTATGAGATGAATAGTCCTTTCCGAAGTTTTTTGGAAAATCCTTGGGGAAGATACCCTGTAGATAGAGGGCCTATGGGAGAGATTGTGAGAAAGTCTGAGTATCCTATCACTTCTATTTCTAATGTTACTACCAGTCGACATCTTAGTCCTGAAGCTTTAAGATATTTAGGAACAGATAGGTCAATAACACCAGGTTATATAAATCCTATGTTTGCTGCACCACTTAATCAATATGGAGGAGAGAATCTTCCACAGGCTCAGGATGGAAATGGTGGACATTGGTATAGCAATTGGAATGGAAATGCACCACCAATGGTATATCCAGAAGTATATAAAGAAAATGAGGCAAATGCTGATTGGTGGGATCCTCAATTTGGAGGATATGCTTATTCTGGTCTTGGTCGTCCAGTTGATGAGACAGGAGATAGAACAAATGCCATGATCAATGCAGGATTAGATAGACCACAGCAACAATCAATAAGAGCTAAAGGTCCAAATTGGTTTGAAGAAAGTACTGAAAGGGATCTTAATCTCTCAGGAATAAGCGGATCATTTGATGCTGGCCCTCCTTCTTTTGATTATTTGAATAAAGGAGGAAATGAGAGTCAGTTTGAAGTAGATTATGATGCTATGGAAGAAGAAGAGATTTTTGATGAATCAACTGAACCACAAAATCTACCTCCTGTTCAACAGGATGGTCCTGGTTATACCGTAGAGTCAGATTATGGTGAGGGTTTCTTTGAACCAATGAGAAACAGAAAAGCATACAAAGATCAGTATAAACTAGATAATCAGATTGATTATCAGGATTCAACATCAATTGGTAAACAAAAAAGAAATATAAGAAGAGAAGCAAGAAAAGGTGCTTGGGAAGAGAATCCTAATGCAGTTGGGGCAGAACCTTTTAATAGAATAAGGCAAGCTTTTGACAGTAAGCCTGCCAGGGTTGCTACAAGTGCATTAGCAGGTGCAACTGTATTTGCTGGTGCAGCAGCAGGTTATCTAAAAAATAGAAATCAAAACCAAGTAGTAGATGATTTTAGAAAGTATGGTAGTCATTCTGCTAAAGTATTTGATACAGAACAAGCTGGTCTTTCAGGACAAAGAGGTAACTTTGATGTAAATAGTGGTATCTTTAGACCAAATGACAAAGTTATATCATATTGGGCAGAGGCTGGAGGAGAAATAGCAGATGTAGATGATGCTACATTAAGGAAATTAATTGCTGCAGGCGCAGGTATAGAAATATTATAATTATGGCAAAAGTTAAAATAAATAAACTCCCGGAGGGTTTTGAGCTCAGAAATGGAAAGATAGTAGAAACTATGAAAAGTGGTGGTTACATTACTGGTGATCAGCATAATTATGGATTAGTTACGCAACCCCCTTTATTATCTGAAGGTTCTGAAATAGGTGGTATCCCATCTATGCCATCTGTTAGATATAGTTTACAGCCAGTTCCAAGAGATGAAGCCAATATTGAAGCAGAAAGAGGAGAGACCGTTCTTACAGATTTAAATGAGGATGGCAACTTTGAATTATATGATATATTAGGTAAGAGACATTCAGGAGGAGGAACACCACTAAACCTTCCACCTCAGTCTTTTGTTTATTCTGACACAGCTAAAGCTAGACTTACAAAAGCAAAGCTTGCCGAACTTGGTATTGAGTCTAAGAAAAAAATAACTCCTGCTAAAGTTTCCAAACACTTTGAACTTAATCCTTATATTGGTGTTCTTGCTGATCCTAATTCAGATAAAATAGCAGATGCTACAGCAGAACTTATGCTAGAGAAAAATAAGCAATCACTTTCTCACCTTGCATTTTTACAAGAAGAACGTAAGAAATTTAAAGAAGGTGTGCCTTTGGCATCTCATCCTTATCTGGTTTCTCAAGGACAAGACCCCATAGAGTTTTCTATGCAGGTAGAAGAAATCAATAGAAAAGAAGCAGAAGATGCAGCAATAGCTCAGCTTCCCCCTGAACAGCAACAAAAGATGTTAATGCTAAGACAGTTCATGGAGCAAGCACAAGCTCAGGATCAACAGCAAGATCAGCAAATGGGGATGGAACCAGCTCAAGGTCAACCTATGCAACAACAGATGCAACCACCTCAAGGAATGGCACAACAGCAAATGGCTCCTCAAGGTATGATGAGACATGGAGGAGAACCTTGTCATGGATGGGGTAAAGTGAGAGGACACAGATCACTTCCAAAAGCTCAACCTGGTACAGAAACTTGGTTAGAAGCACTTCCAGCTCCACAAGGACAATATAGAACAATGGATGAGGTAAATGTGGCACAACCAGGTTTATTTCCACAACCAGATCAATTTGGTGAAGTAAATATGAATGGTATGACATTGGATACAAATCAAGTTAAAGAGTTGTATCCCTACTTCTTTGATAGAGCAAAAGCAGAAGCAACAGATATATTAAAAACACTACCACCAGGGTGGCAACAGCCAATCCAATCTGTTAATCCCTCTACATATCTATATGATGCCCAAATAAATAATGGAAATACAAGAACAATTATAAATTCTACTAACCCCAATTATACAATTAAAGATACTAAAATAGATCCTTGGCAAGCCAAATTAGATTTACTTAACACAAAACAAAAGCAGTATGGAGGACAACTTCCTAAAGCTCAAGATGGTACAGAAAAGGGAATAGATTTCCTAAATTTGACAGATAGTGAAATAGACAATTATAATCGGACTCAAAGAAGAGTAAATAGAAGAGAAAATCAAGCTAGGAGACATAAGCAAAAGAAATTGAATAAACTTGGAGATACATTTCCAGTTGTAGATCCAGGATATAATGATAGTGAGTATAGGCCTGTATTTGATGCTGATGATTTAAGTGCTCCTGAAATTGGTGAAAATCAATCAGATTTTTGGTTAAGAACTACAGGTAATCCAGGATACAGTAGAAGTAATAAAGTATGGGACGGAACAACTTGGTCTGATACACCCACACCACCTATAGTTGAAAATCAAGGAGTTCAAAATATTTCCAAAGAAGAGGAAGGAATACTATCTCAGGCAGATTATGAAAAAGCAATAAGAAAATATATTAATAACTCTATAAATTTTGAACTACCTAAAGGGGGACCAAATGGCACACCCCTTTCTTATTCAGATTGGACAAAGGGTGCTGTAAAAGGAGGATATGAAATGAATCCTGATGGTAGTTATAAATTAGAGGATGGTTTAATGATTCCCATAGATAACCCTGCATTACGCAAAGAAGCTGAGGATTTTATTTTCAATGAGTATTACCTCCCTCTATTAGATGAGATTGGTATTGAAAGATTGCCATTAGATGTTGCCGGAGATCTTATTGACTTTCATTTAAATAGTGAAGACCCAAGAGCATCATTAATGGTTGCAGCAAATGCTATTACTAAAGATAAAAAATTAGAACTGTATGTGGGTGGCAAGTTAAATGAAGCTAAAGTTAAAGCCAAGTGGGAAGAAAAGGCAAACAGTGTACGTGCAGTTTTAAGTGACCCAGCTTTTGCACAGAGGTTTAATAATGAGATCCGCAGAAGTAGAGCAAATAGTAATTATAAGGGAAAACCAGCATCTGCAAAACAAAAAGCTTCATGGGAAGAAAGAGGGCATATTAATAGACCAGACTATGATTCTACAACTTATACTGCTACATCTCCAGGTGCTCCAATAAGCCCAACTATATCTCAACAAACTACATCACCCCCTGTTGGAGGATCAAACTGGTTAGATGAGTATAATAAGTATGAACAATATTGGAATGCTGAAGAGAATAAAGAAGCCCTTGATCTTGTTTATGAACAATATAAAAAGAGAGCAAATGCTGTTGGAGAATCACCTTTAAGTAGGGACGAATATGACAAACTATGGCTAAGAGATCAAAAACAAAAAAGATACTTAAATAGTTTACCTGAAGACCAAAGGAGAAAGGCTGAATTAGATTCATCTAGAAAAGATGGGAGATATGAAGGTGTGAATTGGAAGTATAAGGAGTTAATGGAAGGTATGGAGGATGGAATAGCTCTCAATGAAGATGAAGTTCTTCATACACAACTAATGCATCAGGCTGGAACAGATGCCCAGAAAGTAGTACCTGATCTTTTTCCTAATTCTAGTTTTCATTCTGAAGGAGCACCTGATCCAAGCCAACAATATGAAAGTGGTTATGGTGGTCCGGATCCCCGTATAAGTAAAGCTGATAGATTCTTTGGTGATAATACTCTTGGTCAATTTCATAGATTAACCGTTACTCCAGAAGAAGCAGTAGACCCTGCTGCTGCTACAGAAGAAGCAACGGAAGAATTGCAAATAAATACCCCACCAGCTGAAAGAAAAACTATAGAACCTGCAGATCCAGAGTTCTGGTTACAGGATATGATTGGAATGGGCAATGCGCTCTCTAATAAATACAGAGTCAATAAGTATTATCCATGGGCTCCTACACTAGAACAACCACGTTTAGAGCCTGTTTTTGATGATCCAACTAGAAGAATTGCTGCAATAAATGAACAGAAAACAATCTCTGATCAAGCACGTGGAATGTATAGTGGTCCTCAAAGTTTAGCCGCATTTACAGGTAGATCTTCTGGACAAGCAATGAAAGGTATTGCAGATACAGTAGATAGGGTCAATAGATATAATGTTGATACAGCAAATAAATTTGAAGGACTAAATGCCAATATGGACTTTATGACTCAAAAAATGAATAATGCAACTAGAACAAAACTTTATGATGATACCATGTTGGTTGAACAGAATTATGATAATGCTATGATGGAGGCTGATACAGCAATAGCTAAACAGCTTCAAAATGCATTTACAAATAGGGCTAATACATATAACATGAATACTTTATATGATCAGTATAATGTTAAACCAGGCACAGGAGGAGTGATAGAGTTTGCTAATCCTAGAGATCCATGGCCAACAGATCCCAGAGGACAAGTAGATAGACAACAACAGGTATTAGATTTTGGTCAAAAATGGGTAGATATATTTGGTGAGGAGGCAGGAATGCCACCAGCTGGGGCATTTAACTATGCATTTCCTTCTGGACAACAGCCATCACAGCAAGACCCATATGGTTTAATGATGCAAGGATATCCAACGGGAGCTGGGTATGGACCATATAATCAAGGAATTAATCAAGGATATGGGTATGCCCCTAATTATTCTTGGCCACAATAAACTTAAAAAGTGTATTGAATATGCTTTTAAAACTTAAAAAATTTTAGTATTTTAATATTATGGCAATCTATTTACCAGGTGTTAAGGATTTTATACCACAATTGGAGACATTTACTCCAGATTATAAGTTTTTGTCTGATGTATTGCAGACAAGACAAGACCGGTATACAACAAACTATGATCAATTAAATGATATCTATGGAAAGGTTGTCTATTCTGATCTATCCAGAGAAGATAATCAAACCAAACGAGACCAATATGCTAATCAATTATCTGGAAGACTGCAGCAGATAACAGGGATGGATCTTTCTTTACAGCAAAACGTAGATACAGCTAGAGGTTTGTTTAAGCCGTTTTATGATGATGATCTCATTGTTAAAGATATGGTTTATACCAAACAATACAAAGATCAGCTTCAACGTGCACAACAATATCAAGATTCCCCAATTGAAGAAGTGAACAATAAATACTGGGATTATGGCGTAAAAGGTCTTAATTATCAAATGGAAGATTTCTTAAGTGCTACACCTGAAGAAGCATTAAATATGGGTTCCCCTAGATATGTTCCTAAAGCTAATCTATATGAAAGAGCATTTGAAACTCTCAAGGAATCAGGTCTAAGTGTAGAAGGTACTACGTTTGAAGGAGATTGGATAATAAAGCAAAAGAATGGATCACTTATAGTAAAGCAAGCAGAAGAGTTTATAAAAGAAACATTATTAGATGATCCCAAAGTCAAGGATGCATACTATACAAAAGCATATGTTGAGGCTAGAGAATTTGGAGATCAGAATGCTCAACAATTTGGAAGTCCAGATAAAGCTAAAAAACATTGGGCTGAATCAGTGCTTAATAATTATCATGAAACACAAAAACAGGCACTTGGAAAAACCAATGTTAGAGTAAAAGGGGGTACAGCAGCTGTAACTAATTGGGATAAATATCAAGAAGAATTTGGAATATTTGAAGGAACTGATGAAGAAAAAGAATATTTGCAACAACTGGTTGAGCTGGATATGAATAAGCAAATACAGAAAAAACAAACTAATAGGTTAGCTATTCAAGCAGAGCCAGCAAAAGATCTCAATGACCTTTTAAATAAAGCATATGGTGCCTTGATGGCTGAAGATATTGGTGGAGATATTACTAGAGCTGCCGTAGCATATAGCAATGTAGATGCTTCTATAACAGTGGATCCTAATCCATTTAAAGCTGCTGAATGGAAACATGAGCTAGCTAAGGATATGGAGATCATTAAAATGAGAAATAGATTGCTTCTTGAAGATATAAAACAAAAAAATAAAGCAGACATTGAAGTTTTGAAAGCTTCATTAAAGGGAGGTAAACCTCTTACTTTTGGTAAAGCTAAAAAAGATGAAGGTATTGCGGGTACAGCAGATCCGGTATATATGGTTGAGGGAGAAGATGATATAGCTGATGTACTTTCCATGAATGATCAAACTATTCTTGATGAGAATGACAGGATTAGTTCAATGAAAATGGATGCAATTGAAAAAGTCAATACCAGTCTAAAGGGAGAAATGCAATATACATATCGGCATACAAACCCTGATGGCACAGTTGACAGTAGAACAAGCAGTTGGGCGGATGCCAGGGAGGACCTTCTAAAAGAAGAGAACTCAGCAGAATTAGAAAGACTATTTAAAGAGAATGAAAAGTTAATACGGGAAGCTGAAAAGACAAGACCCACATGGTTAAAAAATGATGACTACTATGCCTCTAAGGATTTAGTAGACAAAACAATAAATAAAGAAGCATTGTTGGCTGAATCTATAAATGACATGAATACTCAATATGCTAAACTTCAAGATATGTTTGCTGAGACTGAAGATGGTGCAGCATGGAAAGAAAATTGGTATAATGGAATGCCATCTGTATTTATGAGTGAAGCTTTTGAAGAAGGATTACATGCAGATGAGTCAGACAGAAGGCAAGATGGGAGATACGCAGAAGATGCTGTAAGTAGAAGAATTGAAAGCACATATGATTCTGAAAAGAAAAAAGAATTTCAAAAAAAGTTAGATAAAAAACTTATCCCTAAAGAGCAATATGTTGAGGATTATGTAAAATGGGCAAAACTTAATGAATATTTAAATAACCCATTTACCTTTAAAAACCATGATTCTCCCTATTGGGATTATGATGCATCTGAAACTCAAAAGACTGCTCATATCATGTTTGGTACACCGCTTAATAAAGAAAGAGATAATCCTCCGGGAGGGAAAGCTCCCAGAGGTGACCAATATAGTCATACTTGGGAATTTGATGAATCTCTAGCAAGGGAAGAAGCGGGAGAAGCTTATGATGATCAATTAAAAGCATTTAACATTTTTATGCATAATGCTCCTGGAGAGTCAGAAGGAGAATCAGTAACCTACTCTATGAAAAAAGCAATGACCGGTGAGAAGCAAACTAGTGGTAAAGGCATTAATTGGTATCCTGGGTACAAGTTTACATATGATCATCTAAATCAAAGTGAGGCATCTATCACTCAGTTGGAGCAGATAATGGGAGCATTAAATGGCCCAAATGCTAATAGAATTGTTAGACTTGGAAATGAGTCTGGTAATTTAAATGCTGAAACAGATCAACCAAAAGCTGTGCAACTTATGGATCAGGTTGAATTAGATCTTGGATTAAGTTATAAAAAAGGAGAGTCACCCAGATTAGATATAACTTATGCTCAAAGTCTTGGTGGTGAGAATGCACAAGGAGAATATGCAGGATATATAATACAATTTACACCAGAATATGCTAAGAAGTTTAAAGGAGCAAGTGACGAACCTCAAAATAATATATTTGATAAAGGTGAATGGAAGAGTAATACAGTAACACTGTTTGTTAAAAAAGAAACAGATAACAATCCATATAACACTAAGAATGTAGCTCCGTCTTATATTGATACTAGAATTAGTTTATCTGGAGAAGTCACATATGATGAACCATATGGAGGAGGATTTACATTTTCTAAGAACAGTAATGGTCAGATTATAGCAAAAATATGGGGTGAGATTTATGATACAAATCCTGAATCTTCTACATTTGGAACCTATAGAAAGACTGTTCAGCAACCAAAAGTAATTAATCTTAATAGAGGTGAGATAGACGCATATGCCAATACGTTAAGGTATCAAAATAGTGAGATTGCTGAGTATTCAGAAATGAATTTTTTTGTTTTACATCCACAAGTCTATCTGGGTATAATAATTTTGCTTCTTTTTCTTTTTTCTGTTTTTACTTAGCAATCTCACTATTTTGATACCTTAACGTATTGGCATATGCGTCTATCTCACCTCTATTAAGATTAATTACTTTTAGTTGCT